>Ga0315899_10004935_pt1 | contig 14406 bp, 13 predicted proteins | sample LakEriMetagenome_2_FD_203518 | JGI IMG/M metagenome (GOLD analysis project Ga0315899, IMG submission 203518) | Freshwater fungal communities from buoy surface, Lake Erie, Ohio, United States - Buoy 4 MA112 | ecosystem: Environmental > Aquatic > Freshwater > Lake | place: USA: Lake Erie, Ohio... | reverse complement strand
GCGCCAGAACATGATCTTCTCAGTCTCGATGCTCTGGTTCATGGTTGGCGCGGCCCACTTCTACGATGTGTTCAGCCTCGGACTCCAGGGCAACGCGTCTGGAGCGTGGACGTTCTTCGCGGTGGCAATGGTCCTCACCGCGCTGCTCCAGCTGAATGCCCTCGGGCTGTTCGGCGGCATCAAGGCCGGCAACAAGATGCTGGTGATCTACGAGAGCCACCGCAACGCGATCACCACGAGCTTCGTGCTCTGGGCGGTGCTGTGGATCGCCTCCGAGGTGCTCCTCGGCTGATCGATTGTTTGCAGCGGTGATGCCGCTGCGATCCATCCACGACGTGATGGCTGGTGCCGCGGGGCTGGTCCCCGCGGCACCGCCGCGTCGGGACCCCGGTGCTACTTGACGGTTAGCGTCGCCCTCATGTTTTGGTGCCCGGGCACCGTGCAGAACAACTCGTATGTGCCCGCCTCGAGGGCCACCGACCCCGAGTCAATCTCGCCCTTCTTGTAGACCGCCAGTTCGAATCCGGAGACCACGGTGTCACCGTCGATCACCACGAGCGTGTGGTGGATTGAGTCGTCGTTGACGTACGCGACGAGCGACTCGCCGGCCGCGACCTCGTAGGACTCCTTGTCAAACCGCAGGCCCGGAACGGCGTGCACCTCGAGGTCGGTCCCTGCGGGCACGGTGCTGGGCGTCGCGTCCCCACCGCTGCAGGCGGCGAGAGCGGCGGTCGCGGCGAGCAATGCGGCAACGGTGCGGGAGCGTGTCATGGCCCAAAGGCTAGGACCGTCTGACGCCGGATTCCGTACGGAGAAGTCCGCGCCGGTACGATTGAGGCGATGCCCGATCGCGCCCGTCCTGGTGCCTTCGGCGCAAACTCGTGGCTCGTCGAGGAAATGTTCGAGCAGTTCCGCGAGGACCCTGCGTCAGTTGCGCCCGCATGGCGCGAGTTCTTCAGCGACTTCCGTTCGGCAGCCGAGGCGGCCGAGGCGGCAGCCGCGGGGGGCGGTCCCGCCTCATTGAACGGATTGCGCAATCCTGCTCCGGCGCGCCGCACGCCGGTCGCCGACTCAGTTGAGCGCACCGATGAGCTGGCTCCACGCCCGGTGCACCGCACCGAAGTGCAACCCGATCCAGAGCCCGAGGCGTTGCGCGGAGTGGGTGCGGCGATTGCCCAGAACATGGAGCGCAGCCTCACGGTCCCGACTGCAACGAGCTTCCGCAACGTGCCCGCGAAGCTGCTTGAGGTCAACCGGACGGTCATCAACAACTACCGCGAGCGCACCGGTCAGGGCAAGGTGTCATTCACGCACCTCATCGGCTGGGCCGTCGTCCGCGCGATCGCCGACTCCGTGCCCGTGATGAAGCACGCGTACCGTGCCACAGGCGACGGAAAGCCCGAGCTCGTGCGCCACAGCCACGTCAACCTCGGACTCGCGGTTGACGTCGACAAGGGCGGCGGCCAGCGCTCGCTCGTCGTCCCGGTGCTGCGCAACGCGGACACGCTCGACTTCGCTGGATTCCTCGTGGCCTACGACGAGATCATCCGCAAGGTGCGCGCAAACAAGCTGACTGCCGACGACTTCCAGGGTGCGAACGCGACGCTCACCAATCCCGGGACCATCGGCACCGTGCAGTCCGTGCCGCGGCTCATGCCGGGCCAGGGCGTGATCGTTGGTGTCGGCTCTATCGCCTATCCGGCAGAGTTTGAGGGCAGCGATGAGCGCACCCTCGTGCGAATGGGCGTGTCAAAGGTCGTCACGGTCACGAGCACCTACGACCACCGGATTATTCAGGGCGCCGAGAGTGGGCTCTTCCTCAAGCGCGTGCACGAACAGTTGGTCGGCGGGCACGGTTTCTATCGCGACGTCTTCCGCAGCCTTGGCGTGCCGTACGAGCCGGTCCAGTGGCGCCAGGACGCGAGCCCGATGGACGGCGAAGACGACATGCTCGACAAGCAGATGCAGGTCGCGACGTTGATCCGTGTCCATCGTGTGCGTGGCCACCTCATCGCCGACCTCGACCCGCTGCGCTGGCAGGAGCCGTCGATGCCGCGCGAGCTCGACCCAGCCACCTACGGGCTCACGATCTGGGACCTCGACCGCGAGTTCCATACGGGCGGAGTGGGTGGGGTGCGCAAATCGACGCTCGGCCAGCTGCTCGGTGTGCTGCGCGACGCGTACTGCCGCACGATCGGCATTGAGTACATGCACATCCAGAACACCGACGAGCAGCGGTGGATTCAGGAGCGCGTTGAGGGACGGGGTAACGGCGGATTCGTGCCCGACAAGACGAGGATCCTTGAGCGGTTGAACGCTGCGGAGGCTTTTGAGCGCTTTCTCGCCACGAAGTATGTCGGCACAAAGCGCTTCGGCCTCGAGGGCGCCGAGTCAGGGATCCCCGTGCTCGATGCAATCCTCTCGCGCGCCGCGGAGCACGGAATGCACGGCGCCGTGCTCGGCATGGCCCACCGCGGCCGGCTCAATGTGCTCGCCAACGTAATAGGCAAGAGTTACGACCAGATCTTCCATGAGTTTGAGGGCCACCTTGATCCGTCGTCGGTCCAGGGCTCCGGCGATGTGAAGTATCACCTCGGTTCGGTCGGCACGTATTCGGCGCCCGGCGGACGCAGCCTCGCGGTCGAGTTGTGCGCGAACCCGAGCCACCTCGAGACCGTCGATCCCGTGGTACTCGGCACGGTGCGCGCCGCGCAGGATCTCATCGAGCCGCCCGGTGCGTACAGCGTGTTGCCACTGCTCATCCACGGTGATGCCGCGTTTGCAGGGCAGGGAATCGTCGCCGAGTGTCTCGCGATGAGTGATACGAGCGGATACCGCGTCGGTGGCACCATCCACCTCATCATCAACAACCAGATCGGGTTCACCACGTCGCCGCAGTACGCCCGCTCGTCGCCGTACCCAAGCGATGTCGCGAAGACGGTGCAGGCGCCGATCTTCCACGTGAACGGCGACGATCCTGAGGCGTGCGTCCGTGTGGCGCAGATGGCGTTCGAGTACCGCCAGCAGTTTCACAAGGACGTGGTGATCGACATGATCTGCTATCGCCGCCACGGCCATAACGAGGGCGACGACCCCAGTTACACGCAGCCGCTGATGTACAAGGCGATCGCTGAGCGTCGCAGCGTGCGCAAGCTCTACGTCGAGACGCTCGTCCGGCGCGGCGACATCACCGTCGAGGAGGCGGAGCAGGCGCTATCCGACTACCAGGGCAAGTTGCAGGGTGCGCTCGACGAGGCAAGGGCCACCGCACCAGCGCCGATCAAGGTTCCAAAGCCGCCAGCTCCGGTCGGGGTGCTGCCGCATGTGGAGACCGGCGTATCGGTGGAGGTGCTGGACGGCATCTTCCGGCACCTGACGGCGTATCCGGAGGGGTTCGTCCCGCATCCGAAGCTGGCGAAGCAGTTCGAACAGCGCGCGCAGCAGCACGCCGAACACCGCGACGTCGACTGGGCGACGGCGGAGGCGTTGGCGATCGGCTCGCTTGTGCTCGAGGGCACGCCCGTGCGCCTCGTCGGCGAGGACACCCGCCGTGGGACCTTCAGCCAGCGTCACTCGACGCTCGTGGACTACGAGACTGAGGCGCGTTGGGTTCCGCTCAACTCCCTGCCCGGTGCGGCCGCACGCTTCTGGGTGTACGACTCGCTCCTCTCCGAATATGCCGCAGTTGGCTACGAGTACGGCTATGCGCACGGCAACCCGTCCGCGCTCGTGATGTGGGAGGCGCAGTTCGGCGACTTCGTCAACGGGGCGCAGATCATCATTGACCAGTACCTCGTGGCCGCAGAGGACAAGTGGCACCAGCAGAACGGACTCGTGCTGCTGCTGCCGCACGGCTTTGAGGGTCAAGGTCCGGAGCACTCGTCGGCGAGGCTGGAGCGGTTCCTCCAGCTGTGCGCCGAGGACAACATCCAGGTGGCCTATCCGACGACCGCGTCGCAGTACTTCCACCTCCTGCGTCGTCAGGTGCGCCGGGACGTGCGCAAGCCCCTCGTGGTGATGACGCCGAAGCAGCCGCTCCGCATGCGCGAGAGCCGCTCGCCGGTGGACGCGCTCGCGCGCGGCTCGTTCGCGGAGATCCTCGGCGATCCGGCCGTGACCGATCCGTCCTCGGTGCGCACGATCGTGCTGTGCACGGGCAAGGTGGCATGGGATGCGATGGCCGAGCGCACCCGTCGAGGCGCACCGGCTGCGGTGGTGCGGATCGAGCAGCTGTATCCGTTCCCCGAAGCAGCACTCCAAGCGCTCCTGGCGCACCACCCGAATGCGCGCGATCTCGTGTGGCTTCAGGAGGAGCCGCACAACATGGGGGCATGGCGCTTCGTCGAGTCGCAGATCTGGCGCCTCAAGGAGCGCGGCTACTCACTACGCGCCGTCACACGGGTTGAGTCGGGCAGTCCAGCGACGGGATCGAAGGCGATCCACGACCAGGAACTTGCCGACCTCATGTCAGAGACGTTCGGCTGATCTGGGCGGTCAGCCGCCGACGAGCTGTCGCAGTCGTTGAAGCCCAAGTAGTCCGGCGAGTTCGCCGAGCGCCTGTGCCGCACCGGTCACCTTGATGGTCGACATCCCCATCTCGCGCGCGGCTTTCACGTTCACACCGAGGTCGTCGAGGAAGACGCACTCCGACGGTTGCACACCGGTGCGCTCGCACGCCGCCTCATAGAAGTGGCGTTCCGGCTTGCGCGCGCCGACCTTGCTGCTCTCGACAACGTTGTCGAACTTCGCGAGGACCTCTGCGTACCGGCTCAATCCGCCGCCATCGGCTGGTGCGGCCACATTGTTGGTGAGACACGCAAGTACGTAACCCTCCTCGCGAAGGACGTCCAACGCCGCCACCATCTCCGGCCGCACCTCGCCATGGATGACGGCGAGCACGTCGGCACCGCGTATCTCGTGTCCGAGGGCCGAGGACTCATCAGCGAACAGCTGGTCGAAATCGGCCGGCGTTACCTCGCTGCGCTCGAGCCGTGCCCACGCGTTGCTGTGGTAGTCGCGGAGATTGACCGACGCGATGAATCCCGGTGGGAGTCCGCGCTCCTGTTCGAGCCGTGCAAAGCCGTCAAGAGGGCTCTCGGTGATGACACCCCCGAAGTCGAAAAAGACGGCGCGCAGCACGGGGGCATCGTAGGTGCGCACCGGCACCCGTACCGTGGTTGACTGGAACGGTGCCCTCGCTGAAGCCCAAGCACGTCGTCATCGACGGATCGAATCTCGCGACGGAGGGGCGCACACAGCCGAGCCTCGTGCAGTTGAATGAGGCGGTCCTGGCGTTCATGCGCGAGTTTCCCTCGACGAAGGTCACGGTGGTGGTGGACGCGACTTTTGGATATCGGATCGACAAGAAGGAGGCCACCGAATTCGACGCAGCGATCAACAACAATGAGCTCGTGACGCCGCCGGCAGGCGCGGTCGGCCGCGGAGATGGGTTCGTGCTGACGATCGCCGAGAAGGTCGGAGCGAGCGTGGTGTCCAACGACAGCTATCAGGAGTTCCAGGCCGACTTCCCGTGGCTGTTCGACGACGGCAGGCTGATCGGTGGCAAGCCCGTCCCACATGTTGGTTGGGTCTTCATCGACCGCCAGCCCGTGCGCCCGACGGGTCGGTCGGCAGTGAAGAAGTCGACCCGACGGGCGAGCGCACCGCTGCCGGTGCCGACTGCGCCCCCGCCGGGCGCACGACTCGTCGCGAAGTCGGCGCGCAAGGTGGCGGAACCGGCGAAGAAGGCGGTGGATGCTGCGAAGTCGGCGCGCAAGGTGGCGGAACCGGCGAAGAAGGCGGTGGATGCTGCGAAGTCGGTGCGCAAGGTGGCGGAACCGGCGAAGAAGCCGGGTGAAGCGACGGCGAAGCAGCCGGCACGGTCCTCATCAAAGACGACGCTCAACGAACCGGATGCATTCGACGCGTTCGTGGCGGGCCACGAGGTCGGCGACCGGGTCCGTGGCACGGTGGCCGAGTACGCGGCTCACGGCGTGTACGTCACGGTCGGCAAGATCCGTGCGTACCTGCCGCTCGCGCGGATGGCCGACCCCGCGCCCCGCAGCGCACGGCACCACGTCAAGATCGGAGACGCACTCAGCCTCGTCGTTGACGGCTTTACCCCCGAGCGGCGCGGCGTTGACGTTGGTGTCGTGGGTGTTCCGGCTCCGGTCGCGCCGGTGAAGAAGCGCGCGCGCTCCGCGCACCTTGCGGCGCCGGCAAAGAGGGTGCAGGCGCGGAAGAAGTAGGTTGTCGCGCGTGCTCGTCGCGACGTGGAACGTCAACTCGCTGAAGGCGAGGATGCCGCGCGTGACCGCGTGGCTCGAGGAGGTGCGGCCAGACGTCGTCTGCCTGCAGGAGACGAAGATGACCGACGAGGCGTTTCCGTCGGCCGACATGCTCGCACTCGGCTACGACTCGGTTCACTTCGGCCAGGGGCGTTGGAACGGCGTGGCGATCCTGTCGCGTCTTGGCATCGAGCAGCCGATCGTGAACTTCGCGGCGGGGGAGCCCGATCTGGAGGCGAGGATCGTCACCGCCACGTGTGGTGGTCTCGTCGTCGTCTGCGTCTACGTGCCGAATGGACGCTCGCTTGACCACGAGCACTACCAGTACAAGCTGCGCTGGATGCGCCAGCTCCGCGACCACGTCGCAGCAATCTCGGATCCCGACGGCGAGCTGATCGTGGCGGGCGATTTCAACATTGCGCCGGACGATCGCGACGTCTGGGATCCCGCTTCGCTTGAAGGTTCGACGCATGTCAGTGCGGCCGAGCGCGGGGCGCTCGCCTCGCTCTGTGACTGGGGGCTCGTCGACGTTCTCCGCGCACAGCACCCCGATGACCGGATCTTCAGCTGGTGGGACTACCGGGACGGCAGTTTCCACAAGGGTCACGGCATGCGGATCGACCTCGTGCTGGCAACAGGTCCGGTAGCCGCGCGCAGCACGTGGAGCGTTGTCGATCGGAACGCGCGCAAGGGCGAGCAGCCGAGTGATCACGCGCCGGTCGCGGTGCTCTGCTGAGGGCACGTCGGTGACACACGACGGCAACGCCTTTCAGGGCTTCCATCAGCGGCACGTTCCTCCGTCCGAGGACGATGTCAGGCGCGCGGCACGCGCGGACGAGGTTCGACGTGAGATCGACGGCCTCGTGACGGTGCCTGGCATCTCGTTTCTCGACCGGTCGCCGGTCATCGGTGCGGCAAACCCGCTGGCGGTGCCGATGCAGGTGTCGGCGATCATTGATGAGGACGGAGTTCCACAGATCACGGGGCGTGCGACCTTCGGCGCGGCCTACGAGGGTCCTCCGGGCTGTGTCCACGGCGGCGTCATCGCCGCGTACTTTGACGAGGTGCTCGGCGTTGCACAGTCAATGACGGGAAATCCGGGGATGACGGTGAACCTCTCGGTCGACTACGTCTCACCGACGCCGCTCGGCCGGCCACTAACGTTCCGCGGAACCGTCACGGGCGTGGAGGGTCGCAAGATCCGCACCGCCGGCACGCTGCACCACGGCGACGTGCTCTGCGCAAGGGCGACGGGGCTCTTCGTCTCGATGCGGCCGGAGGTCTTCGAGCGGCTCTTGCGACTGCGCGAAGAGGGCTAGCCGCGTTCAACTGGCGAGCAGCGGCAGCAGCCGTGGCGCGAGCTTCCGGGCGACCGGCCTCGGAAGGATCGCAGCGAGCGCGTCAAGGTCGGCGGGTCTGAGCCGAGCGAGGAGCTCGAGTTCGTGGTCGGAACAGATCGCTGACGGATCCTGCTCCGTGGCGCGTGCGAGGTCTCGTCGCCACGCGGCGAGCTCCGTGCGAACTGCGGCGTCCGGGTCGGTGACTGCTGTCTGGTGGTAGGGCGCGCGAGCGGGCCGCGCCGCGCCGTCATCCCGAGGCGTGGAGCGGTCCGTTGCCGGCAGTCCCTCGAGCAACCGACTCGGTCCGGCACGTCGCGAGCCACGTCGCTCGGCCCACGTGACAGTGAGCGCGTCGGCAGCCCGTGTGAATGCGACGTAGGCGAGGCGGATCTCCTCCTCAGCGAGCGGACCAGGCGCGATGGCGCGGTGTGGCACGAGTCCTTCCTCTGCGCCGGCAACAATGACGTACCTCCACTCGCGTCCCTTTGCCGCGTGGAATGTGAGCACGGAAACGCCGGCAGCCGGTAACGCATCGTGCGTCGCAGACGCCCATGCGGCGAACGAGCGGCCATCGGGGTGCGGCTCGTGCAGGAGGAATGCGCGCACCATTGTTGCGACCTCCCGTTCGGTGTCGTTTGATCCGTCCTCTTCGGCATCCGCGGCCCACGCAGCGAGGCGCTCGCGCCCGGTGCATTCCGATGCCGAAGTGATCGCGGCGGCCATCGCGGCGCTGCGCGCCGCTGACGCGACCGGCACACCGTTCGCAGCGAGTGACGCAGCAATGGGGGTTACCTGGGCGTTCGTGCGCACCAGCACGGCGACATCAGTCCACGCAGAACCCCGCCGCTGGGCCCGGTCGACAAGCGCGCAGATCGCGCGGATCTCTTCGTCCTCGTCGGCGAGGCCGATCAGTTCAACGGGTCGGCCGACCTCACGGACGGCGTCCACCCGAACCTCATCGCTCGTCTGCGTCGCGACGTGGCGAGCCGCGGCGACGATGCTGCCGCTACAGCGATAGTTGCGCGGCAGCACGACGGTCGTGGCACCGGGGAGCACGTCGGGGAGCGCGTCGAACCGGGAGCGATCGGCACCGTTCCATCCGTAGATGGCCTGGAGGGGGTCGCCGACAAGGAAGACGTCGGGGTTGTCGCCACGGATGCCGGCGAGCATCGCCCACTGCAGGGGGTTCATGTCCTGCGCCTCGTCGACGAAGAGGTGCCGGAACTGCCAGCGCACTGCAGCCGCAAACGCCGCGTCGTCGCGCAGTCGTTCGACGGACCGCGCGATGAGGTCGTCGAAGTCGGCCACCTGCCGCGTGCGCTTGACGTCCTCATAGCGCGCAAAGAGCTCGGCCACCTCGGCTGCGGGTGCGGGGGGCTCGCGTCGCGCCTCGCGGATCGCCCTTGGGTAGTCGGCCGGCGTGATCATCCGGGCGTGTGCCCAGTCGATTTCAATAAGCAGTTCCCGGGGCCGTGACGCGAGGCGGTGGCGACCTGCGGCGGCCACGGCGAGCGCCGTCCGGTTATGCGCGATGACGGGTGTGGGCCCGTCGGAGTGCCGCCGCAGCAACGAGAGTGCCGTGGCGTGAAAGGTGCCGATGGTCGGTCGTCCGTGCTGCATGACGCCGAGGGCGTTGAGCCGCCGCCGCAGTTCGCCGGCTGCCTCTCGCGTGAACGTGATGGCGAGCACGTGGTCGGCACGTGCCGTGCCGGTGGCGACGCGGTGCGCGATCCGCACGGTGAGCACGCGGGTCTTGCCGGACCCCGCGCCAGCATGGACGATCGTCGGCGTCGGCGGACACACGACGGCCTCCCTCTGGCGTTCGTCGAGCGACGCAAGAAGGGGATCGCTGTTCACGTGCGCAGGCTAGGCGGTGGGTGTGATCGCAGGGATTACGCTCGCGGCATGGCCTATTCACGACGCAACCTCAACGAGGGTGAGGAGGTCGTGATCGACCTGCACCCGCACTGGTGGGACTTCGTTCCTCCGGCGGCGAGCCTCCTCGGTGGCGCCGTACTTTCCGCGGCGAGCGAACGCATCGTCGACATCGATCCCGTCGACGGCGCATCTCGCTCCTTTATGGACCATGTCGAGTGGGCTGCTTCCCGTGCGTCGTGGCTGCTCGTGCTGGTGTGCGGGATCTGGCTCGGCTGGCGCATCGTCCAGTGGAGTCGCACGCACTTTGTCGTGACCACCCACCGGGTCATTTATCGGGAAGGTGTGATTTCTCGGACTGGAATCGAGATTCCGATCGGTCGCGTCAACAACGTCAACTTCCACCAGACGGCCTTCGAGCGGATCGTCGGCGCGGGTGACCTGCTCATCGAGTCGGGCGGCGAGGACGGGCAGAGCCGGTTCTCCAACATTCGCGATCCCGAGAACGTGCAGAACCTCATCCAGCGCACGATCCGCCGGGTTGACGGCGAGCAGGGCAACTGACCGTGCCGCAGGCGCGCTTCCGGTCGGTCGACGGCCTCGACATGTCGATCGAGTACGACACATTCGGAGACCCGACCCACCCAGTTCTGCTGTTGATCATGGGCTATACGGCCCAGATGGTGCAGTGGGACGAGCGCTTCTGCCAGATGCTCGTCGATCGGGGACTCTTCGTGATCCGGTTCGACAATCGCGACTGTGGCCTGTCCACGAAGTTGGACGGCGCAACGGTCGACGTGGACGCGGTGATCAAGGCGGCACTGATGGAGGAACCTGTACCGCCGGTTCCTTACACATTGCGAGAGATGGCCGCCGACACGGTCGCGCTGCTGGACCACCTCGGCGTCGCGCGGGCCCACGTGCTCGGGGCGTCAATGGGCGGCATGATTGCTCAGCAGATCGCGATTGACCATCCGGCTCGCACCGCGAGCCTCATCTCGGTGATGTCTCAGCCGGGGGACCCGACCGTGGGGCAGCCCAGTCCAGAAGCGGCCGCCGCACTGCTCACCCCGCCACCTGCGGATCGCGACGGTTACATTGCGAACTCGACGTCGTGGCAGATCTGGCAGTCGCGCAAGTACCGCAGCGACGAACGTTCCCGTCAGAACGCAGCGCGCGATTGGGATCGCTCGTTCTACCCGGAGGGCGGGCCGCGGCAGCTCGCCGCGATCTATGCGAGCGGGAGCCGCGAGGAAGGCCTGGCCGTGCTCACGGCACCAACCCTCGTGATCCACGGCCTCGACGACACGCTGATCACCCCGAGCGGCGGCGAGCGCACGGCAGAGCTGGTGCCGGGAGCGCGCCTGATGCTGGTGGACGATATGGGTCACGACTTCCCTGAGCCGCTGTGGCCAGTGCTCGTCGAGGCGATCGCGACCCACGTGCGACGCGCCGCATGAGCGGGCCGCTCGACGGTTGCCGCATTATCGAAATCGCGGGAATCGGACCCGGTCCGTTTGCCGCGATGCTGCTCGCCGACATGGGGGCCGAGGTGGTGCGGATCGACCGCCCACAGTCGGTCCGGCCAGGCGACCAGCGGCCGAACCTTGATGTGCTGCTGCGAAACCGGTGCAGTGCGGCGATCGACCTGAAGCACCCCGACGGCGTCGAGGCAGTGCTGTCGCTCGTCGGGCGCGCGGACGCGCTACTTGAGGGTTTCCGCCCGGGAGTGATGGAGCGGCTCGGTCTCGGCCCCGACGCGTGCCTCGCGCGCAACCCTGCGCTCGTCTACGGACGCATGACGGGGTGGGGGCAGGAGGGGCCGCTCGCGAGACGAGCCGGGCACGACATCGACTACATCGCGCTGGCCGGCGCACTCGCGCACTTCGCCCGCGACGGCGAGGCGCCCGTGCCGCCGATGAACCTCGTCGGCGACTTCGGCGGTGGCGGCATGTTCCTCGCGTTCGGAACGGTGTGCGCGATGCTCGAAGCGCGCCGCAGTGGCCGCGGACAAGTCGTCGATGCGGCGATGATTGATGGCACAGCCGCGCTGATGGCGATGTTCCGTGGGTTCGCAGCGATGGGGTTGTTTGACGAGTCGCGCCCCGGCCGGAACCTGCTCGACACCGGCGCGCACTTCTATGACGTGTATCGCTGTAGCGACGGCCGCTGGCTCGCGATCGGAGCGATCGAGCCACAGTTCTACGCGGAGCTGCTTGACCGGCTCGGCCTTGCAGACGACGCCTCGCTCGCCCCGCAAATGGACGCCGCATCGTGGCCCGCGATGAAGGACCGGATCGCGTCGGTCGTCGCGACCCGCACGCGCGACGACTGGGCGGCCGTCTTTGCCGACAGCGACGCGTGCGTCGCACCGGTGCTGACGATGGGCGAGGCGCCTTCGCACCCGCACCACGTGGCACGTGGCACGTTCACCGAGGTGGGCGGCGTCGTGCAGCACGCGCCGGCCCCGCGGTTTTCACGCACCTCACCCTCGCAGCCGACGCCTCCGGCCCGCGCGGGCGAGCACACCCGCGAGATCCTCTCATCGTGGGGCGTTGATGACGCGGCGATCGGTGCGCTCCTCGCCAGTGGCGCCGCGGTGCAGGCGTAGCGGCCGTGGCGACGCTGGTGGCGTTCCACGCCCACCCCGACGACGAGAGCCTCTCGATGGGCGGCACGCTTGCACGGGCGGCGGCCGAAGGTCACCGCACGGTGCTGGTCGTGGCGACGGGCGGCGAGCACGGACAGGTTCCTACCGACCTCGCCCCAGGCGAGTCGCTCGCCGATCGGCGGCGCCGCGAGACCGAGGCCGCGTGCGCGGCACTCGGTGTCTCGCGCCTCGCATGGCTCGGCTACGAAGACTCGGGAATGACGGGGTGGGCGCAGAATGCGAACCGCGGTGCGTTCGTGAACGCCGACAGAGACGAGGCGTCCGCGCGACTCTCGGTGATCCTCGACGAGGAGCGCCCCGAGGTCTTCACGACCTATGACTGGCACGGGAACTACGGCCACCCCGACCACCTGCAGGTCCACGCAGTCGGACACCGCGCTGCATCGCGCTCGGGCGTCGAGGGCGTCTACGAGGTAACCATGAACCGCGACTGGTTCCGCTCACTCGTCGCAATGGCGCGCGAGGCGGGCGTGCCGGAGACCGAGGGCTTTGCCGACTTTGACGCGGATGGACCCGCCGACGACGGCAATCCGATGGGGGAACCCGAGTCGGCGATCAGCCACCGTGTCGAGGTGGCCGACTGGTGCGGTGCGAAGCTGCAGGCGATCTCGTGCCACGCCAGCCAGGTAACTGATGTGTCGTACTTCACGCAGATGCCACCGGACATCTTCCGCCTCGCGTTCGGCACCGAGTGGTTCATCCGGCGTGGCGAAACCGGTCCGCCCCGCGAGGCCTGGCTCTTCGGGTGACTCTGCACCTCGTTCGCCACGGGCGCGCGTCCGCGGGCTGGGACACCGACCCCGACCCTGGGCTCGATGAGGTCGGTGAGGCCCAAGCGCGTGCGGTCGGTGCGGCGCTCGCGGCCGGTGCCGTCGTGCCGCGCCCGATCGTGACGAGCCCCTACCGGCGTTGCAGGGAGACTGCGGCCGACCTCGCCTCGCGGTGGGCGACCGAGCCCGTCGTCGTGCCGGAACTCGGTGAGATCCCGTCGCCAGATGGAGTGCCGATGGAGGAGCGCGTCAAGTGGCTCCGCGGCGCACTTGCGGGAACCTGGACCGCGCTCGGTACGCGGTGGGTCGCGTACCGCGACGACGTGGTGCGGTCGGCGCGCGCGCTCGCGGGGCGCGACGTCGTGGCATTCACGCACTTCGTTGCGATCAACGCTGTCATCGGAGCGGCGACGGGAGACGACAGGGTGCTGATCCGCAGCCTCGACAACTGCTCCGTCACCGTCGTCGACGTCCGCGACGACGGAAGCCTCGTGCTGCTCAAGGGTGGCGACGAGGCCGACACGCTCATCCGCTGACACGCAGCGTGGCAACTGGCGGCTGGCGGGTAGGGTCGGGCGCCGTGGGAGCAACGGAAATCTACGACCTGCACGCCAACTGGGCGTGGGTGCAGATCGTCGGCAACGGACTCGCGGGAGCGTGGGCCCTCGCTGCGCACAAGGTGGTCTCGCTCCGCACGCGTGCACTGTGGTGGTTCATCGGCTTCGCCCAAGTCGCGGTGTTCGTGCAAGTCATCCTCGGGGTCGTGATGGTGAGCCGCGACAAGCTCGAGTTCCCGCAGTTCCACGCTTTCTATGGATTCGTCTCGATCATCGCGGTCGCGGTGATCTATTCCTACCGGATGCAGCTAAAGGGCCGGACGTATCTGCTGTACGGCTTCGGCGGGCTTTTCCTGATGGGCCTTGGCATCCGCGCCATGCTCGTCGGCATGGGCTGAGTCGCCTGCGATCCGCCCCGTCTGGTGCAGCCGGTCAGCCCGGCTACTCAACGATGAAGCCGGTGTACATCCCCTCCGCGTAGTGCGCGGGCAGATTGCAGACGAGCTGGTACGCACCGGGCTCGAGCGTGAGGACGAGTGACTGGGTCTCGCCGACGGGAAACTCACCGATCTCGTCGATCACCGTGATGCCCTCGGCATCTTCGGGGAAGTGATCGCCGTCGAGCGGTATGTCACCTGGGGCGATGTCGGTCTTGACGACGAGAAACTCGTGTCCGATCGTGCCGGTGTTGGCGATCTCGAAGGTCACCTGACCGGCCGCGGCGGAATCGGCATTCACCGACACTTCCCACTCCTTCACTTCACCGGTGATAGTGACATCGGACGGGCTGGTCGTGGGCGATCCGCCTGCGCATCCCGCCACCACGATCAATGCGGCGAGCGCCGCGGTCCAATTGCTCGTCGTCCTCACGGTGTCGGTCCCTTGTTGTAGATCGTCGCTCGCAGT
>Ga0315899_10004934_pt1 | contig 14407 bp, 12 predicted proteins | sample LakEriMetagenome_2_FD_203518 | JGI IMG/M metagenome (GOLD analysis project Ga0315899, IMG submission 203518) | Freshwater fungal communities from buoy surface, Lake Erie, Ohio, United States - Buoy 4 MA112 | ecosystem: Environmental > Aquatic > Freshwater > Lake | place: USA: Lake Erie, Ohio... | reverse complement strand
GCGGCGAGGCGCCCCGCGATCTCGAGATCGAGGGACGGGAGCTCGCCGGCATCCATTTTGCGATGGACTTCCTGACCCAGCAGAACAAGCGGGTGGCGGGCGACGACGAGCTGAGGGCGGCGCCCACGGGCGCCATTTCCGCCACGGGCAAGCATGTGGTGGTGATCGGCGGTGGCGACACGGGGTCAGACTGCATCGGAACCTCCAATCGGCACGGAGCGGCCTCGATCACCCAGCTGGAGATCATGCCGCGCCCGCCCGAGCGGGAAAACAAGGCGATGACCTGGCCGAACTGGCCCTTGCGCCTGCGGACCTCCTCCAGCCACCAGGAAGGATGTGACCGGGAGTTCGCCGTCGCCACGAAGCGGGCGATCGGGTCGAATGGGCGCGTCGAAGCGCTTGAGTGCGTACGTCTTGAGTGGGTGACCGGTCCTGATGGCCGGCAGCACATGCAGGAAGTCGCGGGAAGCGAGTTCCAGCTGAAGGCGGATCTGGTCCTCCTCGCCATGGGCTTTGTGGGGCCTCTCAAGACCAACCTCACCGAGCAGGCCGGCGTCGAGTTCGACATCCGTGGCGCCGTGCGGGCCGATACGGTCTCCTATCAGACCTCCACCCCGGGCATCTTCTCCTGCGGCGACATGCGTCGGGGCCAGTCTCTGGTCGTCTGGGCGATTCGGGAGGGGCGACAGTGCGCTCACGCTGTCGACGCCTACCTGATGGGGACCTCGCGGCTTCCGCGCTGAACCCGGGGTTTGGCGTCATGGCCGACCGGGTCTAGGCTGTCGGAATGAACGACGCGCCGATCTCGGTCTCCGGATTCGCCAGGGGGGGCGCCCCTGCTGCCGTCTTGCGGCCGAGTCACCGGCAGCGCAGGGCCTGTCCCGGCGCGCCATCATCGGCGGGCAAGGTGCGCCATGCCGACCTCGGGCTGCGCTGAACCGGGAGAATGCGATGGCCGGACGTCCGCTCGTCTTCATCTACCTGATCCTCGGTCTGGCCGGCCTCGTCCTGACCTGGAGCCAGAACCTCGCCTATCTCGGTCCTGCAGCAGGTCCCGGCGGTCTCATCGACTTCCTCAGGGCGACGGTAGTCAATCCAGGCGCCCGGTCCATTGCCTTTGACATCCTTATCCTCGGCTGGGCCGTCTCCATCTGGATGGTCGTCGAGGGCCGTCGCCGGCGCATGAAGGCGGTCTGGCTCTATCCGCTCCTGGGCTGGGCCGTCGCCCTGGCCTTCGCTGTTCCGCTTTTCCTCGCCGCGCGGGAGCTCGCGCTTCGCACACCCCCCGAAATCGAGGGCCGGCCAGGGCTCGCCGACGGTGTCGGCCTTGGGTTCCTCTCCGCCCTTGTCCTGGTCCTCCTCGGCCTCGGGATCCGGGCCGCCGGGCTGATTTGACAGTCGCGGCCGCAGGGGTCTTGCTGTCGCGGACACAGAGACGGGGGAGGAAGACATGGCGCCCATACCCAAGCGCGGGACCATCGCTGTCACCGGGGCGGCGGGGTTCCTCGGCGGCTGGACGGTCCGGCTGCTGCTGGGCAAGGGGTACCGGGTCCGGGCCTGCGTCCGCGACACGGAGGATGCGACGCGGACAGCCTTCCTGAAGGCCATGCCCGGCTACGCCTCGGGCCGGTTGACCCTTCACGCCGCTGATCTTGACCGGGACGGCTGCTACGACGACATCTTCCGTGGCTGTCATGGCGTGGCCCACATCGCCCACGTCAGCACCTACGACGACCCCGCCTATGTCGCCCGGGTCTGCGACCACATCATCAGGAGCGTGGAGGCCTCGGGCAGCGTGACGCGGGTGGTCCTGACCTCCTCGATCGCCGCGGTGATCTCCGAGGCCGACATCTACGAGGTGGCCCGGCGTCCGGTCTTCTATGAAGACCGGTATCCGGACGAGACAAACCCCAAGCGGACGCCGGATCGGGGTCAGGGCTACTCAATGGGCAAGCTGCACGCCGAGCGCGCCTTCGCCGAAGCCGCTGAGTCCAGCGGTCGCTGGGACGCCATTACCTGCTGTCCCGGCGACAATCTCGGGCCCATCCTATCCGCTCACCAGAAGGACATGGGCCCCTGGCAGCACAACATCGAGATGATGCTGCTGGGCAAGTACTTCCAGAACGGGGCCTACCGTCCCTGGATGACCGTCGACGTGCGTGATGACGCCCTCTGCCACATCGGCCTCCTGGAAAGCACCGAGGTGGCCAATGGCGAGCGCTTCATCGCCTGGTCCACGGACATGCGGAAGGTCGAGGACATATGCGCTGACATTGACAGGCTCCTGCCCGAGATCGGCCATGACACGCCCGAGGTGACGGATCCCTTCCCCGAGCGGATCCAGGCGCGGGAGGCCGAACTCCGGGCGGTCTGGGCCTTGGCGGACCTCAGGAACGACCGCATCCGCGCCGTCACCGGAATCGAGTTCAGACCCCTGGACGACTCGATACGGGACTGCGTGGAGAGCCTGCTGTCGGTGGCGGGCGTGAAACCGAAGGTGCGGTCAGTTTCCGCCCGATATCTGCAGGCCGGGGGCCCTATGGTTTCGAAGACGGCGGACGCCGGCTTCAAGGCTCGACAGGAATGGCGTTGAACTGGCGCAGGGCGTCGCGGGTGCTCGTCAGGCCGGTCCAGCCGCCCGTGAACAGGACGTTGTCGATCTTCCAGCCGTTGTCGTTGACCAGCTTGACGTCGTCGGTCCACCGCGTCTTGTAGCCCTTGTTCTTGAAGGTCACCGCCACCGAAGCCCGGTCGCCGATCACCCGCGCCGGGCCCATCTTGTAGCTGGTGTAACCCTCGTAGAGGCCGGCGAAGATCTCGCCCTCCAGGATGTTGGGCTTGTCGGTGGGGTTTGGCCCGGCCTTGGTCCGAGGGGCGGACTCGACCTCATTGTCCCGGGCCCGCTTGACCTCAGCGGCGAGACCGGGACTCAGCCGGGCCAGCTCAGCCTGGCGGAAATCGCCCTCGTAGGTGTTGTAGAAGCTTCGGACGGCCGCCTTGGGCGAGGTGATGCCGTCGGGCGCATGCTGGCAGGCGGAGAGGGTCAGAAGGCTTGCGGCGGCGAGGATGACGGGGCCGGTGTGGCGGATCATGGTCGGGCTCCGGAAACTGAGGCCCTGACCCTACCAGCGCCGCGGCGGGCAGGGTAGGGGCGTTGATCCACAGCCGTGGCGCTGCTCAGCGCCGCCCCTAGGCTAATTACTCCAGGTACATCGCCTTCAGCCGGCTGAGCTCCGCCGGGCCGATCCCGGCCTCCGCCTGGAGATAGGCGGCGACCGACCCCCATCGAAGATCAATTTCGTCCAGGGCGTAGGCGAGATAGCCCGTCCCCACGCTGTCCCTGAGCGGCTGCGGCGTCAGGTACTTCGGGTCTTTCTGGTACTGGGCGAACACCGCCGCGCCGGGATTGGCGGCGATGAGTTCCGGGGTCAACCTGGGCATCTCGTGCTGCGGCTGGCGATAGGTCGTAGACAGGTGATAATCCGCCATGACCGTCTTCACGGGCACACCGAGCGCCCGCAGGATCAGGGCCGTGGCGAAGCCTGTCCGGTCCTGGCCAGCCGAACAGTTGTAGACTACAGGCCCCTCGTTCCGGAGAAGGCTGGCGAACAGGATCTTCATCTGGGGCGCAAGCAGATCCGGAAAGCCGCGATAGATCGCCTCCATGTCTGGGGTTGTCCCGTTCCGCCCCAGGGCCATCGCCCCAATGGAGTAGCCTACGGTGGTGGTGGCGACGCCCTCGATCCGCGAGGGCGCCAACACCCGTTCCTCATTGGAGCGCAGGTCGATCATCTGTGTGAGACCCAGGTCGCGGACCCGGCGAAGATCATCTTCGGTCAGCGAGGGCGTCGCTCCGGAGCGATAGATCCGGCCCCAACGGACGGTTCGGCCGTCGGAGGTCCGATAACCCCCGACATCGCGGAAGTTCGACCCCTGGGTCAGGGGCAGGATGCGCTCCGCGACCCGGACTGTCTCGCCGTCGGTGACATCCACCAGGAGGAAGTAGGGTCGGCTGATCAGATCGGCCGCCAGTTCGTGCCGTCCGTCGCCGTCATCGTCGGAAACCAGCTGCATCGTCTCCTTCGGAGCGTCGGGCCGATCTGCGACATAGACGTCGACCGGGCCCCGGGCGGACCAGGTCACCAAGATGCGGTCCGGCGAGGCGCGTTCGACCTTCTCGGAGGCGACGCGGGCCTGCGCGGCAGGGGCGATGAGGACAAGGGCCATGGCCCCAGCGAGGGTGAAGGACCTGAACATGGTTCGGGGATTCCTGGGGTCAGTAGCGGAACGAGATATCTAGGCCGTAGGTCCGGGGTTCATTGAACATGCCGAACACGCCCTGGGCCGCCGACGCCGCGGCGCTCCGGTAGAAGACGTGGGAGTCGTCGAAGAGGTTGCGAGACCAGAGGCTGAGTTCCATCTGGACCCGCTCTCCGACGGGAATGTCGCCCAGCGCCAGCCTGCCGTTCCAGACCCGCGAGAAGTCCGAGAAGGTGGCCTCACCGGAGGACCCGCGGTAGCCATCGGCCAGGTTGGCGTCGAGGTGTGCCCTCAGGGTCATCTCACCGACGGGTCGCGTGTAGCTGATCGAGGCGCTGAAGGCGTTCTTGGGCGTATAGACGATGTACACAGGCTGCAGCCGGCCGCCGGCGAAGGGGTTCGCCGCCAGGGGCAGGCGGCTGGTCGTGAAGGCATAGTTCGCCGACAGGGTGAGACCGGAGACGGGCGCTATGGTGAAATCCACCTCGAGGCCCCCGATCCGGCCCTCACCAGGGGCGTTCACGGTCTCGATCGTGCCCCGGTTGCTGTTGTTGAGGTTCACGGCGGAGAAGTCGATCTGGATGTCGGTGTATTCTGTCGTGAAGGCCGCCAGGTTGAGGCGGGCCCGCCGATCCCAGAATTCACTCTTCACCCCCGCCTCGGTGGTGGCGACCTGCTCGGCTCCGAAGGCCCGGTAACTGACCGAACGGGAGTTGGCCCCGCCCGCCCGATAGGCGGTTCCCCACTTGGCGTAGACGCTGGTGGTCTCGGTCAGGTCGAAGAGGGCCGACACCGAGGGATCGAAGCGATCATCCTCGAAGTCGAAGGTGAAGGCCGTCACCGCGCCGTTCACCCGGGTCAGCTCGCCGTCCTTCTTGTCCTGGGTGAAGCGCCCGCCCGCCGTCAGCCTGAGCCGCCCCTCGAGCGCGGCCGGGACCCAGGTGGCCTGGCCAAAGAGCGCCGTGCTGGTGGCCCGGGCGGTGCTCGCCCGGTCCGGGAAGGGCCAGCGAGCGCCTGCGAGCAGGCTGGGCAGCCGCGTGGCGGCCGTCCCCGTGGCGTTCCACTGCAGGGTATTCGGCGTCCAGGCGTCGTCGTCCCCCTCCTCGCGAAAGTAATAGGCCCCGACCACATAGGTCAGGTCGCCCAGGGTCCCGAGCGCCTGGATCTCGTGGCTCACCTGGTCCTGACGCAGGGAGGCGATGCTGTACCGGGCGAACTGTGCGTTCGGGACGAAGACGCCGGCGTGGGCTCCGATGGCGTTGTCGTACTGGCTCTGCTTCACCCGCCGGTAGGCTGAGATGGACCGGATTTCGAGGTCTTCGGACGGCGACCAGGACAGGTGCATGGACCAGCCCTGCGTGCGACCGACACTGTCTTCCTGGGGAACGCCGATGTCCGCCGTCTTGGCCCGTTCCGGCTGGACCTTCACCAGCGGGGCGAGCGCCGGGGAGTTAGGCGATTTGCTCAGCAGCTGGACATAGTACGGGGAGGTGCCATCGTAGGCTTCGTCGAAGTCGAACCGGGCCTCGAAGTCGTCCCGCGGCGACCAGCGAACGCCCACGTGCACGCCGGCCCTGTCCACCAGGTTGAAGTCCGACTGGCCCTCCATAGGGTTGTCGGTCGTACCGTCCCGTTTGCTGATGATCCCGTCGATCTTGACGGAAAGTCCGTTCCACTCGGGCAGGTCCAGGTGGGTCTGCGAGCTGTAGCCGTTGAAGTTCCTCACGCCGAAGGTCTGGCGCAGGCCGAGTTCGCCGGTCGGCTTGCGGGTGACGATGCTTACGGCGCCGCCCGTGGAGTTTCTTCCGAACAGGGCTCCCTGAGGTCCCTTGAGCACCTCGATGCGCTCGATGTCGTAGAGGGCCGCGCCGAGGCCCTGCGAGCGGCCGAGGTAGACCCCATCGATATAGACCCCGACACCCGCATCCCGGCTCGGTTGATTGGCGTCAAAGGGGACGATGCCGCGGATGCCGACGGTGAGCGCGGAGGTGCGGGAAAAGAAGGGCGCGATCCGAAGCGACGGAATGCCGGTCGTCAGGTCCGCGAGGCTCTGGATCCGCCGGTCCGCCATCTGCTCCGCGCCCAACACCGAGGCGGCCACAGGGGTCTTCTGAAGGTTGGTCTCCCGCTTCTCAGCGGTGACGATGACCTCCGAGAGCATGCCCTCGTCTGTTGCATCCTCGGCGAGTGCAGGCAGGGCGAATGCCCCCAGCGCCATGGCGGCCGCGCCTGCGAGAAGGATGGGGCGACGGGTGTGCGGGAGTCGGTGAAGTGGCATGGGGCCTCCGTTTGGCCCCTTGCCTGCCTCTCAGACATGTCGTTCGAGTGTCAGTTCCGTTCCTGTCCGGCGACGATCCCGCTACGTTTGCGTGACAGCGCCTGAAGACCGCCTTTGCTTCACTCCACCCGCTGATGCAGCAGGTGGTGCGCGGACGACTGGTGGTGTGCGCAGTCCTGACGTCAACGATCTCCCAATAGCGAAAAATGTTCTAATTTTGTTCTTGCGCATCCGGCGCGTTTGTAGCATGGTTTGACCTCGCGCCGCCGCGGCTTGGCCGGTCGCGAGCGCTGCAATCACAACATGGCGAAGGATGCTCGATGGCGCAGATGCCGAAAGGAGAGCCGCGTTCCGTTCCGGACCCGGCAGGTGAACGCTACGATGAGATGATCAGGCAAGAACGGTTGAAACGAGAGCGCGCTGAAGCCGCAGTCGCTCGACCACCAGTGAGCTCGGTCGGCCATCCTGGATTCGCCGAGTCTCTGATTCCGGTTTGGGGGTCGGGCCGAGAGGCCGTGGCCGATTTCCAGGAGGGGGACTATGCGGGCGCGGTCCTGAATGGAGCGCTCGCCGCCTCTGATCTGTTTCTCGCTGGCTCGATCGCAAAGGGTGCTGCAAAAGGCGGTGTCTACATCGCGCGGGATGCAGCCAGCAAGGCGCCATACTCCTGGAAGAGGGAGGTCCGGCCCTGGATGGGCGAGCAGGGCTATCTGAAGAAGGGCCAGCACGGACGCCACTGGGCCATTCCGCAAAACGGCTGGGGCAAGAGCGTGCCCGAATGGGTCAAGAACCAGCCGTTGAACATCAAGGCCATGCCCGAGGGGCCCGCGGGCGCTGAGATGCATGGGCGACTGACGGGTTCCTACAAGGGAAAGCCAAAGTTCAATGCGGTCGAACGGTACGTCCACGGCACACCGACCTGGTCCAAGGTGAGTACGGGCGCCGCTGTCGGTCATCCAGCCGGAGCGGCCAAGGCTCAGTCGGACAAGCGCCGGTGAGCCTGACCTTTCCCGCCTTGGCTTTTCGCCGCGACGTCGGTCGGTATTCCGAGGCGGGACGTGAAAAGGTGGACTATTTTCTCACCCCTGAGGATTTTTCCACCTGCACGTCATGGGACCTGCAGCATGGATCGCGGGTAGGCATGGTGTTGGTCGGGCCCGACCTGCAGTGCTGGAAGGTCGTCAGCGTCATCGACCAAGGCGTTGTCGGACCATTCTGGGGCCGACTGCTCCGCTTCCTCGTCCAGCAGAGCGTTCACCGGATCGATCAGCAGGTCGAGGCGCTCGAACCGATGACGTTGGAACAGGTGAAGGACCGCGTGGCCGCGTCGATCCAGGCCAATCCAGACGATTGGCGCGACGATGAGGCGATCGCCGGCGAAGCCGGTCCGCCTCGGGAGGAACAAGAGCTCCTGGATGAACTGGAGGCTTGGGTCCGCGCCGCCGCGTCGCTGCCGCAGATTATCAACGCATTTTCCTCGGAACAGCTTGAGGGCTGAAACGGCTTCGGCGCTTCCAACCCGGAGCGCGCACCCAGTTCGGGTCCTCCGAAGGCGCCCGCCGAGTGACCCGCACGACTTCTGAGGCGAGGCGGCTTGCGCACCAAGCAAGCCGTGTGCGCCTGTACGCTTCAATCTGTGGCGTAGCGATGCGGCTCAATACGAAGGCGGAGATCTTTCGCCAGCGCCTGATGAGACCATTCGGCTCGAACGGCGGTTCTCGGAGAGCCGAGCGCAGGGGTGCATAGCCACCTAACCGACGGACTTCTTGAAGAAATTCGCGGGAAGGGAATTCAAGCCGGTTTAGCGGCGGAAGGAATGGTGGATGCGACAGGGATCGAACCTGTGACCCCCTCGGTGTGAACGAGGTGCTCTACCGCTGAGCTACGCATCCGCCGGAAGGGTTGCGGCTATAGCCTGCCCGCCTGTGCGCCGCAAGCCGGCCCTGCCGGGCCGCCGGCGCCCCGACCGGGGTGAGAGGCCCGGGATCACCGCAGCGGAAGAAGCTCCAGGCAGGCCGGGACCAGTTCGTCGAAATGGTCGATCAGCCGGTCGGGGCCCAGTTCCCGGACCGGGACCTCCGTGTAACCGAAGCTGACCAGGACCAGCGGCGTTCCCGCCGCCCGCGCGGCGCCGGCGTCGGTTCCCGCGTCCCCCACCATCAGGGCGCGGCGCAGGTCGCCGCCCGCCGCCTGCACGGCCAGCTCCAGGTGCCGCGGGTCGGGCTTGGGGGCCGGAGCGAGGTCCGCGCCGATCACCGCGTCGAAGTGGCGGGATAGGTCCAGGGCATCCAGGATGGGAAGGGATAGCCGGGTCAGCTTGTTGGTGCAGACGGCCAGCCTGGCGCCCGCAGCCCGCAGGGCCTCGAGGCTCTCGGGCACGCCCGGGAAGGGCCGGGTCAGGTCCGCGCTGCGCAGGTTGTAGTGGGCGATGAACCGCTCAAAGAGGGCCTCCAGATCCGCCCCCTCCACCGCCAGGCCCTGGGCCTCGAAACCGCGCTGGATAAGCCGGCGCGCGCCGTGCCCGATCAGGCTGCGTCCCTGGTCGAAGGGCAGGGGCGCGATCCCTTCCTCCCCGAGCAGGTGGTTGAGCGTACCCACAAGGTCAGGGGCCGAATCCACCAGGGTGCCGTCGAGGTCGAAGGCGATGACGGCGCCGGCCAGGGGCTGTGCTGCAGACGGCATGGACGCTCCTGCGAAGAAGGTCCCGGGAAGGGGACCCCACTGGCGGTTTCGGCGAAAGCCGCCATGATTGCAATCTCGCCTGCGATTCCGGGGTTTCCGCCATGACCGCCCGCGCCGCCGTGATCCTCGCCGCCGGGCAGGGGACCCGGATGAAGTCTCCCATCCCCAAGATGCTGCACCGCGTCGGGGGGCGCACCCTGCTCGACAGGGTGATCGACACTGTCCTGGAGACCGGTTGCGAGCGGGTCGTGGTGGTCGTCGGGACGCACAGCCCGGAGGTCCGCCGGCTTGTCGAGGTGCGGCTCGGTCCCGCCGCCGTCGCGGTGCAGGACCCGCCGCTGGGCACGGGTCACGCCGTCCTCGCGGCAGGGCCCGCCCTGGCGGACTTCGACGGCGACGTGATGGTGGTCAATGGCGACTGCCCTCTGCTCCAGCCTGTCGACATAGATCCTCTCTTCAGTCTTCGCTCGTCGGGGACCGACCTCGGCCTGCTCGGCTTCAGGCCCGCCGACCCCCTGCTTTACGGGCGGATCATCGCCGCGTCCGACGGCCATGTTCTGCGCATCGTCGAGGCGCGGGACGCCACGCCGGAGGAGCTGTCTGTGCGGGCCTGCTACGCCGGCATGCTGTGCGCGGACCGGACACGTCTCTTCGGCTGGCTCTCGCGCCTGACCAATGCGAACGCCAAAGGCGAGTATTACCTGACCGAGGCCATCGCCATCGCCGCCGCCGATGGCGCGCTGGTGCGGGCGCACTACGCCCCCGAGAGCGCCGTCATGGGCGCCGACACGCCGGTCCAGCTGGCCCAGGCCGAGGCTATCTTCCAGAACAGGCGGCGGGCGCACTTCCTCGCCGAGGGGGTCGTCATGCCGGCGCCCGACACCGTGCACTTCTCCTGGGACACGAAGATCGAACCCGGCGTCCAGATCGAGCCTTATGTAGTCTTCGCCCCCGGGGTCTCCATCGCGAGCGGGGCGGTGATCCGGGCCTTCAGCCACCTGGAAGGCGCCAGGGTCGGGCCGGGCGCCCTCATCGGTCCCTACGCTCGGCTTCGTCCGGGCGCGGACATCGGCGAGGACGTCCACATCGGCAACTTCGTCGAGGTCAAGAAGGTCCGCCTGGACAGGGGCGCCAAGGCCAATCACCTGGCCTACCTCGGCGACGGCACGGTGGGAGCGGGGGCCAACATCGGCGCCGGGACGATCTTCTGCAACTATGACGGCTTCGACAAGTACGAGACCCATGTCGGGCCCGGCGCCTTCATCGGCTCCAACACCGCCATCGTCGCCCCGCGATCCATCGGGGCTGGCGCCATCACGGGCTCGGGCTCGGTCATCGTCCGTGACGTGCCTGACGACGCCCTGGCCGTGGCCCGGGGCGAACAGAGCAACAAGGCTGGCTGGGCCGCGGCCTTCCGGGCCCGCAAGAGCGCCGAGAAGGCCGCGCGCAAGGGCAAGGCCGGCTCATGAGCGTCGAGGGTCAGAAGCGGGCCGCGGGCGAGGCCGCCGCCGCCCTTGTCCAGCCAGGCATGGTCGTGGGCCTGGGCACCGGCTCCACCGCCGCATGGTTCGTCCGCGCCCTTGCGGCGCGGAAGCTGGATATTGTCGGCGTCTCCACCTCCCGGGCCACCGCCGCCCTCGCGGGGGAGCTGGGAATCCGGGTGGCGGAGCTCGGCGAGACCGGCCCCATCGACCTGACCGTGGACGGCGCGGACGAGATCGGTCCGGCCCTGTCGCTGATCAAGGGCGGCGGCGCGGCCCTGCTGCGTGAAAAGCTGGTCTGGGAGGCCTCGCGCCGCTGCGTGGTCATCGCGGACGCCGGCAAGCGCGTCGCCCGCCTGGGCGCCTTTCCCCTGCCTGTGGAGGTGGTCGCCTTCGGGCACAGGACCACCTTCGACCGGATCTGCGACGCCCTGTCCGAATGCGACATCGGCGCCGCGCCGCGGCTGCGCGTGAAGGAGGGTGCGCCAGTCCTGACCGACGGCGGCAACGTGATCTACGACGTCGCCTGCGGCCGGATCGACGCCCCGGCTGCCCTTGCCGCGGCCCTGAAGTCGGTCACCGGCGTGGTCGACCATGGTCTCTTCCTGGATCTTGCGGACCTTGCGCTCCTGGCCACCGATGACGGGGTGACGGAGATCGAGCCTTAGGGTGCGCGCCTCCGCTGCGTACGGCGTCCCGGACCCCCTCAGGGCCTCGCTGCGGGGTCGGCGCCGGATGCGGCCGGCATTCAACAGCGGGCTGATATGCTCTAGGGTCGCGCCGCTTGCGTCCCGGGGAGCCAGACCATGAGCCAGTTCGACTACGACCTCTTCGTCATCGGCGCCGGGTCCGGCGGGGTCCGCGCCGGGCGCCTCGCTGCGGCCAGGGGCGCGAAGGTCGCCGTGGCCGAGGAATATCGCGTGGGCGGGACCTGCGTCATTCGCGGCTGCGTGCCCAAGAAGTTCATGGTCTACGCCTCGGAGTTCGCCCACTACGCCCACATCGCCGAGGGCTACGGCTGGTCTGCGTCCGGCGCGACCTTCGACTGGACCCGTTTTCGCGAGGCCAAAGACCGTGAGATCGCGCGCCTCTCGGGCCTTTATGTCGCCAACCTGACGCGCGCGGGCGCTCAGATCATCGAGGGACGGGCCGTCCTGACCGGACCCAACAGTCTTGAGGTCGCGGGTTACGGGCGGGTGACCGCGCAGCGCATCCTCATCGCCACCGGCGGCCGGCCCTGGAAGCCGCAGGACCTCCCTGGGGTGGAACTCGCGATCACCTCGGAGGAGGCGTTCGACCTGCCGGCCCTGCCGGAACGCATGGTCATCGTCGGCGGTGGTTTCATCGCAGTGGAGTTCGCCGGCATCTTCAACGGTCTGGGGGTCGACGTGACCCTTGTCTATCGTGGCGACCAGATTCTTCGGGGCTTTGACGAGGACATCCGCTCCCACCTGGCCGCCGAGATTCAGAGGCGGGGCGTCAAGCTCGTCCTGGGCGCACACCCGGTGGCGATCTCGGACCGGGAGGGCGACCTGCAGTGCCGACTTTCGGACGGCCAGGTCCTCCAGGCCGGCCAGATCATGCTCGCCACCGGCCGGAAGCCCCATACCGGCGGTCTCGGACTGGAGGCGGCGGGCGTCGGGACGGGTCCGAACGGCGCGATCAAGGTTGACGAATGGTCGAGGACTTCGGCCCCCGGCATCTGGGCCGTCGGCGATGTCACAGACCGGATCAACCTGACCCCTGTCGCCATTCGCGAGGGCGCGGCCTTCGCCCGCACCGAGTTCTATGACCAGCCGACGCGTTTCGACCACGAGGCCGTGGCCTCCGCCGTCTTCAGCCAGCCGCCCGTGGGGACGGTGGGCCTGACCGAGGCCGAGGCCCGGGCCGCCCTTCCCAACATCGACGTCTACCGGTCGCGGTTCCGGCCCATGAAGGAGACCTTCTATGGCGGCCAGGAGCAGGCCCTGGTCAAGCTGGTGGTGGACGCCGACAGCCAGAGGGTTCTGGGCTGCCACGTGGTCGGTCCGGACGCACCGGAAATCATCCAGATGGCCGCCGTTCCCCTGAAGCTCGGCGTCACCAAGGCCCAGTGGGACGCCGCATGCGCCGTCCATCCAACCCTCGCCGAGGAACTCGTGACCTTGAGCGAGCCCGTGCCCAGGCCCGCCGCTTGAACCCTGCCGCCCTGCGCCCGGGGGACCGCTGGATCGCCGGCGTTCTAGCCGGCCTCCTGATCCTGACCCCGCTTCTCGGCTGGGTGGGCGCCCTTGGATTTGCACCCGCCGTCGCCCTTGCGGGGCTCCTGACCCTGCCCTGGCTCCAGGTCCGCACCGCTGACCGGGCTCTGCTCCTCGCGCTTTTCACCGCCCTGGTCTGGGCCTGCGCCTCGGTCTTCTGGAGCCCCTGGCGAGCGCCGGATCTGGAGGGCCAGACCGGGCTCAAGCTCGTGCTGATGCTGACGCTCTACGGGGCGGCGATCAGCGCCGCCCGCTCTGTTCCTGAGGTTCGCCTGGCTGGTCTGCTGAGACTTCTGGTCGCCGGCGCTACGGGTCTGGCCTTGATCCTTCTGGCCGAGGCGGCGTCCGGAGCCGCTGGTTACAAGGCGATCCTGGGGTCATTGGGTCAGGCGGTCCGACCCGACCAAGCCGTGAAGAATGTCGCGCAGGGGCTTTACGTCCTGACGCTCCTGGCGCCCCTGGCCGTCGCGGCGACTACAGGATGGCGACGGGGACTGCTCGCCATTCTGCTGCTCGCAGGCGTGGCCGTTCCCGCTCATGTATTCGGCTATGATGCGCCAATCCTGGCCCTTGGACTGGGTGCAGTGGCCGCGGGCCTGGTCGGGGCGGCGCCGGTCCTTGGGCCCCGGATTCTGGCGGCCGCCGTTGCGGCCGGATTTCTGGTGGCGCCCTGGCTCCTCGCGGGCGTCTTCAGGATCGGCCTCGGCTCGCAACTGGCCGGCACGCTGTCGGAGTCGTGGCGGCTGCGGATCGGATACTGGGAGCGTTCGGTGGACTGGATCGCGGCGCGTCCCCTGACCGGCTGGGGGCTCGAAGCCAGTCGCGCCTTTGGACCCGGAATCCAGTTACACCCCCACAACGCCGCCTTGCAGGTCTGGATGGAGTTGGGGCTGATCGGCGCCGTCGCCGCCGCCCTGGTCTGGGCCACCGTCTTCAGCGGGCTTTCCCGACCGCGCCCCGGCGTCGCCGCAGCCTCCGCCAGCGCGGCGGCGACGGCTTACCTGACCTTCGGGGCCGTGAGCTTCGGGGTCTGGCAGGGGTGGTGGATGGCCCTCGGGGCCCTATGCGCCCTGGTCTCGATCCTGGTCCTGCGCGCCAGACCTATCGACCTTTCAGGCCATTCCGTATAGAAACCCGCGCCCGTCTCTGCGGGCGCGGAGTTACACCATGAGCCCTTACTGGAGCCCTTCCACCTGGCGGTCTCGTCCCGGCAAGCACATGCCTGAGGACTATCCGGACGCCGCCGCCGTCGCGTCTGTCGAGCAGATCCTGAGGGGTATGCCGCCCCTGGTTTTCGCCGGCGAGGCGCGTCGGCTGAAGTCTCTCCTCGCCGACGTGGAGGCCGGGCGCGCCTTTCTTCTGCAGGGCGGCGACTGCGCCGAGAGCTTCAAGGAATTCCACGCCGACAACATCCGCGACACCTTCCGCCTGATCCTGCAGATGGCGGTGGTCCTGACCTTCGCCGG
>Ga0315899_10004930_pt1 | contig 14415 bp, 12 predicted proteins | sample LakEriMetagenome_2_FD_203518 | JGI IMG/M metagenome (GOLD analysis project Ga0315899, IMG submission 203518) | Freshwater fungal communities from buoy surface, Lake Erie, Ohio, United States - Buoy 4 MA112 | ecosystem: Environmental > Aquatic > Freshwater > Lake | place: USA: Lake Erie, Ohio... | reverse complement strand
AGGCGCGCCGCAAGGTGCAAAACCGCGGCATGCATGTCACACTCAGCGCATCGTGATGCGATGCGCGCATTTTTTTTTGCGAGATGTGACGGATTTTGTTGACACGACTCATGGTGATGCAGATAGCGTGCGTTGCGCGCGATTCTTTTTGCGCGATTCGCATTGCCTTCGCGCTGCGATTGATCGCTCCCGAAACCAGGTGCATCACCTGAAGCAGGCGCGACGAAGCGGGAAGACACTGCAATCGGCAAGGCAGAATTGCCGCAGCAGGGAAGGACGGTCCATGGACCGCAGACTCAAGGGACACATCGCCACAGGCGATCAAGGTTCCACACCACCTCAAGCCGCCATCATGGCGCGTGTAAGGGGCGGGAGAGATGCCAGGGGGAACACGCCGCGCTGGAATGCCGCGCGCCGTGGTGATGCTGGCGGCTGCGCTTCGCGGAGACTTTTCGTCCTGTCGGTCCGCGCATCGGGATCCGCGCGTCGCCGCCATCATCGCCCTAACCTGCTGTACCCCGGGTTGGAATTGGGAATTAGCCGCGCCTGCCGCGGCCTTCCCATGACTGCCCTCAACAGGAACACATGGAGATTCATCTTCTGATGACTGATATCATCCAGACTATCGAAACCGAAGAAACCCCGCGCGCCCAGGCGATGGCCATGGCTGCGGCGAAGAAGAAGGCGCCTGCGAAGCGGAAGCCTGCTGCGAAGAAGGCTGCTGCGAAGAAGCCTGCTGCGAAGAAGGCCGCAGCCAAGAAGCCGGCTGCGAAGAAGGCCGTTGCCAAGAAGAAGCCTGCTGCGAAGAAGGCTGCTGCCAAGAAGCCGGCTGCGAAGAAGGCCGTTGCCAAGAAGAAGCCCGCTGCGAAGAAGGCTGCTGCCAAGAAGCCGGCTGCGAAGAAGGCCGTTGCCAAGAAGAAGCCCGCTGCGAAGAAGGCTGCTGCCAAGAAGCCTGCCGCGAAGAAGGCCGCTCCGAAGAAGGCTGCTGCCAAGAAGCCGGCTGCGAAGAAGGCCGCTGCGAAGAAGCCTGCTGCGAAGAAGGCTGCCGTGAAGAAGGCTGCTCCGCGTCGCCGCAAGGCCGCTGCTCCTGCTCCGATGGTTACCGAAACCCCGACGAGCTAAGCAGCTATCGGATCCCGGCACTTGGGCGTCGCATGCCAAGCATGCGGCGCCCTAAAGCGTTTCTAGAGGGGGCGAGCGTGATGCCCTTTATGACACGTCTGTTATTGCCGCAGGACCAGCATATGCTGCTGCCGCTGCTTGCTGCCTATGGCGCGGAGATGGCGCCGCATCTTGCCGGCGCTGCGCCCGCTACGGCGCCCGAGATGCTGAAGCTGATCACCGCTGACCCGCGCGCAGAAATCCTGATGGCCTTCCGCGATGATGAGGCGCTGGGCTTCGCGCATTTCTTCGACCTGCCGGAAATTGTCTTCGCCCGGCGCTGCGGCGCGCTGGATGATCTTTTCGTCCGACCTTCAGCCCGTCGCCAGGGGGTGGCGCAAGCCTTGATAGAAGGGCTTGCTGCGCTTGGCCAGAAACGCGGCTGGTCGCATCTGCGCTGGATAGTGCCGGACACAGACCAAGCCGCCATTGCGCTTTATGAGCGTATTGCCGAGCGCGCGCCTTGGCGTTCCTATGTGCTGCGATTGGCTCCCGACGTATCGATTTAAGCAGCAACCCGCCCCGGCATGCGATGGCGAAAGGCCAGCGCTTCGGCGATATGCGCGCGCCGGATCATGGTGCTGCCGGCCAGATCAGCGATGGTGCGCGCCACACGCATGCTGCGCACCTGTCCGCGAGAGGAAAGCCCAAGCCTGGTTGCCGCCACTTCAAGCAGCGTCGCGGCTTCTGCTTCTAGCCCAAGCTGCAACTGGGCCAGGCTTGCTTCCGCATTATTCGGCGGACCATCGGCGCCATAACGCGCGCGTTGCGCGGCGCGTGCTGCCTTGACGCGCGCTGCAACAGCGGCGCTGGCCTCCCCAGCCGGGGCGCGGGCCAATTCGGCGGGCGCGATCGGCATGACTTCAATGGTCATATCCATACGATCCAGTAGCGGGCCGGAAAGGCGCATCTGATAATCCTCTCCACAGCGCGGCGCGCGACCACATTCGCGCCCCGGCTGCCCCAAATAGCCACAGCGGCAGGGGTTCATCGCCGCAATGCACTGAAACCGCGCTGGATAGGTCACATGCGCATGCACGCGGCTGATGGTGGTGCGCCCGGTTTCCATCGGCTGACGCAAAGCCTCAAGCGCTTGGCGCGGGAATTCGGGCCATTCATCCAGAAACAAAACGCCGCGATGCGCCAGGCTGATCTCACCGGGCTTGGCGCGCGAACCGCCACCGACAAGTGCTGGCATGGAAGCGGAATGATGCGGCTCCCGGAATGGAGGGCGCGTCACTAGGCGCCCGCCTTGCAGCAGGCCCGCGATGGAATGCACCAGGCTCACTTCCAAAGCCTCGGCCGGCGAAAGATCTGGCAGCAGCGCGGACAGTCGTGCCGCCAGCATGGATTTCCCGCCACCAGGCGGGCCAATCATCAGCAGGTTGTGCCCGCCCGCCGCTGCAATTTCCAAAGCGCGCTTCGCGGTTTCCTGCCCCTTCACATCGGAAAGGCAGGGGCCTGAAGGTGGCGCTGCATCCAGCTTCGGCGCTTCCGGCGCGCGCAACACCTGCACGCCCTTGAAGTGATTAAGCAGCGCGGGAAGATCAGGCGCGGCGAGCACTTCAATCTGCCCGGCCCAGGCCGCTTCACCGCCCTGCGCGGCCGGGCAGATCAGCCCCAAGTCGCGTGCCGAGGCGCCAAGGGCTGCCGGCAGCACGCCCGCCACGGGCATGATGGCGCCATCCAGCGACAGCTCCCCAAGTGCTGCGAAACCCGCCAATTCATCGCGTGGCAGCACATTCATCGCGGCCAGTACGGCAAGCGCAATGGGCAGATCGAAATGGCTGCCTTCCTTGGCGATATCAGCGGGGGCCAGGTTCACCAGCACACGCTTGGGCGGCAGAGAAAGCCCCATGCCCAGCAAGGCCGCGCGCACCCTTTCCCGGCTTTCCGCGACTGCCTTATCCGGCAAGCCGACGACCAAGAAGGCCGGCAGGCCCGGCGCGATTTGTACCTGCACTTCAACCGCCTGGGCGTCGATTCCAGCGAAGGCGAAGGTGGCGATGCGGGCGATGGTCATACCCGCATGATTGGCGCATTCTGCGCCCAAATACAACCATAAGTTATATTTCAGCCATCCCCTGCACCCGCTGTATCAACCGCCGGAAATTGCGGATCTGGCGGGTTGGTTTCTCTGGACCATCGAACTGCGCACCACCGGCGCTACCTTTGGACCCATAATCCAACGGGTGCGCCGAAAAATGTGTTTCCCGACAAACTCGCAAGACGAGAGTGTGTCCCGCTTTCTCCTTCGGTGGTGATCAACGTTTTTCCACCCTCAACGGCGATGCTAATGCCTTTCCGAACAAAAAAACCCTTCACTATTGATAAACCGTGATCTTCAACCTGAAGTTTAAGTTCAACAGAACCCTGCACTGATCTTATTGTTAAGACAGGCCACTCAATCTTGTAATCAAAAACTTCGGTCGAAACTCTTATTTCCCCATCTTTGATGATAAGGATTTTTTTGCCAGAACGATTTGTAAGTACCGCGTTCAAGAGCAGGCCGCTGCCGTCAAACCTGAAACCAAGCATCGACTTCCCTCCGATTTGAATCGCAGAAAAAAATCCATTTCTGCCTCTTAAAATAAACCGGTACGTATCACTTCCGACAATAAATGCGCCAGAAGACCCGACGAAAAACTGACGCCAAGGAGATGTCATTTTTTCGTTCAAGTTGAATGGATTGGAGTTTGCAGCGAGTATAAAGTCTCGGGAAAGACGACGACTGGTTTTTTCCCCGTGATGGGTTCCACAAAGCAGGGTTAGATTTGCCGGATCATGAACGCCGACTTTGGAGTATTCCTCTATATGGTCATACTGGAAGGTGGGTGCCCCACAAACAACGCACCCAAAGCCACAACGCTGTCGTACAGCCAACTTAGTTTTTTCTGGAATTGCCGGTCGCGTCCGCACCATTACCCGCATCCTCGTTCAAAGCATCTATAGGTTACGATACCTCCATCCCCTGCACCCTACGCATCAGGCGACGGAAATTGCCGGACCAGAGCAAATCAATCTCCCGCGCGCCATAGCCGCGGCGATGAAATTCCGCGGTCAGGTTCATGGTTTCGCCCGCATTGGCCCAGCCAGGAATGCCGCCGCCGCCATCGAAATCCGATGATAGGCCGACATGATCAAGCCCAATCCGCCGCACCGCGTAATCCACATGATCCACCATATCCGCAACCGTGGCGGGAGATTTCCCATCCGCCCCAGGTGGACGAAGAAACGCATCCAGTGCCGTGATCTGCACCAAACCGCCGCGCGCGCGCAGCATATCCAACTGCTCATCATCCAGGTTGCGCGGATGATCGCATAGCGCGCGGCAGCAGGAATGCGTCGCCACAATCGGCGCGCGGGAAAGCTCTGCCGCCTGCATCATGGAAGATTTCGCGGCGTGCGAGACATCAATAATCAGCCCGATGCGGTTCATCTCCGCAATCGCCTGACGGCCCAAATCGGAAAGCCCGCCATGTTCCGCCGTGCCATCGCCAAGCGCCGGCTTGGGCCGCGCGGCATCGGCCAGATCATTATGCCCATCATGCGTCAGCGTCAGATAAATCGCGCCAAGGTCACGCCAAAGTTTCAGCCGTGCCAAATCCCGCCCCATGGCATTGCCGTTTTCAACCGCGCTCAGCACTGCCAAGGCACCTGCCTGATGCGCCGTTTCCAATTCATCGGCGGTGGCGCAAAAGCGCCGCGCCACACCATCAGCACGCGTGCGGATGTGGCGGAGCATCGCCTCTGCCCGGTCGGCAGCGGCCTGATGGCCCGCAACGTCGCGCGGGCCTTGCGGCGTATAGGCAATGAAGACAACCGCTTTCAGCCCGCCGCGCTGCATCTTGGGGAAGTCAACGCAGCTATCGGTCTCCTGTGTGGCATCGGGCGGGTCCGGCCATCTGATATCCACATGGGTGTCGAGTGTTAGTGTCGCTGCATGGATTGCGTTGCTCATGCTGCATCCCCCCAGGCTTTCAGAAAGCCTTCCAATAAATCGCCGATGACATCTACGTTGTAGCCGCCTTCTTGGGTAATGGCGGTGGGCAATTTCAGCCCGCCAATCATGGCGCCGGCACGCGCGAAACCCTCCGCCGTGACTTTCAGCGCGGCAAGCGGTTCATGTTCCGAGGCATCAAAACCAAGCGGCAATACCAGCGCATCGGTTTTATGGTCGCGGATGGCGGCCATGGCGTAGCGAATGGCATCCAACCAGCCCTCATCCCCCGTGCCGATGGCGAGTGGCATATTCATATTGCGCCCATCACCCGCGCCGGCGCCGCGTTCACGCGTGCGGCCAACGAACCATGGGTAATAGCGATCAGGATCACCATGGATGGAAATGGTCAGCACATCGCCGCGTTCCCAGAAAATACCCTGCGTGCCATTGCCGTGATGGCTATCAATATCCAGCACTGCGACGCGCTTCGCCCCCGCATCCAGCAAAGCCTGCGCGGCAAGCGCTGCATTATTCACATAGCAATGCCCGCCAGCGCGCGCGGCATAGGCGTGATGGCCAGGCGGGCGGCACAGCGCATAGGCGCTGCGCCCCGCAGAGGCTTCCTTCGCAGCGGCCAAGGCGCAAGCCGCCGCACCTTGAATGGCTGCCCATGTGCCGGGACCAATCGGGCAGGCGGCATCGGCCATATACCAGCCGGCGCGCGCGACAATGCCATCCGCACAAACAGCACCTTGCGCCAGCATCTCCGGCGAAGGGTGCATATTCGCGACCACCTCTGGCCCCGCATCGGCAAGCGCGGCCCAATCCCGTGCAGCTTCTGCCAGAAAGGCCAGATAATCCGCGCTATGGATGGCGTGCAGCGCGGCAAGCGGCAAGGCTTCTGGCACGCTGGGCGCAAGCCCAAGCCGTTGCAGCGCCGCTTCCAGCGACGCCGCGCGGGCGGGGATTTCGAAATTCGCGCGCGTACGGCCGCGAACCAGGAAAAAAGCCGGTTGATGCCCGGCATGATCCGGATGGGCGAAGGTTTTCATGGGCAAAGGCTAACCAGTTTTGCCCCCGCTGCGAAGTCACCGCGCTTGCTGCGCTGCGCCCGGCTGGCTAGCGTCGCCGGGCCTCATGTTAAGGACCCTGGCGATATGCAAGCACTCGACCCCGGCGCGCGGCGCGCCATTCTGGAAGCGGTGGATGAGCTGCGCGCGGAAAGCATCTCCATGCTCTCGCGTCTGGTGCGTTGCCCCTCGACGTTGGGCAATGAGGCATCGGCTTTGAATGAAATGGCACGGATTTATGAGGGGCTTGGCCTGATACCCCAGCGCATTCCAACCGTGCCGAGCGCGCTTGAAGGCCATCCTGGTTTCTCGCCACCGCTGATTCCCTATGAGGGGCGCGACAATGTCGTGACGGTCTTCACGCCGCGCGAAGCGAAGGGACGCAGCCTGACCCTGCAAGGCCATGTGGATGTGGTGCCGGAAGGGGCCGCCGATATGTGGGAAACCCCGCCCTATGAGCCCGCCATTCGCGATGGCCGCATGTATGGCCGCGGCGCGGGTGATATGAAGGCTGGCATTATTTCTTACGTCACGGCCTTTCGCGCCTTGAAGCGCGCCGGCCTGCAACCGGCTGCACAGGTGCAGATGCAGTCCGTGATCGAGGAAGAATGCACCGGCAATGGCGCCTTGGCCGCAATGCTCGCGCTGCCGCCAACCGATGCCGTGATCATTCCAGAACCAGGTCCTGGCTTGCCCGCCATGTATAGCGCGGAAGTTGGCGTGATTTGGGCCTGGGTCACGGTTTCCGGCCGCCCGGCCCATGTGCGCGATATGCAGGCCGGGGTGAATGCCATTGAAGCGGCCAGCACCATCGCCGCGCATTTCAAGGAATATGAATCCCTGATGAACCGGGCCGAGAATATCCACGCATCCTTCCATGGCGTGAACCATCCGGTGAATGTGAACCTCGGCACGATTGAAGGCGGCGAATGGAATTCATCCGTGCCAACCCGCGCGCGGATCGGGCTGCGGGTTGGCGTAATGATGGGCAATAGCGCCGCCGCGGTGAAAGCCGATATTGAACGGCTGGTGGCGAAGGCGGCGCAGGATGAAAAGCTGCGCGGCGCCAAGGTGAAGCTGGAATTCAAGGGTTTTATGGCGGAGCCCTGCGTATTTGATATGCAAGCGCCGATTGTGAAACTGGCCAAGCGGCATTTCACCGATGTCTCTGGCGGGGCTTTGCGAGACTACCCCTCGGCAGGGCTGACCGATGGGCGGCATTTCGTGCTGCATCAGTCAACGCCCGTTGCCTGTTTCGGCCCCGATGCGCAGGATATTCACGGGATTGATGAAAGCGTCGGCCTTGATTCCATGCATGACATTACCCGCACCATTGCGCTGACCATGGCCGAATGGTGCGGCGTGGAGAAAGCACCATGAGCACAACAAACCTCCCCCTTTCCGGCGCCCGGCTTTGGGATAGCCTGATGGAACTCGCCAAGATTGGCGGCACGCCGAAAGGCGGCTGCAATCGCCAGACTCTGACAGATCTTGATTCCGAAGGCCGCCATTTGCTGCGCCGTTGGGGGGAGGCGATTGGGTGCACGCTTAGCGTTGATCGGCTCGGCAATATGGGGCTGCGCCGCGAAGGACGCGACCCGAAGCGCAAGCCGGTCGCGATGGGCAGCCATTTGGATACGCAACCCACGGGAGGCAAATTCGATGGCCCGCTTGGCGTGCTGGCCGGGCTCGAAGTGCTGCGCGCGCTGCATGAGGCAGGCATCGAGACCGAAGCGCCTTTAGTGCTAATCAATTGGACGAATGAAGAAGGTGCCCGCTTTTCGCCCCCCATGATGGGCAGCGGCGGCGCGATGGGGATTTTCCCTGAGGCCGATGTGCTGGCGCTCCGCGATAGTGACGGCAAGGCGTTTGGCGATGAACTGACGCGCATCGGTTGGCAGGGAGACGCTGACCCCGCTGGCTTGGCTGATCTTGCTGCCTATTTCGAATTGCATATCGAACAGGGCGCGCTGTTGGAGAATGCCGGCAAGGATATTGGCGTGGTGACGCATGCCCTGGCGCAAGCCTGGTATGAGGTGACGATTGAAGGCGCTGAATCCCATGGCGGTTCCCCCATGGCCGGGCGGCGCGATGCAATGATGGCCGCGGCACCGCTGATGGCAGCGATTGAGGATATCGCGCTGCGTGCCGTCAGCCCCGCTGGCGAACCAGGCCGCGCCACGGTTGGGCGCCTCACCGTCTATCCCGATAGCCGCAATATCGCGCCATCGCGCATCTGGTTCAGCATTGATACGCGCCATGGCGACCCGGCATTGCTTGCACGCATGGGGGCAGAGATTCGCGCCAAGGCTGCGGAACTATCCGCCGCGCGGGGTGTGACCATCACCATCGCTGATTTCTGGCAATCGCCTTTGACGCCTTTTGATGATGCGCTGGTTGGGCGGGTGCGTGATGCGGCAACTCGGCTTGGCTTGCCGCATATGGATATGCCAACCGGCATCGGGCATGATGCAGTTTATGTCGCGCGGCGCGTGCCGGCGGCGATGATTTTCTGCCCCTGCCATGGCGGCATCAGCCATAATGAAGCGGAAAGCATCACGCCTGCCTGGGCGGAAGCGGGGCTGCGCGTTTTGGCTGATGCGGTGCTCGCCACCGCTGGTATTGCGAAGGAGAAATAACATGACCCGCATCGCCATTGGCGGCTTTTTGCATGAAAGCCATTCCTTCGCGCCACTGCCTACCGGCTGGCAGGAATTCGTGAAACCCGGCGGCTTTCCACCGCTGCAACGCCCGGCTGGGCTGATCGAGGCCATGCGCCCAACCAGCGCACCGATTGCGGGCGCCATCATGGTTGCAGAAGAAGCGGGCGTTGAACTCGCCCCCTTGGTCTGGTGCTTTGCCAATCCTGCCGGACCTGTGACGGCGGAGGCTTTCGAACGCATCGCGGCATTATTGGTCGCAAGCCTTTCCGATGCTATGGAAGCCGGCCCGATTGATGGCGTGTATCTTGATCTGCACGGCGCCATGGTGGCGGTGGGTTATGACGATGCCGAAGCCGAAGTGCTGCGCCGCGTGCGCGCCGTGGTGGGACCGCATTTGCCCATCGCCGTCAGCCTTGATCCGCATGCGAACAAGACAGCGGAGATGGTGGCGCTTTCCGATGTGCTGGTGCCTTTCCGCACCTATCCGCATGTGGATATGAAACCCGCCGGCGCGCAGGCAACGCGGCTATTGCTCCGCATGATCAAGGAAACCCGTAAGCCTGCCAAGCTGTTTCGCGATTTGGATTTCTGGACGCCCTTGCCCGGCCAATGCACCATGGTGGCGCCCATGGCTGATGTCATGGCGGAACGGGCAAAGCTGGGTGCGGCGCCGGGCGTTTGGGAATTGGGCTTTTGCTTTGGCTTTCCCTATGCCGATTTCCCCGGCTGCGGCATGGCGATTGCGGCTTATGCCGATACGCTTGATCAAGCGGGCGCTGCGGCGGCAGCGCTGGCCGCTTTCATCGCCAGCAAAGAACCGGAATTCGCGCTGGGTGTCGCAACCGCTGCCGAAGGTGTGGCGCGTGCCATCAGCGCGCGAGGCGCCAAGGGACCGGTGGTGCTGGCCGACACACAAGACAATCCCGGCGGCGGAGGCCATGGCGATACCACAGGCTTGCTCGCGGAATTGATCCGGCAAAACGCGCAAGGTGCCGTGCTGGCGCCGATGAATGATGCCGAAGCCGCGGCTGCCTGCCATGCCGCCGGAGAAGGTGCGCGCATTACGCTCGACCTTGGCGGCAAGAGCGATGGTGTGCCGTTGCGGGTGGAAGCGGTGGTCGAAAAACTCTCTGATGGGTGCTTCACACTCAGTGGCCCGATGGGCAAGGGCAATCCCGCCGATCTCGGCCTTTCAGCGCTGATCCGCGTGGCGCCTGGCGTGCGCGTGGTGGTGGTCAGCCGCAAGATGCAGGGGCATGATCAGGAATTGTTCCGCCAGGTGGGCGTGGAGCCTGCGGAACAGGCGATTGTCGCCGTGAAATCCAGCGTGCATTTCCGCGCGCATTTCCAGCCAATTGCGTCTGAGGTGATTGTGGTAACCGCGCCCGGCCCTGTGGTGGCGGACCCGGCGATTTTGCCCTTCACCAATCTGCGCCCCGGCTTGCGGCTGCGCCCCGGCGATAATCGCGCCTGGGGATAATCAGAGGCCTTCGAGCAAGCCGCGCACCGCATCCGGAAAGGGCAGGGGGGCTACCGCACCATAACCCGTGGTGGAAAGCGCGGCGGCCGCATTGGCATAATGCGCGGCGTCCAGCGGCGTATCACCCGCCAGCAACCGCGCGAGGAAATTGCCGGCAAAGCAATCCCCCGCGCCGGTGGCATCCAGCGCCGCCACTTTGTAAGCGGGGATGCGGCTGCGGGTTTCGCGCGTGGCCAGAATGGCGCCCTCAGCCCCGCATTTCAGCACCACCAAGGGCGCGAGGCGCAGGTAGAAATCACAGATCGCATCAGGGTTTTGCAGGCCAGTCAGCGCCACCGCGTCATCCAGCGACGGCAGCGCGATATCAGCCATGGCAATCGCGGCATGGATCACGGAAGCCGCCCGCGCCGTCGGCCAAAGCCTGAGGCGCAGATTGGTGTCATAGGAAATCTGCACCCCAGCAGCGCGGGCAATCTTCATGGCACGGAAGCCAGCATCGCAGGCGGTGGTCGAAATCGCCTGGCTGATGCCGGAAAGATGCAGGAATTTCGCTTGGCGTATGGCCGCTTCCGGCACATCTTCCGGCCGATAAAGCGAAGCCGCGCTGCCGCTCCGGTAAAAACTGAAATGATGGCCACGCGCATCATGCGTCACGAAGTAAATCCCCGTGGGAGCTGAAGGATTGCGGATGACGTTCGCCGTATCCACGCCTTCCTGCGCCCAAAGCGCCATGAAGCTCTCGCCCGGCCCATCCTGGCCAAGCGCGGTCAGCATCCCAACCGAAGCCCCCGCACGCGCGGCGGCGATGGCAGCGTTGGAGGTATCTCCGCCATGCCCTTCCAAATAATAGCGCCGTCCATCCGCGCCCGGCTTCTGGGCGTTGAATTCCAGCATGGGTTCGCCGAGGCAAAGAATATCAGCCATGCCCAATGCTTGGCCGATGAAAGGAAGGATTTCAAGCGCGCCGCAAGACGGACTATAGAACCCCCATGATCCGCCTAACCGAATTGCGCCTGCCTTTGCACCATCCGGAGGATGCCTTGCGCACCGCCGTGCTGGCGCGGCTTGGCATTGCCGATGCGGCGCTGCAGGCGATGCATGTGTTCCGTCGCGGCTATGATGCGCGCAAGCCCCATGCGATCATGCTGGTCTATACGCTGGATGTTGAAGTCGCTGATGAAGCCGCGTTGCTCGCGCGCCATTCGGGGGATCAGCGGATCAGCCCGGCGCTGGATACGGGATATCGCTTTGTCGCCCGCGCGCCGGAAGGTATTCGCCGCCCCGTCGTGGTGGGCACCGGGCCTTGTGGCTTCATGGCGGCGCTATTGCTTGCACAAATGGGCTTCCGCCCGTTAGTCCTGGAACGCGGCAAGGTGGTGCGCGAACGCACCAAGGATACTTGGGGGCTTTGGCGGCGTGGCGTGTTGAACCCCGAAAGCAATGTGCAATATGGTGAAGGTGGCGCTGGCACCTTTTCCGATGGCAAGCTCTATAGCCAAATCCGCGACCCACGCCATTATGGGCGCAAGGTGCTGGCGGAATTCGTCAAGGCTGGCGCACCTGAGGAGATTTTGTACGTCTCCAAACCGCATATCGGAACGTTTCGATTGGTTTCCATGGTGGAGCATATTCGCGCAGAGATCGAAGCCTTGGGTGGCGAATACCGCTTCGGCGCGCGGGTGGATGATGTGCTGATTGAGACTGATGCCGATGGCTCGCGCCACCTGCGTGGTTTGGTTTTGGCGGATGGCGAAGTGATTGAGGCGGATCATGTGATCCTCGCCCTTGGTCATAGCGCACGCGATAGCTTCGCCATGCTGCATGCGCGCGGTGTTGCCATGCAGGCCAAGCCCTTTTCCATCGGCGTGCGCATTGAACACCCACAGGGTATGATTGACCGTGCGCGCTTCGGCCCCAATGCCGGCAATCCGCTCCTCGGCGCCGCCGATTACAAGCTGGTGCATCACGCGGAAAATGGCCGCGCCGTCTATAGTTTTTGCATGTGCCCAGGCGGCACGGTGGTTGCTGCCACCAGTGAGGCTGGGCGCGTGGTCACCAATGGTATGAGCCAATATTCGCGCGCCGAACGCAATGCCAATTCCGGCATGGTGGTGGGCATCTCGCCCGAAGATTATCCGGGCGATGTGCTTGCCGGCATTGCCTATCAGCGCCATTGGGAAAGCGCCGCCTTTGCGGCCGGCGGCGGTGATTACCGCGCGCCGGCGCAGCTTGTGGGCGATTTTCTGGCGGGCCGCCCCAGCACTTCGCTTGGCGATGTACTGCCCAGCTATAAGCCCGGCGTGACACCCACCGATTTGGCCCAATGCCTGCCCAATTTTGCGGTGGCAGCGATGCGTGAAGCGCTACTGGCTTTCGATCAGCAATTGCCCGGCTTCGCGCGGCCCGATGCTGTGATGACCGGCGTTGAAACCCGCACCAGCAGCCCCATTCGCATCCCACGCGGGTTTGATTTTCAAAGCGTGAATACGGCGGGGCTTTTCCCAGCCGGTGAGGGCGCAGGCTATGCCGGCGGCATCCTGAGTGCGGGCGCGGATGGCATTCGTGTGGCTGAGGCTTTGGCGCTGACCATGACCGGTCAGCCCATTCCGCGTGACGTGAGCCGCGGCGCAGAATCCTCCATGACTTATGGCTGACTTGCGGTAACGCGCAAGCCTTGCAAGGCTTCCTGATCAAGTATGAACAGGAGGAAACATCATGCGCGTAGCAAACAAGGTGGCGCTGATTACGGGGGCTGCATCCGGCATGGGGGCTGCCACCGCACGATTGATGGCGCGCGAGGGTGCCAAGGTTGTAGTGGCCGATATGATGGAAGCCGAAGGCCGCGCCGTTGTTGCGGAAATCACCAAGGCCGGCGGGTCTGCAAGCTACATCAACCTGGATGTCGCGGATGAGGCGCAATGGGAAGCAGCCATCGCCGCCGTGATGGCCGCGCATGGGCGGCTTGATGTGCTGGTGAATAATGCCGGCATTTCCGGCAGCAATACGAATAATCTTTATGATACCGCGCTGTGGGATCGCATCATGGCCGTCAATGCGCGCGGTGTCTTCCTTGGCGTGAAGCATGGTGTTGCCGCGATGCGGCAGTCGGGTGGCGGGTCCATCATCAACCTGTCCTCAATCTCTGGCGTGGTTGGGCAGGAACGCATTCACTGCGCCTATAACGCTTCCAAGGCAGCGGTGCGGTTGCTCACGAAATCCATTGCCGTGCAGGAAGGGCCTTCCGGCATTCGCTTGAACACGGTGCATCCCGGCCTCATGCCGCCCATGCGCACCAGCGGTGCCACGGCTGATCCCGTGTTCCGCGCGAAAATGCTGGGCCATATACCTATGGGCCGCACCGGAGAGGTGGATGAGGTCGCCTACGCCATCCTATTCCTGGCGTCTGACGAATCATCCTATATGACAGGGTCAGAGATGCATGTGGATGGCGGGTATCTCGCTTCCTGATCGTCCAGTTTCGCTGCGCGGGTTAGTTTCAGATAACCCGCGCGGCGGTTAGCGCTGCCATTTCAGCTTCGGATAATTTTAGCCAATCGCGATAGATTTCGCCATTATGCTCGCCCATGGCGGGGCCAAGCCATTTCACCTCACCAGGTGTTTCTGAAAGCCGCGGCACAAGATTGGGAATGGCCAATTCGCCAACACGCGGGTCCTGCATCGTCAAGATATTGCCGCGCGCCTTGTAGTGCGGGTCTTCGAAAATTTCATCAATCGCATAGACCGGGCCGCAGGGAACCTGCGCTTCTTCGCAGATTTGCAGCAATTCATCGCGGGTAAAGCTGCTGGTCCAGGCGCCGACATAGGCATCCACTTCAGCGCGCGCGGCTTCGCGCTGGCGGATAGTGCCCCATTTGCCATCATCGCCAAGCTCCGGCGCGCCCATCGCCGCCGCAAGCCGCGCGAAAATTTTGTCTGACGTGCAGGCTATCGCGATCCAGCGATTATCCTTGGTGGGGTAATGGCTATGCGGCACAACATTAACCGTGCCCGGCCCCATGCGTTCGCGCACATAGCCCTTATGCTGAAAGGCCGGCGCCAATTCATCCAGAATACGAAAGACCGGTTCATAAAGCCCGA
>Ga0315899_10004928_pt1 | contig 14421 bp, 4 predicted proteins | sample LakEriMetagenome_2_FD_203518 | JGI IMG/M metagenome (GOLD analysis project Ga0315899, IMG submission 203518) | Freshwater fungal communities from buoy surface, Lake Erie, Ohio, United States - Buoy 4 MA112 | ecosystem: Environmental > Aquatic > Freshwater > Lake | place: USA: Lake Erie, Ohio... | reverse complement strand
CAATCGGAAACCTTGCGATTTTGGACCTCAGACAACTGGATTGCGATGAGAGACCCAGGAAGGATGTTGGTACCGTACAGGCGCAAAATGGAGAGACGGGTTTGGCTGTGCACTTGGAAGATATTCAGGCCATCCATCCCCTGGTGAAGACCTGACAGTGACCCGTACGGGCTCAGCACAAATCCTGCCGGAAATGTCAGCTCAATGATGCTGTCATTGTAAAGTGTGGTGTTGGTTGTGAAGATGAGCGTGGCACGCCCTTGATTGCCCGCAGTGTAAGCCTCCAGCTGCAATGACGCCTGAACGGGAGATGCAGGCACCAAAATTGACCCCTCCACAGCTTGGCTCGCGCAATGCACCGAATGCTGATTATCCGCAGGGTCACACCCATCAATCAGCACTCCATCGGCTCTGCGGGTTCGAATGAAGTACGTTCCAGTGGGTCCTTCCCACCCGCGATTCCGCAGGCCAGATACCTCGAAAATGAGTGAGCTATCGGATGGCAAGACACAGCCAGTGTTTTGAATCTTCAGTGTGTAGAGACCTTGCGGATGAGAAGGCAGAGCATGATCATAGCCTCGTCTCGTTGCCCGTACGAGCCCTTGGCACGACAGGTTCGTCTGGCCGCGAAATGACGTGGTTGACAGATTGACGTCTACCTTGAAATCGGACAGCAATGAAAAGTCCAGGGGCGATGCTGCTGGCAGGTCGATCTCGACGGATCCCCCGACAGGAATGCTGTTTGTAGGTGAAATCGAGAGCTGCAGCGTCACTGCAGCCCCCGTGATGGGAGTTGACAGATACACTGCTGCTGGCAACGTGCCTGAAACGACATCCGAGTACCCATAACCAGAGTCGATCACCTTGGGCGGAATGTCAGCAGTAATTGTGTAGACATGGTGTTGAAACTGGAGGCCAGTATACCCGGGAACTTTGATTCCCTGGCACACACACGTCAAGCTCGTGCTCTCTTTCATCTCGGCGCCGAGGGTCACTCGCAACTGAGTGCCATTGAGGACAGTGACTGTTGTGACCTGGACATGGTTCGAGAGCGTACACTGCTTCGACAAGTGGGTCTGGACAACGAAGCCTGCCGCCAGCTCCAAGACTATGTGCCCACCCGCGGGAACCATATTGATGGTCCACAGGTCGATCGTAAGATTTGTCACATCACCGGCCCTCGACTGATACGGCGACACCCGCACAATGCCTGGACCCGCCGGCAAGTTTGACCGGTGGGATCCAACGTACGGTGTGCCAGGAATACTGAGGGCTGCACGTCTCGTGATCACCGGCGGCAACCTTGCTGTCTCGATCGGTCGAGACAAGGGATCACGGATATCCAGGGTCATGGTTTGTATGAAAAAACACGTCTCTGGTTCCGTGTCACAAAGACGTGCATTGAGGCCACGGAGATCCTCGAACGGCGGCAGCTGCACGTAAACAACCTCCACCCTCAGTTCGGTCCTTGATGCAATCTCTTCGGTACCGTCGAAGCGAGAGAGCGATACGCTGCGTCCTGTAACATTCACTTCCACATTCACAACACCGTCTTCAACGCCATGCAGAAACGAAGTTGTCGACGACACCCTGGACACGTCATAGTGCGGCGGAAAGGTGATGCTGAACGAGCCAGCAACTGGAAGCGGGCTCTGCAAGGTGTGACTGAAAACGAGATTCAACCAAGTACCGCCTACTCCTTCTCTCGGCGACAAGCTCACGTCTTCGACTTTGGCAGCATCTAAGGAGATGGTGCCCGCGATTCCCTCGTCCACAACCGAGAAATCGCGGTCGAAGCGCAGCTCAAAGTACTTTCGATGCGGATGCCTGGTCCGCACAGTGAGCGGGACATATCCTCCAAAGTTGCGGTTTACGACACCCTCAAGTTTGAACGTAATCGAGGTGTTCGGCGCTACCTGCGTGTCTGGCAGGGCAATTTCCACCGATCCACCCTCACCGTCGCCTTCATAGACTGTGTGAAATGTTTGATGCTCACCGTATACAGCGCCAACAGCCCTCAGATCTGCCCTCGAGATCGTGAAGCGAGGAGGGAGCACAACCTCGACGATTGCATTCGGAGGTAGCCTGTTGCGGGTGCGGAAAGAAACGACGAGATCGTTTCTTTTCCCTGCCATGCGCTCCGACTGATTCAGCATCAGCTCCTCCAGCGCCCCAGGCGCAGAAGATGTAGAAAATGCACCAACGTCGATGAGATCGCCATTTTTGGTTGTGGTCCGTACCTGATATTCTGGTTTCCCGGACCAGATCCTCTCACGGACATTTGTGCAAATCACCTTCACTTCTTCTCCGCTTGGAATCCCGCTCAATACAGTCATATTCAGAGTGTCTCCTGATTCGAACACCGAGCCTTTGAGTACGACCACTGGTGCGCTACTCGAGAAACCCCCGAATTCGACGTAGCAAGAGCTGTTTCTGTACCCATCCGCGCCCAGCCCACTCTGAGCCTCGTTTGCATGACCACCTGAGGGCAATTTGATGCTGATCATGCCTTCTGGGGGCACCGCGTTCTCCGACCAGAAGGTCACCAGCAACCGTGCTTCCGTACCAGCCTCAGTAGATGGCGTTCCGATAGCCCGCGAGTCCGTGTATCTAGTCGTCCATTCTGCATCAAATCCCTGCGCCAACCCCCCTTGCCCGCTCCCTTGCCCGCTCACACCATCCGAGGTGAAAATCACTTTCATAACTCCGGAGGCCGCTTTGAATTCAGGAATACCGGCAGGATCCAAATTCCCAGACAGATAGTCAGTTCCAGGGCCTTGTGTCATCAACGTTGCAGACAAGCAGTTCGGCGTGCTGCACTCATACACTTGTACTCGGTCAAAAAACTGCTCCATTTGGAATGAAGAGAAGCGCAATACGACATCGCCGCATTCGGCTGCAATAATCCAGGTACACTCTTGGTCAAGATTGTAATTGGAGATGCGCGAAGCATTTGTGATCTCTGGCGGAGAGCAGTCACACGTGCCGGAGCAGGTGACAAGCGCTTTGCATCCACCAAACACACCCTGGGTTTGTGTAAGCATCCCTGGTTCGACAATATGCACAGGCACCTGGTGGCTGTCAATCAGAATGTGTTCGGCCGACATGGTGGAGACGTCGACATACCCTCTCATGTTGACGTAACCAAACAGCTGGATGATATTCACTTCGACATCCACAATCACTCCAGCCCCGGCAGCAGAGCCACTGCTGCGCGAAATTGTGATGCCTTGTGATGAATTAACCAACACACGAGTTGTGCCATCGACATACGTCACCATTGCCTCTTTCCGCTCACCTGCCATGAATGTCGACGTTAGCACGTTAGACAGTTCGGCCAGCCCACTGGAAAACTTGAGGTGGATGATGCCGTTCGCTGGGAAGACATTGGCGACGCGGAAGCGCACTCGGAGGACACCACGATATCCAACGGAGAGCGGGTACGGATACACGCCTGTGTCTTCGAGCGCGGCGGGCTCAATGGTCACAGGCAGAAGTCCCTCCTCGAGTACACGGATGAAAGTGCCCGTGTCCGTAGACACCCCTGATATCCTTTCAGAAGGGATGGATGTCTTCGACCGGACAACGAAGTCAAAGGTCCCGGCGCGCGGAGGATTGACCAACCCGGAAATGCGGAAGGACACAAGTCTCCCCACGGCCATCGCACCCTGAGCTCCTTTCCTTTCCAGGACAATCAAATTTCCGGACACGGACATTTCCAAACTTCCATCAAATCCAGACCAAGTTTCGACGGTGGCCTTGCTCGCTGAGGCGCCGAAGGGCAGAACCATTTCAAACATGCCACCTTGCGCAGGGATCGCGCTAGTCACATTCACCTGCACAGTCACTGTCGACACGTGGCCAGTCTCATAGGAATCCAGGCTCAAGTCCGCCTGCATTGTCGCTGGTGCAGTGATAGCCTGCTCCACATCCAAATCCACGTCAATGTCCACGCCACCGGCCGTCACCGTCTTGATCTGGTAGGTACCAGTTAGGCCACCAATGACGGGCGCCTTGACCCCAGTAATCGTGAGCTGCATGTCAGCTTGTGCGGCGAAATCTTGGGTCACAGAAATGAGCAGACTATTGGACTCAGTCGTGTACAACGCTACTCCAATGCCAGACACACCGAGATGTCCGCATCCCCCGACCGAGTAGCACGTGTCTGAGAGATTGAAGAGGGGAGGGAAAATGACATGCACAAAACCTCCGGTGAGGACAGGATTGGCGAGTGTGAATCCGACATTGAAGGTGGTATTGTGAGATGCTCTCATGACGCCTACGGGAGCCACAAACGCAAAGCCGAGCTTGGAGGGCGTAACACTGCTGTGGTTCACGGTGGCTTCGTCAATGACGGCTCCGTCCATTGTGCGTGTCTGCAAAACGTACGAACCGGTGAAGCCGGCATGGTGCATCAAACCGACATTCGTGATTCCAAACGAAACGGTGCTACCACTGGGGGTTTCCTCCCCATCTACCGTCAGCGTGACATTGCAGCCAAAGGACGACATGACGCCTTGCGGGCACCTCCCATTGATCTGAGGCACGTAGCCCGAGATCCCTAACATTCCCACAATGCCTTCAAGGTACCCGTTGCTCGCGGGATATTGGAGCACCACGTTCCTTGGAAACACGATCGCGATTTTCCCGTTGGCTGGCAGCGGGTTGGAAAGTGTGAAGGAGACTTGCACCGAAGACATGGCGCCGGCCTCTGCAGACATCAGCTCCACGGAGGCCGCACTGAGCATGTCAGGCATGATTTTCGTCGCTGTGCCATACAGGGAATGATCGATGACATCTCCAGCAGCCGTCACAGTGCGGATGGCAAAGGATTCTGACAGCCCTGAATATGCCTGATTGATGACTCCGGGGATGGTCAACTCCACAGGCGAATTCTCGCTGAGCACCTGCTCATCATTTAGCATTAAAAGCACCTGCCACCTTCCGCCTTGGTCCCGGTCGATGGACACATCTTCCAGGGTCAAGTTGGCTGCACCCACGACGCCACAGAGTTTCCACGACCCATCGAGCCCGGGATCCTCCAACTCGAAACGGGCTGGCAGCGTGAGGAAGATGCCACCAGACAGTGGTATAGCATTGCGCGCCCGGAAGCGCACAGCGGCGGCGCCCTTGCGACCCGCAATATTCGACGTCAGATCCACCGCCACGTCCACGAGATCATGTGGAAAAATAGTCACCGTGCTCTTTCCGCTATCGATAACAACGTGGTTCAAAAAGGGACCCATGAGAGTGCGCACCACAAATTCAACCTGGCCACTCCACCGACGCAGCCGCAGGCCGCTGCAAACTTTGTTCGAATCGCACGACATGGGCACAGTGATAGAGAACGATGAGCCCGCTGGTGTCTCACCTGCCACGGACCCACTCCGCAGCAGGTTCATGACTGGCCCTTCGAATACGACACGAATCATCTCACCCGCCGCCGTTATCCCATTGATTGGCATGCCAGGCCACGGGTTCTCAAAGACAAAATGCTCTGGGAATACCACTTCCAATTTCCCATCTGCAGGTAGCGGGTTGGATAACATCAGCGTCACACTGACATTGGCTAACGCGCCAGCTTGGCTTGGCTGCAGCGATACACCCACATTCCCAATCTCGTTGGAGCCAATGACAGCACCAACGTGGGCGTCCTGCGCCACAACCCACCACGAGTCGGTGCCGGCAGTCGAATCTGCAACCAGCAGCCCAAACTTCAGGAGACCTGAATACGGCGGCAGCTTCACGTTGCGCACTCTCAGGGACACGTTGAGGTCAATCACAGTGCTGGTACAATCGCAGTTCCCCCATTGCCCGTTGAAATATTGCGATGTCGAGCACCAAGGCACGCCGAAATTGTCTTCTGTTGTGCAGGTGTAATGAGTCGTTCCGAAATAAACAAACGGAAACACACAGGCAGATCCTTCGGGCGCGGTGCCACCGGTAGTTCTGCACGTAGTTTCAGTTTTACCGTAGACAAGGGCCGTTGAGTCTGAACCATCACGAAACAGGACGACCTTGTTTGACGAGATATTGACGAGCAAGGAACCGTCCAAGACGGACGAGTCCACCTTCTCCACACTTGACAGCGGACCTAGTTCTGCGTCCATAGGCAAATTGATGACAAAGGCTGCCGTTGCCGAAACATCCACCATCAGCCGGAAGTTCATGGTAACGTCAGCAACGTCACCCGCGCGATTCGAAGACAGGGAAACCTGCGTGCCCGTTACCGTTTCAGATGTCAACGCTAGTAGGCGCCTGCTGCCTGATGGCGCTGCCGGAAGCAGCGTGTCGCGAAACTGACCCACAAAGGAAGCCGCTAGCGAGGAGGCGACCAGGGTCTGGTGAACTTGGATCTCGTATTCCCTCAACACTCCTCTCAGAGAGCCATACGTCAAGCTGACGCTGACCAGTACGTTAAAAACCACTGGCGTCAACGCATTCAAGCAATCAAGCGAGACATTAGTGGCATTTTGACTGAGCTTGATGCCACCGTCCTCCATCACACTCGCTACATAATCACCCTGCCCCTGCACATGCGGATAAACCGGATCCACATACACTTGCGTGAAGTTCGCACCGGCTACCCGCACCAAGATAAAGGAGTCACTAGGAACGTCAACCGGAGTAACGAACTTGACACTCAAGTGCACTAGCCCCGACGGAAGCCCCGAAGGAAGCAAGCAGTCTCCATTCAAGCACAGGATTTCGCACTCTGATCCGGCATAGCCGAAGTCGCATTGACACAGTCCCGTCTCGCTCTGGCACGTTCCCCGTGCGGAGCACCCTGTAGCCATGCAATTGCTCAAAACAGCAGAAGGTGCAGCAAAGACAGGCCGACTTGTGTCCCAATGGCCTGCTCTGTTCGGCAGCGCATCAGCGAGCTCGCCCACCACACCCGAAAGCTGTGCGCTGTGAACCACAAGTGGTGCAATGTCCAAAGCATCTTCAACTGTTCGACCTGTGCTGAGATCTACCAGAGACATCTTCAAGGAGACGTTGCCGGCCCATGGCAAACTGCGGGCGCCTTTGACGAGCAATGAGAAAGGCAAACCTGCAACAAGTTCATCTTCCAAGACTACGTCAATGAGCACAGCCGTGGACTCGAATGAGTAATTCACCTTGATGTTTTGGCCAGACACTGTGAGATTAATCTGACATCCGTCGCAACCAGATGACCTGCACCCACCGCAAAATTTGAAGTAGGCCGAGCTGGCAAGCACCCATCTGGCTTGCCGGGGTATGGGATTGCTAGACGTGTAATTCACCTGCACGTCGATGAGTGCCCCAGCACTGGAGGACGAGAGTCGCGCAGAAACTTGCTCCATGTGGCCTGGCCTGTATTCTAATTTCAGAGCTGTTTGATTGGCCAGTGAATCTGTACCATTACTGCTACTCACCGTCCGTCCTTTGAATTCCATGAATTGCGTATCCAACCGGTACTGCGGTACCACTACGCCTGTCAACCAGATTTTCCAGAGGAGCGGCTCGCCCTCACCCACATCGTCGCGGTCTTCGGAGAAGCGCACAGCGAGAAGATATGCATCAGCGCTGGCGTTGTAGACAATGCTTCGATTGACATAAGAATAAGTTTGGTAGACACCATTACCGGCGTCCCCCTTAATGTCAACCACTGCGGTTGACAAGTTCATCACCCTCGGAAACTGCACGATGAGCTCGGCAACGCCCGGCAACATTGCCAGATCCCGGCTGTGCGCGTATCGCAGCACGAGTTCAACAGTGCCTCCAAACGGCAGCGCGATGCCCGTATTCCCCCCCACGGCGCTGGAACTTGGTCGAGGACACAAGCCTGCTGAGCATGCTACAAGATCGGAGTATCCAATGAGTTCAAGCGGCAGCGACCCTGCCACGACAGTCACTCCCGGGACAGAGTCATTCTTTGCCATCGTTGCACCTTGCAGCTGCGTGTACGCCTGCCATGCCCCCGTGGCGCCAGGGACAGCGGCAACAAGCACCTTGTCCAGAACAATGTCCAGTCGCTGCTCCACGACGTCATCACCAATTGCGACAGTTATCAAGTCATTTCCAGCCTGCTGTATCTGTATGGAAGCACTGCCGGCGCTATGGGAGATGACGCTAGTGGCGCTGAAGCTGAAGTTGCCCTTTGATACCAGAGTCAAGGTGGTGCCGGCGGGAAACCCCCTAGGAGAATCGACGGATATGACAGCTCCCGCAAGTTCCCCCGCCCCAGTCCCGGACAGCTGCACCGACACATCAAGACCCATGGCTTCAAGTTCATATCCTTCCACCTCCTCATTCTCGTCCACCACCGCTCCGTCCGGTGTCAACGTTAGAATGTGCACGGGCGGGGTCTTCCCCGAACGCCGCGGATTGAAAATACCCTGTAATCGAAACGACAACTGCTGGTTTGGCGCAGACTGGAAATCCGCAGGCAGCTGCACTGTGACTTCATTTCCTCGCTTTACTGTCGTAATGTTTCTGTTGACTCCGCCGATTTTGCACGCAATGGAAGAAGAACGCGAAGATGCTGGCTCCACGCATATATCATTGGTGCACACACCTAGGCCTGTGCAATTGTTTGCACACGGCCCGACCTGGGATGCCTGCAAGCCATCCCAGGCTACATCCCAGGCTGCACCAGTTGCAGCGTAGCAGTAGTCCATGTTCTCTTCCTGGCCCGACATGGCGCAGCCTGGGATGTCAGACTGCTGCGCACCATTTCGTTCAAAGCACTTCAAGCCAGGCTTGCAATCGTCATCGCTGTTGCAATCACCCATGCACTGATCGCACTGGTTGCTACCTTGGCAGCCTTCCCATCCAAGACTCGAAATGGGTTTGCGTCGCACGGTGCTGGCGTTGCAGAGCGTCTGGAGATCAGCCATCAATGTGTCCCTGTCGAGCCCAAACGCGCCTGGAAACCTCAACAAAATCATGCCCGCAGCGCCTACTCCCTTAATCGGTGTAAACACGACGTTGACGTCAGTGCGCTGACCCGCCGTCAATGTGAGGAGTTGCACTTGCGCTGGCATTGGCAACCGCGCAGCGACAATGCTCTTAGGCACCGAAAAGGCACCGCACCCTATATCATCCCAGCAAGCGGCCACCCGAAAGTGATATCGTGCACCACTAGCCAGCACCTCCGCGACATCTCCCACTGAAAAGACGGTGCTTCCCACAGATACGTTCGTGGAATTGAAACGCACCGCGTGATGAAAAATTTGCGTGGACGCCTGACACGTTTCTACTGCCACCACTCGCGTCTTAAGCTCCTCCCCTGGCCCCGCAGCAACAATGACACTGTCTGCCTCCAACTGGACCGAGCAATAAGGCTGCGTGCCAGAGAGCGTACAGAAGTGCTTCTCCGCGGTAGCCACGTACGGGGCAGCATTGTTGCAGCGCGACGAGTCGCAAAAGTGGCAATTGTAGTAGGAAGACGAGAACGGGCTGCCACACGGCCCGGCACCAACTGACTCACCAGCCTGGCTTGCCGCACTCGCGCACCCCAGTACCATGTACCGAACACCCTCTGAAGATTCCACCTCGGAGCTGAAGCACACCTCGCCAGGGTTGCACGTCTGCACCGCGCACTCGCGGCACCCCCCCGGCAGCGCAATGTCATTGGTGCTGTAGCATTGCAAGCCCCCCCCGACTCGACACGGCAAGGTGCCGAGTACATGCGCGCCGCCCCGCGTCCACTCGACCAAGTAGTGGTCGATGGCTCTTCCCGCCACGGCACCTGTGGCGAGGGGCGGCTGCCACTGCAGGTGCACAACCAGATGATCCTGCAGACTCAGGACGGTATTGCGAGGCGCTGACGGCAGCCCTCGCACTGGGAAAGGCGCGTCAAGGCTCGCTACATCCCCTGGGAAAAGCACATTGTACGCACGTAGCCAAACATAGTAGGCTACCCCCACGTCGAGGCCTCCGACGGAAGCCTCTTCGGCCCAGCTCGGCAGAGCTGCTGAATAGCAAGTTGGTGACGGCCCGACAGCGCAGCCTGCGGGGTCGTAAGAAGATGTCGTTGAAACTAGCAGGCTGTAGCCCCGCAGCACTTCCGACGAGTTCGAATAGAAAATGCTCCAGATGCTCCCCAAACCCGTGTTTGCGGGCGGCTTCCAAGACAGCCTCACCCCGCCGGGCATGGATGCTGCTGCGAGATCGCGCGGGGCGCTGGGCGCGTCAGTGACGAGCATCCTGAGCGAGCCCGATCGCGCCCCTGGTATGTGGCTGTCGCCCTGCACGTGTGAGTAGACCGCCGCAACGGTGAAATCGTAGTAGCGCCCCAAGGCGAGGCTGCCGACCTGTGCGACAAGCTGCAGGGCAGAGCAGTTGCCAGCGCCGCACGGGATCGTAGTCGAGACTGATGTGACGTCAGGGTTGTCCAGGATCACCTGGTCCCCGTTGTAAATAATGTACTTGGCGAGGTGGAACGAGCCGTTAGCATAGGATATATTGTCCTGCTGGAACCACCCGAGCGAGACTGCGCGAACGCCGTACGACGTGGCAGTGAGGTTGAAAGATTGGCCTGGGTACGCTCTGGAACCAGGTTGTGAGCAAGCGAGTTGGAACGAAGCAAGCAGGAAAGCGGCTGCGGTCGCGAAGCTGTACGTCCGTCGTCGCCGCCGCCGTAGCGGAGGCGGCGAAAAATTTGCACGTCCGCCGTCTGCTTCGTTGTATGATTGTCGTCTCTGCGCGGCACCACTTGGCCCGTCTGCCATAGCAGGCGGCGCGGCGTCCATGCTGCGGTCGGCACTGGCGAGGCCGACGAATGAATAAAACGTGGCTGCTGTATATGCGCGGTAGGGTCCGCCGCAAACGGATACGCAGCGTACTCTTCGGCGGCTGCGCAAGCGTGCGGAGCCTATGGGCGGGCTATACGCGAGGCTCGGCCGCCGGAAGCGCCCGCAGTCGCGCACCCGCTGTGGCTCCCGCCATATCTTGAGCGCCGGCGCACGCCGCAACCGCTCCCTCCGTCGGAATCCCGGCCCGCGTCCCTCGGCTGCGGCTGTCGCGTGGCTCTGAAGCGTCGCGTCAAGCACAAATATTTTTTTTTCCCATTTTTGGTCATGCTTTTTGGTCATGGATCGACCTGTTCATGTGGAAGGGCGATTGCCCGCACCGTGAGCACGGGGGATGCACAGAAAGGGCGGCTCGTCGCGGTGCAGCTTCACCGGCAGCCGGCGCCCGTGCAGCCTCCCCGTCTCCCTCTCGGCGTCGGCCCTGCTGTCGCTCGCCGTGGGGCACCTCTCGGCCCGCTCGTCTGGAGCGTTTTCGCTGCGGCTGCCGTGCACAGCAGCCCTGCGCGGGGGCTGCGGCCTGGCCGAGGGCCACCGGCGCGGCGTGTCGCACAGCAGCGCCGACGCGCGCGTGAGGATGCAGATGCAGGGGCCGACGGCCGGCGGGCCGGCGGACGCGGTGCGCATCAAAGTGGTCGTCATATCCGGGCCAACGGCGGTGGGCAAGTCGGCGCTCGCCGAGTCCATCGCGAGCAGTTTGCCGGGGGGCGCCGAGCTCATCTCGGCCGATTCCGTGCAGGTCTACAGGGGCATGGACATTGGCTCCGCGAAACCGACCCCCGAGGAGCAGGCGGCTGTCGCGTACCACCTTCTCGACATCGCCGAGCCCACCGACGAGTACAACGCCGCAGACTTTGCGACAGACGCGCACGAGGCCGCCAAGCAGATCGCTGCGCGTGGCGCGCTGCCGATAGTCGTCGGCGGAACGGGCTTTTACTTGCAATGGCTCGTATTTGGTCGGCCTGGCGCCCCTGCGGCGACGGCCGAAGCCAGTGCTCGTGCAGAGGCCACGATCGAGTCCTACGCCGGCGACTGGGTCGCTGCCAAGGGCGCTGCGCAGGAGATGGACCCGGTCTACTGCGAGACCGTCCTCAAGGACAACGACTGGTTTCGCCTGCGCCGAGTGTTCGAGGTGCACTACACGTGCGGGCAGCCGCTTTCCTCGTTTGAGCGTCCACAAGGCAAGGGCCTTTCGCTGCAGCAGGTGGTGGGAGCACTCAAGAGCGCGCCCTTTGACTTCCGCTGCGTCTTCCTGCACCGCAGCAGGCTCGACATCTTTCGTGATATAGACCGCCGTTGCGAACTGATGCTGGCCCAGGGTTTGATCCAAGAGTCCGCCGCCCTAGTTCGTGCGGGCCGTCTGCGCCTCGGCCCCTCGGAGGGTCTGGGCGCCGAAGACGAACGTGTCGCTGAACGCGCTATCGGCTACCGCCAGGTGCTGGATCTGCTATGGAAGTGGAAGGAGACGCTGAGGTCTGCTCCCGACACCATGACTCCCCACTGGAAGGATACCACTGTAGAGGCCTTCATTCGTGAATTTCAGTCAGCATCCCGTCAATTTGTGAAGCGCCAGCTCTCCTGGTTTCGCAGTGACCCCATATTCAAGTGGATTCATGCGGAAGATAGAGAGGCAGCAAAGCAACTTGTTTTGACACTGGTGGACATGGATGAGGAGGCATTTCACCAACTATACACAGACCCAGACGATGCGCAACAGCAGCAGGAGGCACGAGCATCGGAGAGTAGCAAGACGGAGCAGAATGCCTTAAAACGCTACCAGACACAACTCAGTACCTATTCCACGCCAGACAGGAGGGCGCTGCTGGCAGAAGTCATCACCCAGGCTGTCCTTTCTTTCGACTAATTGCCTCCATAAGCTCTCTCTCTCTCTCTTCCTCCCTCTCTCTCGCGCGCTCTCTCTCGCTCGCTTGTGCGCTCTCTCTCTCATAGCGTTCTCCTGTATCAGGGAGAGTCATATGCAACCCAAGACTTGAACATTCTTTACTGAATGATAGTGGTATCGGAAAGTACCGTCTGGTACAAAGTTTGTGTTCGACAACCTTGTTTACAGCTGGCGCGAACCGTGCTGTTTTCATAAATTTTAGTTGCTGGTGGCGCTGGCGCGGCAGGTGGCGCTGTATTATCCCGTAGAATCGCAGGGGTGCAAATGCATCGAACTCAGCACGATGTCGGCAGAAAGCACCGAGGTTTGCAAATCCTGCCCCCAAGGCAAGTTCTCGGCTGCGGGCTTGGCCCGCCGGGAGGGCCGAAGAAGCCGAGGCTGCACCTTTTCGGCCAAAACTAACCGTAAACTCCTAATCTCTGGACAATCGGAAAGTACCATTTGGTACAAAACTAACCGTTGGCACATTCCTCATCTCCGGGCCAACTCTAGCGATTTCAGGCCTCAACCAAGTAATCTCGGAAGCAATCTCGGTAGCAAACAAAACCGTTGGTCCCGTATCCGAATGGCAATAAAGGGACCGTGACCGACTCATGAAGTTTCCTTTATCGCTCTCATCACCAAGGCCGTCCTTTCTTTCGACTAATTGCCTCCAGAAACTGTGAATAAAGTGCGAACCACGGGAAACAGACATCCTGACCTTCCTTCCTCGTTTTCCTCCTCCTCAACCCCCTCGACCTCTTCCCTCCCGCGAAGCCTGTAACGCGGACAGCGGCTTGTGACCTCCGCTGGGTACATATTACGTAGTCAAGCTTAGCACTCTGCCTGATCTCATGATCAATTCTCCCTCGCATGCGTGCTCTCTCCTCCAGCCTCCACGAATCGGCGCCTGAGTCTGATGTGTCTTTCTGTGTCGTAGTTGGGTTTGCTGGTTTCTTAAGCCCAGATCTTATAAGATCAGATCCTGTCAACGGCAGTTGCAGTGTCTTGCTCTCCCGCTATCAGAGGCAGAGGCATTCTATTTCTTTATTTACATCTCGTCTTATTTAATTAGAGCCACGTATAGTGCCTATTAAAGCTCGCTCCCTTGATCCATCGCTCCCTCCATCCATGGCTCCCTCAGTGGGCTTTGCTCCGTGGGCTCTAGCTCGGTCTCTCTCCTCAAAGTTCCTCATCAGTCTCCTCAGAATTCCTATCCAGCACTGGCATGTCATCATTATGGAGTGGTGCGGCGCAAGGCCCTGGCCTTTTGACAAGTTTTGTAGGGCCAGCTTGGACCGTGCGAGGGCGGAAAAGCCGAGGGGTAGCGCGCGAGGCCTTTGGCGAGTCGTCGACGCCTTAGGCACCACCCGAGGGGTCTGACCCGGACGGCTAGTTCCTAATAAAGCTCCCTCTCTCTCCCACCCTCCCTCCCTCCCTCTGGCTCGCTCGCTAGCTCGCTCTCTCTCATTCCTCCATGTGCGAGTGCATGCACACCAAGGATGCGCACAGGCGCGCACAAGTCTTTCTCATGACAGCCTTTCGCGCGGGACTCCGGGTTCCTCGAAATTTCATTTCGTATCTTTTGATTCTTTTCGCGGGTCTTCGGCACGGGGATCCTTATCCCCTGGCACCGTACCAAGTTCAACCATGCGGATCTGTGGGCATGGAATAGTGTGTGAGCATTCTTTGTTTCATCGCGAAGCCCAGAGTGTGCTCCAGTATGTGTGTGTGTATGATGGTGCGCTTGAGTATGTAAAT
>Ga0315899_10004927_pt1 | contig 14423 bp, 6 predicted proteins | sample LakEriMetagenome_2_FD_203518 | JGI IMG/M metagenome (GOLD analysis project Ga0315899, IMG submission 203518) | Freshwater fungal communities from buoy surface, Lake Erie, Ohio, United States - Buoy 4 MA112 | ecosystem: Environmental > Aquatic > Freshwater > Lake | place: USA: Lake Erie, Ohio... | reverse complement strand
GCATTCAGCTTATCACCGGTCCGAACATGGCCGGCAAGAGCACTTATATCAGGCAATGCGCCACGATCGCTGTGCTGGCGCAGATCGGAAGCTTTGTACCGGCTCGCAAGGCGACCATTGGCCTTGCTGACAAACTTTTTGCTCGGGTTGGGGCAAGCGACGAGTTGACTCGCGGCCAGAGCACGTTCATGGTCGAGATGGTCGAGACGGCCAGGATTCTCAACACTGCCACCGATCGATCGCTGGTGATCCTCGATGAAATCGGACGTGGAACGAGCACTTACGACGGTTTGAGTTTGGCTTGGGCTATCGTTGAACATTTGCACGATCGAAACAAGTCGCGGACTTTGTTTGCGACGCACTATCACGAACTCATCGCGCTTCAGCAGTCCTTGCCGAGTGTTCGGAATTGGAATGTATCGGTCAAGGAGTGGGATGACCAAGTGGTGTTTTTGCACCGAATCGTGCCCGGTGGTGCCGACAAGAGTTATGGGATCCATGTGGCACGATTGGCCGGGATACCCCGTGGAGTTAACGAGAGGGCCAAGGAGATTCTCGGTCAACTCGAAGTCAATCACTTGAACCGTTATGGTCAAAGCAAGATCGCTCCGCCACCGAAGAAGTCTGGGGCGATTCAGTTAACGCTATTTCAATGGCAAGAAAACGAGATCGTCGATGAAATCAAATCTTTGGATTTGACGAACTTGACCCCACTTGCGGCTTTGCAGTTGTTAGAATCGATGCAACGGCGAGCTGCTTCGATCGAGTAAAGTTACATGAAACGATTCATGCGTTGGAAGCAATTCAACGGGTAATTGGTTTTGAATCAGCGGTATTTCGGTTGGGGGGAGTTTGTGTCATCTTCGAATACGCCCGACGATCCTTACGAGAACCCCTACGAAGCTCACGCTGGTTCACAAGCCGAGAGTTTGCAGGAAAGCGGATTCCGCAGTTATGAGGCTGAGGATTTCAGAACTCAGATGCCTCCCGTCGAGCGTTCCTATTGGTTTGGAATTCTGATCTTGCTTGCTTTGAGCTTAGTGGGCTATTTTTGCGGGGACTATCTTTTTGGAACCGTAGGGCCACCGCTGACTGTGGTTGTGATTGGTGTATTCATCGCCCTAGCGATGTGGATGAGCGTCACGATCCCATTTGCCCTGATAAGGCTTGGCGTTCATCGTTGGAATATTGCGAAAGCGATTGAAAATGGACGCTATCCAGGTACTCAGCGGTTCGGGCTTTGGTATCTGATCTCGTCGATCATCTTCAGTTGGCTTTGTTTATTTGCGGGTGGGATACTGTTCTTTGGAATTTGTTTGGCAATTTTGGCAACGAATCCAAACAACTCCAATAATGCTTCCGCATTCCTACTTGTTGGTGACGGGCTGTTCTCGTTTTTATTTGCCGGATTCCTTTTCAAGCTTGGGATACCCAGGTATCGATAGGCCGACATGACATCCTCCAAACCACCTGATGATTCCCAAGATAATCCTTTCGAGGTGTCGGCAGGTTCCCTGTCGGAAGATGCTTTTGGAGGCTCAAGTGCCGACGCATCCGGCGAGTCTCGTTTTCAGATGCCTCCGGTTGAGGGTGCCTACTGGACGGGAGTGTCGGTGCTTGGGCTGATGATCCTGGTTTTTTGTGGGATTTCTGCCTTGGGTATTGGCGCTCCGGTATACGGGCTGGGTGCGGTTGTTGTTGCGATGATGGTCTTTGGAATGACGTTGCTCTTTTTCGCCTTGCCATTGTCGCTCGTTCGATTGTGGATCCATCGAAGCAACATCGCTAGGGCGATCCAAGATGGGAGATATCCCGGGGGACAGAGGTTTGGCCTAGGGTACTTGCTACAATCCCTTTTCCTGTCGGCATTTTGTTGTTTTGGTGGTGGGGTGATCTTCTTTGGCATTTGCGCAGGTGGGATCGTGGTTTCGGAATCTATCCTCAATCCGTACGTCGAATTCATCGGCCCTCCTCTTTTACTCTTCGACGGAATCATCTCATTGATTGCGACGATCTATTTACTGAGGCTCGGAATCCCTAAGTACCAATAAAGAGCTTATGACAAACGCTAAACCCGTTACGCCTTATACCTTTCTGGGCAGTACGCAGAGTCTTTGTCCCGATTGCCTGAGGGTCGTTCAGACAAAAATAATCGCTAAAGGAAAACGCGTTTATTTTCGCAAACGTTGTCCAGAGCATGGCCTTCGCGAGGACTTCGTCTGCAGCGATCGGAGTTGGTTTGATCGTTACGATACAGCTTTGCCCGCGCGGCTTCCGAGGCACACACAGGTCGAGCCGTCGAAGGGTTGTCCGCTGGATTGCGGCCTGTGCTCGGATCACGAGCAGCATACGTGTGTGGCCGTGCTTGAAATCACCGATAACTGCAACCTTACCTGCAGCATGTGCTATGCCGATAGTCGACCGGGGCTCAAGCACAAATCGCTCGATGAGGTTAAAGGCGCGATCGATGCCTTGGTGGCCGCCGAGGGCCAGCCCGATGTGCTGCAACTCTCCGGGGGGGAGCCGACGCTCCATCCGCAGTTCGATGAGATCCTGCTCTATGCTCTTTCGCAACCGATCCATTACGTGATGATCAACACCAATGGAATCCGCTTGTCAAAGGATACCGAGCTGATTGACAAGATCGCTCTGCATAAACATCGTGTCGAGATCTATCTTCAAATGGATGGGGTCGAGGACTTTGTCTTTGAAAAACTCCGAGGCCAGCGTTTGCTTGAGACCAAGCTGCAGGCTCTGGATCGGCTTGGGGCTGCAGATTTGAACGTTACGCTTGTGGCGACTTTGCAAGCTGGGGTCAACGAATGCCAACTCGGTGGATTATTGGACCTAGCTGCTGCAAGACCATGGGTCAGTGGCCTGAGTCTTCAGCCTGCCACGTATTCGGGTCGGCATTATCTTCCCGAGCAGCTCGAAGCCCGCATCACCGCCCCGGATTGTATTCGGCTTTTGTGCGAGCAGTCGCAGGGTCGGCTATGCGAATCGGATTTCTTTCCACTGCCCTGCGCGCACCCGAATTGCCACGTGCTTGCCATGTGTTATCGGCACGAAGGGACACTGGTCCCTCTGACACGCTTTATCGATGCGCAAGCCAACCGTGATCTACTTGCCAATGGTCTGAGTTTCACCCGTGACGAGGGGAAACGTTTGGCCCAGCTTTATCTGGCTCGAAATGCATGCTGCGGTCCTGAAGGGTGCGTTGAACAAGAGGATGCTACAGCCCAAGAGCCAGCGTTGGTATCGCTGGGCTCACGCCAAAAGCTTGCCGACGATTTCTTTGCCAAGGCCATCGAGAAGGAGCTTGGAAGCAAGCAGTTGCTTCGCATCACGATTACATCGTTCCTGGACGCTTACAATTTTGACGTGCGCCGTGTGATGAAATGCTGCACGCATCATGTGCTCCCCAGCGGACACATCATTCCTTTTTGCGCCTACAACGTCCTGTATCGCAATGGCCATGTTCCTTTGCCGATACTGGATCATGGTTAGTCCGGCAGTCGTTTTTCAACGGCAAGTTATTTGGCTATCTCCTCTTTATGCTGCGCGTCAACCGCTTCGTTTCTCGCAGTTACTGCTCCATCCCTTTTCTTCGTCTCTTTTTGTCTTGCTTGCTCAGATTGCAACCACAGGGATCCAAAAATTCCTGTAGCAAGTATTAGCGATACCATGAAAGCATTCCACAGTAACTTAAATCTTTGGGTTCGGAGTTTGACAGAGATTTTAGCCTGCTCGGATTTGATCGCGTCTTGCAAATCTTTGACCTTAGCATATCTGTCTTTGGGATCTGTAGCCAATGCTTTCAAGGCCACGGCGACTAAGGGATCTTTGCATTTGGTCGGCTGGATGATGTTCTTGAACGCAGCGTTTCTTAGATCCTCAACGGGCATCTTTTCTGAAGGATCTCTGGGCAATCGAGGATGGTGCCCTGTGACGATTTGGAACAAGATACCACCGAGCAGATAGATATCGCTGCCTTTGCCAATACGTGATTTTTCTCCTCGGGCCACTTCGGGACTGATCCATTGCCAAGTACCAGCGCAGAGAAGCGAATCTGGTCGTTTCAGATCGTTTGCAACCCCCCAGTCCACCGCATAGACTTCTCCGAATTCTCCGAGCTGGACATTGTCGGGTTTAATATCCATGTGGAGGATGTCTTTGCTGTGTGCAAAGGCGATGGCATCGCAGAGTTTGCCGAAGATTTCAAGGTTCTCTTCAATCGAGTTGGATCGGATCGTATTATCCCAGGGAGTTCCCTGGATGTATTTCGTGGTGTAGAAAAACTTCTGATCATGTGTTTTACCGAGTTCGTAAACTGGGGCGATATTAGGGTGTTCTAGGTGTGCGGTGACTTCTGCATCATAGAAAAAACGTTTTAAGAAAACCTCGTCTTGCCTTTCATTTCGAAGGATCCACAATGCCACTGGACGATTGACCGAGTTCTGTGTAGCTAGGTAGACTATCACGCCCACGGCATTTTTACCCAGAACATAAAGATCAGACTTTCCGGTCTCGGGATCTATCTTTTTACGGATTTGGTAATCGGATAACCTATCGTCCCGGTCGATGCTGTAGGAGATGGACCGCAATGGGATCTTATCGAAAAAGGAGTCGTCGTCAGGGATTTCACGATAGTTGTTCATTATAGTTTTTGGAGGCTTCGAGAATTTTTCGCGTAATAATTCAGACCGATGTCTTTCATGGTACTCGTCCTCGTCCTCGATGAAATGGTACTAGTGTTTGAAAAGAAGCATTAGGACTCAGGGCCTTCGAGGACGAATAGGAGTATGAGAAATCAAAGCCATCAACCTAAAAATAGCTCGAAGAACCGCGTATGATGAATGCTCTACCCGTTACGACATATATCTAGATAGGGAGTACCCGAAGCTTATGTCCGGAATCACTCCTTTTCGTGCAGACTAAAATATTCGCTGAAGGCATCTATTGAATCATGGTTAGTCTGGCGACTGGTCGTTTTTTGCATACACTGCTGATGCTCGCGGCGCTGCTTGCAAGCTATTGGCTTTACAAACAGAACCGAATCAAGCTTGCTCTGAGCGACGATCAGAAGCGTTTTTTATCGTTAGCGGCTTTGCTAGGTGCGTTTATCGGGGCCAAGTTACCTTTCTTGCTTGAGAAAGACTGGAGTGGCTTGAGTCCTTGGATCCATTGGCTCAGCGATGGCAAGACGGTTTTAGGGGGGATCTTTGGCGGTTATGTGGCCGTCGAACTTACGAAGGCTTGGCTTGGGATTCGCCAGGGTACAGGTGATGCGTTTGCAGTCCCGATCGCAGCGGGATTGAGCATCGGCAGGCTGGGGTGCTTTTTTGGTGGATGCTGTTTCGGAGTACCGACACAGTTGCCTTGGGGGGTAGCGTTCCCACTTGCACCTGACCAAGGGGTGTTACTGAGGCATCCGATCCAAATCTACGAGACGCTTTTCCACGGTTTGGCGTTGGTGATGTTGGTGCTAATGCATCAATGGCAGTGGTTTGCTGGCCATCGGCTCAAGATCTATCTGCTGAGCTATTTGGTTTTTCGGTTTTTTACCGAACTGATTCGTCCTGAGCCTCTGATGGCTGCAGGACTGACGGCTTACCAAATCGCATGCATCGTTTTGGCGGCAGGGCTCGGGTTGCAGTTCTTGATGCAATCGAGGTCCGCGTCGGTATCAAGCCAACTTGGACCTTGAAAGAGCATCACTTTGAAGTCGAGACCTTGGGGGATTCTGTACGCAGGCAAAAGACATGGTTGTTTGCGTTGGAGATCACTAGCGTTTTGCCGTCCTGGGCAAAACAGAGGCTCTCGATATTCGAATCCGGTTCGCTGTTGGCATCGAAGACCAGTTTGGAAAACGCCCAGTAGGGTGATATAAAATAAACTCCGACTTCGGCGATGGCATTGCCTGTGATGATAACCCCGCCATTTGGATTGACAGCAAATTTGTCAAAGGCCCTGTCGATATCGAGGGATACGAATTTGTCGTGGGGGGTATCTAAGGGGTCGGATGTTGGGAGTTGAACAAAGAGAATGCTCGAGGGTTCGTCATTGCCATTTTTTGCTGAGGCTCTGTTGGTAGATTTCTTGAATCGCTGGATGGCTAGATACCTGAGTGTTTTCGAAACTCGCGGTACTTGGGTTTCATCCACAAGCGATTCCTTAAAGAACCAGATACGTTGGATGTCTGAGAGTCCAATTTGGATCGTTTTTTCAGCATCTTCCTGTCTGATAGCAATGTCCTTGAGGTCTCCCAGTTCGTTGATTTGGTCGTCTTGGCTGTAACCGAAGGATCCATTTTCGCGAATGAAACAGAAGCGATTGGAGGTGCCTTCGGGATCCCAAGCAAAGAACTTCACTGGACTCTCACCAGTGATAGTGCTTGGCGTCAAGACCAACTCGATACTCTGATCGTTGCTCGACGGGTTGACTTGGTACATGTGGAGCCCCTTGGAATCGACGATCGCCAAGCGATTGCCGTCGGGAGAGAGGCTAAAGTGGGATGGGGTCTGATCGAAGGGATACTTTTGTCTGTCTATACGGAACCAAGATGGATCCTTGCTATCTTGCATCGAAATGGACAGAATGCTTTTTGGATAGAGCAGCAAGACGCGTTTGCCATGGGCATCGGTGGTTGCATGAAGGGGTTGATGCGTTGGATCTATACTGCTTTGGTCACCGGGATTGGACGACTTCTGATTTTTTGAAACGTCCCAAAGATTGGATTTGTAGAGTGAAGCAATTGATTTTGAAATGTCTTGAAATTCTCTTTGCTTCTCGGAGGCTTCAGCAGAGAAAATCCATGTCGGATTACTGTTGTTCTTGAATTCGGCATGAATGAAACTCTTGAGATTTTCTTCCATCCCTGCAAGTTGGTCGTTGATGGCAATATAGAGTTCGTCCGACCAAATCCCCTCTTTGGATTGAGACTTAGAGATCCCAAGCTTTACTCTTTGAGGATTGCTTTGCAGTATTTTTGAAAGCTGGTTTAGTTCTATTCGTTGATTTCCCGTGGCATCATCCGATGATAGCAAATCGAAATTTTCCTTTTCGTTTGCGATGGGCAGACTTGCTGCAGTGGGATCGAGAGCGAATTTGCGAATTTGTGCTTTCGAGTCTAGAACATAGAGTCGCAGACCGTCACTGCTCCAGCAGCCTGCAATGGGAATCGAAGAATCAAAAGCTCTACGATTGTCATCGAGCGAGAACCAACGCTCCCGATCGGAGCCTGTTGCATTCTCAGAGAGTATGTTTCCAATCCAGCCGGTGGCTTTGGTTCCGTCGACCCGGAAAAATGCATTGCACATCGGAAATATGTTGTTGGGTACGCAAAGCCGCACTGCGGTGCTTGCCATCTGATCGGAAATCTTCGACGGAGTTCCGGTTTCGAGAATAGTAAGAGTTTGAGAATTGCTAAGGATGAAGCGGCTGTTATCAATAGGGCTCACAAGCACATCTGTAGAATCGGATTGAAACACCAGTCGTTCGACAAACTGGCTGTTATTATTCTTTTGGTCGATACGCCAAATGCAAACTTCTTTAAATTTGAGTGATTCGGCCAATTTGTCAGTGTTTCGAGGAACAAAGTAGACTGACTTCTGTGCCGGTATTGTGGCGATGCTTACCGCTGTTTCCCCGTCGGGGCTCATTGCAAAGTGCTGGACCTGGGCGAACGGAGAATGGCCCCAGTAGTTCACATCTCCCTGAACATCGAGCAAAGCAATTCCTTCAACTTCCTCTTTGTTGAATGGATTGGTGTTCTGAGTGATTCTCCAAGCTGATGTGTTTTTACCAAGTGGGATTCGATTCCCTTGGATCAGGTTGTATCTGGTAATGGCGCCGTAACCGTCAATCGAAAGACACTGTTGATTCTTGGTGTCGAACAACCACTTAGAGGGGGGTTCTTCGTAGGTACTTGATTGGAAAGGGGTTTCCAGGGCGAGTCGTTGTCGACTGAGTTGTTCGTCGACATCCAGGAGTTGCGCTTTGAACTCGGAGTTGACTAAAAGCACGTTGCCATCCCGAGTGAATCCGGCTAACTTAATTCCCAAATCTGAGGATTGATCATCGAGGGGTAGGCCTGCAAGTGCAAGAAGGTGCGAAACGCTTTCGCTACTCTGTCCAGCGGTTTGATCATTGTTTTGCCTCGCCTGGTCGTTGAGGTTCCAAATCTGTACGGCTTGCTCCCCGGAAGCTCTAGAGAGTATCCGACGATTTCGTTGCCCAAGCATCAACTCGTTTTGAACTTGGATTTCCTCGATCCTGTGATAATGCTTGCGAGTCAGTATGAATTTATTTGTCAGTTCCCAGGTCTCTACATCGTTGGTTACATCCTTAGCTTTTTTCGTCTGGGTGGCTTTGTTGGAGTTGTTCAGTTTCACCTGAGCTAGATTGCCGTCGCTAAAGCCGAACAGGAATTGAAGCGATTTAAGGATCGCCGAGAATTCCTCTCCTATTTTCTTCTTGCGGTCGCTCATCTCCACAGTGTCTATCAGTTCAGAAGGTCGCACTGAGTAGACTAGGTTGGGTAGTTCTTCATCGAGGATCGCAAACCGCACGACATCTTCTTGCAAGGCAACGATCAGATCGATCGGAACGGGACGATTCTCGCTGTCGAGTTTGGCAAAGGGGGCGACAAGTTGGAGAAAGTAGCGACCGTTGTTCTCTAGGAGAATGAGTATCAACTCGTCGGTAAGCCAGTGGAGTTGCTCAGCTTTTTGGTTGGTGGGTATCGAGACCCCTTTTGCACCTTTTTCATTTCGAACGAACCAAACGGTTCCACCCTTGGAAGTTGCGATGCTTAGACCATTCGGGCTCACAGAAACCAGATCGTTGAGTTTGGGTAATTCGATTTCAAAATCGATTCTCTTTTTGTTTTCCAGATCAACCAAGACGATGGGATCTTTTTCCCGATCGAAGCTCAGGAACAATCTTCGACCGTCCCTAGAAGGACGAATGCGCTTCGCTGGCATTTGCTTTTCTAGGATCTCTGTATCCTTGTTAGAGATGATATCCGGTTTGGAACCATCAAAGGCGATTCGATGGATATCGCCCGAAGGATTTGCGACAACCAAGTGGCTGTTGACTGGATCGATAGCCATCGCTGATTCGTTGCGATTGAAATCGATCTGTTTCTCGTTTTCTTTTAGATCGAATATCTTTATCTCTGTGCTAACAGATTCATCAGAGTTATCCAAAAATGCGATACGATTCTTAGACCAATTGTTCTTTTCCAGTTCGGGTATGTTGGTAATTAGCGAGTTTTCTTGAGCGTCTCGCGAACCCTTTTCCGATTCTGCTTTGGCTCGTTTGTCATTTTTATATTCATCGATTTTTTCGTTGATCCCTTTGAGCAGTCCAAACGCGGCCGAGGGGTTCGATTCACCGATGCTTGATCGAGCCAGTCCCAGTTGGGAGACGATTTCGGTAAGCTGAGTTTTGGCAAGCTGCAACTCGGCCTTCTTGCGAGCTTCCTCGGCAACTTCTTTAGCTCTAGCTTCCTTTTCCTGTGCGATTAACGCTTTATCTTTAGCTTTCTTTTCTTCTTCTTGTGCGAGTAAAGCTTTATCTTTAGCCTTCCTTTCCTCATCTTGTGCGAGTAAAGCTTTATTTTTAGCTTTCGTTTCCTCTTCTTGTGCGAGCAAGGCTTTTTCTTTAGCCTTCCTTTCTTCTGCTTGCGCGGTTAAGGCATCATCCTTGGCTGCCACAGCCTTTTTGGTTGCTTGTTCAGCTCTAATCCAAAGGAATCCTACAATCCCGGAGCCCAATAAAAGCGATGCGATGAAAGCGTTTCGTAGTAGCCTGAATCTTTGGGCTCGGAGTTTGACGGCGGTTTGCGCTTGCTCGGCCTTGCGATACAGATCGTCTTCTTGGGCTTCGGATCGATCGAGGGTTTGGAGCGCAAGGTCGTAGTCCCCTTTGTCAAAGGCGCATTGGCCATAGGCGAGTCGCACCTTCTTGAGCTCGTCGGGGGCGTCGGGGTTATTATCCCAAAGTTCGATCGCGTCTTTGAGACCGAAGAGGGATTGGTTAAACAGACCGTATTCCCCTTGCTGTGTCGCTTGGCTTGCAAGCACGATCGAGCGCTCGGTCAATTCTTGGCTGGCCTTGATCGCAGCTCGCTCCTTTTGTATCGCATGGATCGCTTCTTGCAAATGTTCAACTTTAGCGTACCTGTCTTGGGGTTCGCTAGCCAAGGCTTTCAGCGCCACGGCGACCATGGGGTCTTTGCAATCGGTCGGCTGAATGCTGTTGTTGATGGATGCTTTCCTAAGGACCGCATCGGGCATCTTCTCGGCGGGGTCTTTAGGCAATCGCGGATGGTGCCCTGTGACGATTTGGAACAAGATACCGCCGAGCAAATAGATATCGCTTCCTTTTCCGATCCGTGATTTTTCTCCTCGGGCCACTTCGGGACTGATCCATTGCCAAGTACCGGCGCAACGAACCGACTCGGGTCGTTTAAGATTGCTTGCTACCCCCCAGTCGACCGCATAGACTTCTCCAAACTCACCGAGTTGAACGTTGTCGGGTTTGATGTCCATGTGAACGATCTCTTTGCTGTGGGCAAAGGCGATGGCATCGCAGAGCTTGTCAAAGATTTCAAGGTTTTCTTCGATCGAGTTGGATCGAATCTTCTTTTCCCAGGGAGTCCCCAGGATGTATTTCATGGTGTAGAAATAGACACCTTCATCGGTTTTTCCAAGTTCGTAGATTGGGGTAATGTTGGGGTGTTCAAGTAGGGCGGTGATTTCCGCTTCGTAAAAGAACTGTTTCGAAAACGTTTCGTTCTGCTTGTCCTTTCGGATTATTTTCAAGGCGACTTGGCGATTCACGGAGTTTTGAGTCGCGAGATATACAAGCCCCATACCCCCTTTTCCCAGCACATGAAGATCCGGCTTACCAGTCTTAGGATCTATCTTTTTGTTGATTTGGTAATCGGCGGTCTTATTGTCCCAGTCGATCGTATTGGAGATAGTTCTTTTTTGGATTCGATCGAAGATCGAATCGGAGGCAATACCCCGCTCGGCCTTGAGATACTGTTGGGAATCCCCCATCGACTTGATGTTGGATCGGTCTGAGGCATTGACCGACTGACCGGTTCGAATGTTATTGGAACCTGCGCGAGAATCGCTACCGCTCTTAGAATCGGAAGCCGACTCGTGCAGATCCATGGTCTGATCGTAGGAGGATTTGCCAGAGATGCTCGACGAACCAGGTTGCGAGCCTTGTTGGCTATCGCTCAGGAGCATAGTCCTGTCCGGAGGTTGCTCAGAACCTGAGTCTTCCGGAGCTTGGATATCCATGGTCTGGCCATAAGGATTTTGATCTTGGCCAATTATTTGATCTTGGCCAATAAGACGTGTTCCGCCATCGACTTCGGGTGCTTGCGGAGGTGCGCTTGGTTCAAAAACTTTACCACCGAAGGGAGACATCGAGGGGGAGATTAGTCGAGTCCCACCGTCTAGCTCAGGCTCATGTGGATTTTGCTCGGACAAGTCGACGGTTTGGTCATTGATTTGCTCTAGGTCGAGCGTTCCAGCATCCAAGCGCTGGCTCGATGGGGTTAGATCCATCGTCTGGCCAATCGACGAGATATTGATACTCGTAACACCTTCGCTTTGGGAAGTTGAACCCTGCGCTGTGGAGCCTTGTATGGTCGATTGATCTGCCTTTAGATCTTTCGACTCAGGGGCATCCAGATCGACGGTGAAGTCGGGTTGGAAATCTTTCTCTTTGGAATTCTCGTCAGAGTTTTCTTGATCTTTATTCATGATCTGATGTTTACTCTCTTGCCGTGTCGTCTGGGACAAACTGGTCTTGAGTATTTTCGGGCGACGAGAGTCTTCGGATCCGTCGCGAGTGGATGGTGTAGTCGGTCATCGAGTTGCTCTTCGGTTGGCTTAGCTCCTTGGTCTTGCGAACAAGCCATAAGGAACCGAGCATAAGCCCCAAGTCATTATCGGATACCTTGTCTAGCGAAGATTCCAAAGTGACCGAGGTCTTCGGAGTCTGAGGATGTAAGTATAATGACTGATCGTTAGGATTCGATGGTTTTCCTGCATTTTCTTCCTGGGAATCCTCTCCCGAGGGTAATTCGTCGGGGTCGCTAGGCTGCTCGGTTTCGGGGGGGGTATTGGAATTGGGGTTTGCATCGGGGAGCTTTTCTTTGCCGATGATGAACGTGCCGAGAATCTGGCGACTACCATCGGAGGTCTCGACAATGATGATGTATTGCCCCTGCTTAGTGCTCGGTTGGAGATCGAGGTATTTGCGGATCCGCTCGATTTCATTTCCTTCCAACTGACCGCTATCGCTTAAAAGGTCGGGTGGCAATTCAATATCCACCGTTTTTGACTTGTCGCTGGAGATGTTTTCAAGTTCATCAGGATCTGCTTTTACAATATCCTGCCCCTCATCGAGGACCTCGACCTTGATGCGACTGATGACGATCCTGCTTTTTCGCTCGATCACAGGGGGTTCTTCGTATTCCGGTGATTCGGTGAGGATCATGACCGATGGTACGACGACATAGGGTTCCGGCTGGCGGAAAGTTGGAACCTCGATCTCAGGGGCTGGTGGCATTGGTAGACCACTGTCGGATCCTTCCGAGATCACATCGGGAACCCGATGAGTCTGGACGGTCAAATCGTAGAAACCGGTCGACGTGTTGGCTGGGCCGTTGGGAGGATTGAAATTATCAAATCCGACAGGCTGATCCTTTTGGAAGATAAAAAAGTCATCCGAGCGACGGATCACGACATCGGTAAGTAGTTCTTGGGTACTATTGAGGAAATCACCGTCAAACGGGTTGGATCGTTCTAGGTATCCGACGCTGCCGGTGGCTTGAGGTCTGGCCTCGATGGGTCCTTGGTTGTTATTGTCCCGTTGGTAGATATCGCCTTGGCGGCCGAAGGCTTCCAATTTTCCATCGGCGTATCCGATGTACAGATCGAATCCCGATTCATTAGTCGATCCGTAGTGGGTCGATACCCCCTGCAGGATTCGCTTGGTCGGACCTGGGGAAACTGGGTTCTCCGGAAGCATCGATTCGGAGAAGGCATTTCGAGATACGATCCTGGTCGTAAAAAATCCGCCTGCGGGATTGGGCTTTTCGAGTGCATCGAAAATTCTAGCCTTCAGGTCAAGATCGTTGATGAGCTGAACCTCTAGGACTCCGTTTCGGATGTAATTGCTTTGTAAGGTTGCGGAAGGATCCAGAAGAACTTTTGCCCCGCTGACCAACACAACCCCACCTGCTTGAGAGCTGGCGCTTCTGGATACAACCTCATCCTTGACGAGCAGATCCCCTGCTTTGGTCTCGACGTAGATACCGGGCTTATCGCTTTGCAATGGTCCGCTGGTGAAACTACCAGCGATCACCGAGTCGATCGTCAATGCCTTGCTGTTGACAACATAGAGCGAATAGCCGATGTCCTGGTATCGCTCCGCAAAGCGATACTGGGCCCGGAGTGCGTTCTTGGTGCTCTCCGATACGGTTCCCAACGCGTCGACAAAATCGTCCCCTTGGTCGCTAGCTTGTAGGTTCAACTCTTGCCATGAGCTCAGAACGGCGTTCGTCAAAGTTCGAGCCGTCAACGTGTTTACGGTGGTATCGTGCAGATGTGCAAAGCTGCCGGATTTTAGCAGTAGATCATCGGCTTGAACTCTTGCTCTGTCGCTTGATTCCGTGATTGCCCCACGGATGCTCTCCAGGACCATATCTCCAGCCGTTGCTACTTGGGCACCAAGCAAAACGTTGTCGGCTGCACTCAACGAAATATTTCCTGAGCCCGAGAGGACATCCCCTCTGACGATGATGTTTCCGCTATTGGTAGTCAGCAGCACAATTTGTCCCGAACCGTTGGCCGAGATTCCTATTCCTGGAGTTTGCCCAGGCTCGACGACGATGTCCCCGGCCAAGCTTTCCAAAGCGATCGATCCTCCATTGGTGGTGGTCAAGTCTTCAAGGGTTGCATCTCTCTGAGTCTTTGAGGAATTGAAATGCACTTGATCGACGCTGACGCTTCCGGTCCCAATCGTTACCCCATCGATCTCGGAAATCGTGATTCCATCGGCGGCAACGGCAGCTAAGAAGTCGACTTGCGTGACGATCGGTCCAATCTGACCTCCGGCTTTCATCGCAAGAATGCTTCGTGTGGCGACATTGATGGCCGGTACGATCGACCCGTTGACGATGTCTTCCTTGGCATCGAGGTACACGCCTGCAGTCCCAGCTTGGATCTTGCCCAAGACGATCGATGCACCGGACTCAACCCAAAGGGACGAGTCGTTGGTCGTCAAAGCTTCGATGGTGACATTTTGATCGGATCGCAGATAGATAGTCGCTAATTTGGGTGGGCCGCCTGTTTGTATCTTATCCCCGATTACCAAGGCATCCTTGGAATTGA
>Ga0315899_10004925_pt1 | contig 14423 bp, 8 predicted proteins | sample LakEriMetagenome_2_FD_203518 | JGI IMG/M metagenome (GOLD analysis project Ga0315899, IMG submission 203518) | Freshwater fungal communities from buoy surface, Lake Erie, Ohio, United States - Buoy 4 MA112 | ecosystem: Environmental > Aquatic > Freshwater > Lake | place: USA: Lake Erie, Ohio... | reverse complement strand
TGCAAGCATGCGTTTGCGGCGGTGCTGGCGGCGGTGAGCCGGGGCTATGTGCCGCGGAGTGATCTTCCGCAGCCCCTGGAGAGAGAGGTTTATCTGTCTGAGGAACCGCTGCGGACGGTCGTGCCTGGCGGGAACGGGCAGGTCATGGAGTCGCCTCCGGGCGAACCGCGTCCGGTGCTGCGGCTCTTTGCGGAGTATCCTTTTGTGGGGTACGTGGGCTGGTACAGCGGGATACCGTTTGGCGAGACCGTGCGGCTTGCGGAGCTGTCATTTCGTTATGCGGAAGCTCCGGACGCCCGGTTTCCGCTTGGTCTCGGGGCGAAGGAACAGGGAGGCTGGAGCCGGGACCCGGCCGCCGAGCGTGAAGCCGCGCGGGAACTGGAATCGGGTGGTCTGGTGCGCTGCGGCGAAGTGCTCAGTTATTCCCTGAAGACGGGGCTGCGCGATGCCTTTCTGCATCATCCTCATGCCATGGACGAGGGGCCATGGGTGACCTTTCTGATGGAGCGGGTGCCGCGGCTCCGGGCGATGGGCTGGGAAGTGGAGATTGACGGAAGTTTCCGGCTTTCCGTGGTCCGGCCCGATCATTTTTATGAGGATTTTCTGGAGACCGGACGGCCGGAATGGTTTGCGGCGGAGATCGGATTTGAATCCGGGGGCCGGCGCTATCCATTGCTGCCGCTGCTGCTGAAGTTCATGGAGAAGCAGCCCGGCGTCCTTGATCTCGACCGGCTGGCAGAGCTTGGGGAATCCCCGGTGATGGTGCCGCTGGACGATGGCGAAGGCGTGGTCCCTGTGCCGGCGGCGCGGCTGCACCGGATTCTGAGCAGCCTGACGGAACTTTCGTCTGGAAATTCCCGGGTGCTCACGCAGGGACGTCTGCCCGTTCATCGTCTGCGGGCGGCGGCGCTCGCCGCGCGTCCGGATGACGACCCTTCCGTTTTCCGGCATGCGGCGGATCGGCTGCGCGCGCTGGTCGAGGCCCTGCGTTCCGGGGCGGCGGCGGCCGATCCTCCGGTGGGGCTTCGTGCCGAGCTGCGGCCGTACCAGCTGGCGGGCTGGCGCTGGCTCCGGTTTCTGGCGGAACACGAACTCGGCGGGGTGCTTGCCGACGACATGGGGCTCGGCAAAACCGTGCAGACCCTCGCCATGGTGGAGTCGGGCCGGGAATCCGCCGGGGACATGCGTCCTTCCCTGATCGTCTGTCCGACCAGTCTGGTGAGCAACTGGCGCAGTGAAGCGCGACGCTTCTGCCCGGAACTGAGGGTCATGATGCATAATGGGGCCAGCCGGACCGATTCCGGAGAGCGGCTGGGATCGGCCGATCTGGTGATTACTTCCTATCCGATTCTGGTGCGCGATGCGGCCCTGCTGGCGGAGGTTGGTTTCCGGGTGGTGGTGCTTGATGAAGCGCAGCACATCAAGAATCCGCGGACTCAGGTGGCGATGGCTGCCTGTGCTCTCAAGGCGGGAGCGCGTTTCTGCCTGACCGGTACTCCCATGGAGAATCACCTTGGGGAACTGTGGTCGCTTTTCCAGTTCGCTTTGCCTGGTTTCCTTGGAAGCCGCGAGCAGTTCACCACCGTGTACCGCACACCGATTGAGAAGCTGGGGAATCAGGCGCGCCGGGAGGCCCTTGCGCAGCGCATCGCTCCTGTTTTCCTGCGCCGGACCAAGCAGGAAGTTCTTGGTGAACTGCCCCCGAAGATCGAGACCGTGCAGCGTATTCCCCTGACTCCGGAACAGGCGGATCTGTATGAAAGCGTGCGCGCTTCCATGGACCGGAGAATCCATGAGGAAATCGACCGCTGTGGCCTCGCCCGCAGCCGCATCATGATTCTCGATGCGTTGCTCAAGCTGCGTCAGGTCTGCTGCCATCCTGCGCTTCTCAAAGGAGTGACTGCTGGTCAGCAGGCCCCGAGCGCGAAGCTCGACGCTCTCCTGGAAACTGTTCAGGCGATGGCTGCGGCCGGTCGGCGCATGCTGGTCTTCAGTCAGTTCACGGAAATGCTGCGACTCATCGCCGCACGCCTTGATGACGGGAAACTGCCATATCTGATGCTCACTGGGGAATCAAAGAACCGCGGAGCGCTCGTCGATTCCTTTCAGCGGGGCACGGCCCCTGTTTTTCTGATTTCGCTGAAGGCCGGCGGGACCGGGCTCAACCTGACGGCGGCCGACACCGTGATTCATTACGATCCGTGGTGGAATCCGGCGGCGGAGAACCAGGCCACCGACCGCGCTCACCGCATTGGTCAGCAGCAGACCGTCTTCGTCCACAAGCTGATTGCCGAGGGCACCATTGAAGAACGCATTCTCGAGCTGCAGGCCCGCAAGGCCGCCCTCGTCAATGCCCTGCTTGATTCCGCGCCCGACCGCCCCGCCGACATCACTGCCGACGACCTCGAGTACCTGCTCGCTCCGGTCGCCTGATGCCGCGAAATGGCGGGCTCAGTGCCGCTCCCGGGCGGCAGGGAACCTTGATTCAGTGCCCGCCCGGATGGGCTTGCGCCTTATGCCTTGGTATAGACTTCGGAGCCTGATTCCGTGAATTCCCGGCTCTTTTCCGCCATGCCGCGCTGGAGCGCTTCTTCTGCGGAGATGGCCTGTTCTGCGGCGTATCTGCGGACGTCTTCGGTGATCTTCATGGAGCAGAAGTGGGGACCGCACATCGAGCAGAAGTGGGCGGATTTGGCACCTTCCTGAGGGAGGGTTTCGTCGTGGAATTCGCGGGCCGTGACGGGGTCGAGCGACAGATTGAACTGGTCTTCCCAGCGGAATTCGAATCTTGCCTTGGAGAGGGCGTTGTCGCGGTACTGGGCACCGGGGTGGCCTTTGGCGAGGTCGGCGGCGTGGGCGGCGAGTTTGTAGGTAATGACACCGGCTTTGACGTCTTCCTTGTTGGGGAGGCCGAGGTGTTCCTTGGGGGTGACGTAGCAGAGCATGGCGCAGCCGTACCATCCGATCATGGCGGCACCGATGCCTGAGGTGATGTGGTCGTATCCCGGGGCGATGTCGGTGGTGAGGGGCCCGAGGGTGTAGAAGGGGGCTTCGTGGCACCACTCGAGCTGCTTGGCCATGTTTTCCTCGATCATGTGCATGGGAACGTGGCCAGGGCCTTCGTTCATGACCTGGACGCCCTTGGCCCATGCACGGCGGGTGAGTTCGCCCTGGACTTCGAGTTCACCGAACTGGGCTTTGTCATTGGCGTCGGCGACCGAGCCCGGGCGGAGTCCATCGCCGATGGAGAACGAGACATCGTAGGCCGCCATGATGTCGCAGATGTCGTCCCAGTGGGTGTAGAGGAAGTTCTCCTTGTGGTGGGCGAGGCACCATTTGGCCATGATGGAACCGCCGCGGCTGACGATGCCTGTCATGCGGGAAGCCGTCATCGGGATGAAGCGGAGGAGGACACCGGCGTGGATCGTGAAGTAGTCCACTCCTTGTTCCGCCTGTTCGATGAGGGTATCGCGGAAGAGTTCCCATGTGAGGTCTTCCGCTTTGCCGTTCACTTTTTCGAGGGCCTGGTAGATGGGGACCGTGCCGATGGGGACCGGGGAATTCCGGAGAATCCATTCGCGGGTGGCATGGATATTCTTCCCGGTGGAAAGGTCCATGACGGTATCGGCTCCCCATTTGGTGGCCCAGCGCATTTTTTCGACTTCCTCCTCGATGCTGGAAGCGACTGCGCTGTTGCCGATGTTGGCATTGATTTTCACGAGGAAATTGCGGCCGATGATCATCGGTTCGAGTTCCGGGTGATTGATGTTGGCCGGGATGATGGCGCGGCCGGCGGCCACCTCGGCGCGGACGAATTCCGGCGTGATCTCGGCGGGAATGCGCTGGGGAAAGCGGCGGAAGATGCCGGGGGCGTAGGGACTGTCCGGCTGCTGGCTGGAGCCGGCGTGCTGCTTGTCGAGGTCGGTGCGGACGATGTCCTGCGAGAGGTCGCCCATGGCGGCGCGGCGCATGTTTTCCCGGATGGCGATGAATTCCATTTCCGGCGTGATGATGCCCTCGCGGGCGTACCAGAGCTGGGTGACCGGGTGTCCGGCCGAGGCACGGAGGCGGGGGCGCTGGCTGCCGTGGGGTTGTTCGAGGGCGCTGAGGCCGCCGGCGAAGCGGGCTGCCTGCGACTGCATGTGGACGTCGCTCAGGAATCCGTTGTCGCGTGCGGTGGCCTGACGGCCCTCGTATTCCTCCACATCGCTGCGGCTGCGGATCCATGCTTCCCGGAGGGCCGGGAGACCGTCCTCCACTGTCCCCGTGTAATCGGCGTCGCCCCATGGCCCGCTCGTGTCGTACACGCGCACCGGTTCGTTCGGTTCCATCTGTCCCTGAAACGACTTGGTGGGCGAGAGCGAGATTTCGCGCATGGGAACGCGTACTCCGGGGAGCGATCCCTCTGCGTAGATGCGGCGGCTATTCGGGAGGGCGTCGGACGAGTGGGGTTCGAAGGAAGCGATCATGGCAATGTGGGAAACGGTTCGGGTGCCACCGCGGAGAGCGCTGTGCTCGTGCCGTCCCGCTTCCCTTCGCCGGTATGAGCCGGATCAGGTTCGATGGGTTCTTCCCTGGCAGGTCAGGAAGTCTCAGCCGGCCGAGCCCGGCACCCCCGCGATGATCTTGTGCGGCATGGTATGCTGTGCGGGCGGGAAGTCAAACCCCGCTAAATTCCTACTTGCTTAATGGATATTCCGATTACAGGATAAATCATGAAGCAATGGCAGACGGTACTGGTGATGGGGATGTGGGGGATGGCTGGGGTGTGGGGTGGGGAGGGTGGCAGTTACTATCGGGCACCGTTGAGTTACAGTACGGTGCGGGATCCGGATCCTCCGAAGTACGTGCGGCGGGCGGGGGAGGAGCGCTGGTGGGGAGGGGTGGAGTGGCTGGATCTGGGATTGGATCACCGGGTGCGGTATGAGTATCGGGATGACGATCTGCGGCGTGGGCGTGCTGGGTTGGACGAACCGTTTCTGTATCGGACGAGGATGTATGCTGGGGTGCATGGGTTAGTGGATCCGTTCCGTCTGGCGGTGGAGGTGCAGGATGCGCGGCGGTATGGGAGTGCGTATCCGCGGGATGTGCGGGATGTGAATGAGTTCGAGGTGATCCGGCTGTATGGGGAGCTGTGGTTCGGGGAGGCGCTGGGTCGTGATGCTTTGGGGAACGGGCGGCCGCTGAGTCTGCGCTGGGGGATTCACAACTTCGAGTTTCTGGACCGTCGGCTTCTTGGGAACAATCAGTGGCGGAACACGGCGAACACCTTTGTGGGATTTCATGGTTCGCTGGGGCAGGAGAAGAACGACTGGCAGGTCGATCTGCTGGCAGTGCAGCCATTGCTGCGGAGGAAGTATGAATGGGATGAGCCGGTGGATGGTCAGTGGCTTTTCGGGGCGATCGGGCATTGGCGGCTGTGGTCGGATGTGGCCACGGTGGAGCCGTACTGGCTGGTGCTGGATCAGGATGGGAGGGGCCTTGTGCCGGAGCGGAACGTGCAGTCGCCTGGCGTGAGGGTGTATGGGAAGCTGGGCGGGAGTGGATTTGATTACGATGCGTCTGTGACGTGGCAGTTCGGGAACAGTGCCGAGGGCGATGTGCGGGCGCTGGGGGCGACGGGCGAGGTGGGGTATCGGTTTGCGGGAGCGATGCAGCCGCGGCTGAGTGTTTTTTATGGCTATGCGTCCGGCGATCGGGAGCCTGGGGATGGGGAGGATAGCCGGTTCGAGCGGTTCTACGGGTTCGGGCGGCCGTGGTCGGCGAACGACTACATTCTGTACGAGAACATTTCGGCGCCGAAGGTCCGGGTGGAACTGACGCCGCACCGGAAGCTGCGGGCGGATTTCGGCTACAGCTGGTACTGGCTGGCGAGCGGGAAGGACCGGTTTCTGACGTCGCTGGCGCGCGACCGCAGTGGCGGGAGCGGGAGTTTTCTGGGGCATGAATTCGACATCCGGGCGCGCTGGCAGCTGCATCCGCAGGCGGAGCTGACGGCTGGCTATGCGCACTTTGCGGATGGGGAATACACGCGAAAGGCGATCCGGCCGGGCGATACGGATTTCTTCTATCTGGAGCTGAGCCTGCGGGCGTTCTGAGGTCGGGGCCGGCTCAGCGGCGCTGCGGAGTATTGGTCCCCGATGGGGCCAGCCGTTGCGATGGGCGGATCCGCTGTTGGGAGTCCCTGATTCAGGGAGTCGTCATGGGGTGAGGCCCCAGCGGGTGCGGAGGAATCGTTCCCATGGGGCGAAGACGGCCTTGTCGGCGGCGAAGCCGATCAGGAGGATGACGAGCATGACGGCGGCGACCTGGTCCATGGCGTGGAGTTCGCGGCCGTAGTGGAGGAGGTGGCCGAGGCCGAATCCGGTACTGATGGCGACGTAGATTTCCGCGGCCATGAGGGATCGCCATGCGAAGGCCCAGCCTTGTTTGGTGCCAGTGACGAGGTGGGGGAGGCTGGCGGGGAGGAGGACATGCCAGAGCAGGTGGAATCCGCGGGATCCCATGCTGGCGGCGGCCTTGCGGTAGAGCGGGGGGATCTGGCGGATGCCGTGGTCGGTGGCGAGGAGTACAGCCCAGAGGGTACCCATGACCACGATGAAGAGCATGGCGGTTTCCGGGCTGTCGTGGAACCACAGGATGGCAAGCGGGACCCAGCAGACGCTGGGGAGGGTCTGGAGGCCGAGGGCGAGGACCCCGAGGGTGGCCGAGGCGAAGCGGAAGCGGGCCGTGAGGAGGCCGAGGGGAATTCCGAGGGCGAGGCCGATGAAGTACCCTGTGAGGAGCCGGCGCAGGGTCACGAGGCAGGCGCTCTGGAGTTCACCCTTGTGGAGGGCGTCGCCGAGGTAGCGGGCGATGTCCGTGGGCGAGGGAATGAGGACGGGATTCCACCATTGGGCACGCGAGCCCCATTCCCAGAGGCCGATGAGGGCGGCGAAGCAGGCGGCGGCCTGCGCCCATGTGATGAAGGCCGGGGCGTCCGGACGGCGGGTTCCCGTGGAATTCATGAGTCGGAAAGCAGTCGTTTCAGTTCCGCGGTGATTTCCGCTGCGAGGGAAGCGACGGCGACGTCATTGATGCTGCGCGGCCGGGGAAGGTTGACGGGAAATTCCGCGCGGATGCGGCCCGGGCGTGGCGTGAACAGGACCACGCGGTCGCCGAGGCAGACTGCTTCGCGGACATTGTGGGTCACGAAGATGACGGTTCTGCGGCGTTCCTGCTGGATGCGCTGGAGGTCGTCGTACAGTTGCTCGCGTGTCATGGCATCGAGGGCGGCGAATGGTTCGTCCATGCAGAGGAGCTGGGGATTCGGGGCGAGGGCGCGGGCGAGCGCGACGCGCTGGCGCATGCCGCCCGAGAGTTCGTGGATGCTGGCCTTCGCAAAGGCGGTCAGTCCCACGATTTCGAGAAAGGCGCGGGCGACCCCGAGTCGGTCGGATTTCGAGAGATTTGGTTTCAGGTTGAGGCCGAAGAGGACGTTCTGGGTGACATCGAGCCATGGGAAGAGAGCGTGTTCCTGGAACATGACGCCGCGCTGGCGGCCCGGGCCCGTGACTGGTTCGCCATCGGCTGTGACCGATCCGGAATCGGCTGATTCGAGTCCGGCGATGAGATTGAGGAGGGTGCTTTTGCCGCAGCCCGAGGGACCGAGCAGGCAGACGAATTCGCCTTCGTTCACCGACAGACTGACATGATCGAGTGCGTGCACCGGGCCGCTGCGGCCGTGAAAGGTCCGGCTCACGCCATCGATGACCAGTTTTGCGGGCGGGGCCGGGGCAAGTTCTGCGCTCAGGGTCATGGAGTGGCAGGGGGCAGAGAAGGGAGGAGAGGCTCGATGGGCGGGAATTCGCGGAGGAATCCGGCGGCTTTGGCCTGAGCGACCATGGTTTCGAGCGACTGGCGCGAGACTTCGTTCGAGAGGATGACGCGTGGAATGGCGAGATCGAGTACGGCCGCCTTCGGTTCCCGGGTGGTCAGGGCCGTGAGTTCGGCCACCATGAGGCGGCGCGCTTCCTCCGGATTCGCAAGGATCCAGTCGGTCAGTTCGCGGTGTGCGGCGGCGAGTCTGGCGGCCAGTTCCGGCCGGTCCCGCAGGAGGCTGGCGCTGCTGGCCAGCAGGGTGACATTGGTGGCTGTGTCCTTGAGCCAGTTGGTGGCTCCCGCTTCCAGTTCGAGAATGCTCGCGTAGGGTTCCGGGGCCCATGCGGCGTCGAGCGACCCCTGCTGGAACATCGCCAGCAGGTCGGCATTCTGCGTTGGCAGAATGGTGGCGTCCCCCCCGGCCTGTGTGATTTTCAGCCCCGCTTCCGTGAGCAGGGCCCGCAGCTGCACATCCTGGGTATTGCCGAGCTGAGGCGTCGCAATTTTCCGGCCCCGGAAGTCGGCCGCCGCCGCGATCGTGATCCCGCGGCGGAGCACAATGGAGCTGCCACCCGTGGCCGCCCCCGCAAGAATCCGCAGATTCGTGCCCTTCGAGCGGGCATAGGCATTGAGGATCGGGCTCGGCCCAAGATAGGCCGCGTCGAGTCCACCCCCGAGAATCGCTTCCGTGGCCGACGGCCCGGCATTGAACGTGAACCATTCCACCGGGACCCCGATTCTCGGCTCAAATCAGCCCTTGCCGAGCCGGCTCAGCTGATGCGCCACCAGTCCCTGGATGTGCGTGATGTTCGGAAAATGTCCGAGCCGCAGGGCTGCCTGCGGGTTCTTCCCGCCCTTTCCGCAGGCAGGCAGCAAGGCAGCGGCGGTCGAGAGCGAGAGGAAGTTTCGGCGGTTCATGGCAGGCAAGCCGGCTGGTGGAGCCAGCAGATCCTACCTTTTTAATCTATACTAGTCAAATAGAGATTATATTTACTGAAATTAAAGGTCCGGCTGAGTGGGGCTGGTATTTAATGAGCGGTTGCCGTGGCTGGTGGGGATTGGGTAGTGGGGAGGGGTATGAGGAAAGCGAACCGATATCGAACTGAGGATCAGCGGCGGCAGAGGAGGGAGCTTGGGGAGCGGGGGATTGAGCCGGCGAAGGGGATGGGGCAGAATTTCATGACGGACGCTGGGGTGGCGGAGTGGATTGTGGGGTGTCTGGGGATTGAGGAGGGGGACATGGTGGTGGAGATTGGGCCGGGGATGGGGGCCTTGACGCGGCATCTGGTGGAGCGGGCGCGTCGGCTGGTGCTGCTGGAGAAGGATGACGAGCTGGTGGAGGTGGTGCGGGGGACGTATGGGGCGAGGGAGGGAGTGGAAGTGGTGCATGGGGATGCGCTGGAATTTGATCTGCGGCCGTTTTTCCGGAGGCAGCCGCTCAAGGTGATCGGGGCGCTGCCGTATTCGGTGGGGACTGAGATTGTGCGGCGTTGGCTGGAGAATCCGAGTCCGGTGCAGCGGGCGGTTTTCACGCTGCAGAAGGAAGTGTGTGACCGACTCTGTGCGGCTCCGGGGACATCGGATTATGGATTGCTGAGTGTGCGGACGCAGTTGTGGTGGGAAGCGGAGATGGTGCGGAAGCTGCCGCCGGATATTTTTGTGCCGAGGCCGAAGGTGGACAGCGGGGTGGTGGTTTTGAAGCCGCGGGACCGGGCCGGGATGCCTGCGTTTGATGGTGTGGTCATGGATCGGATGCTGCGGGCCGGGTTTTCGCAGCGGCGCAAGATGCTGCGGAATCTGCTGCCGCCCGGACCGGGGGGAGACTGGGTGGACATTGCCGGACGGGCTGGCATTTCCGAAACGGCGCGGGGTCAGGAACTGGCGGTGGGGCAATGGGTGGCGCTGGTGCAGGCGTGGCAGGGCGGGGAAGTGGCCGAGGCGCAGCGGGACGATGAAATCTTCGATGTGGTCGACGGGGAGAATCGGGTGACTGGTCAGGCGACGCGGGCTGACGTTCATGCGCGTGGCTGGCGGCACCGGGCCGTGCATATTTTTGTCGAGAACGTGCGGGGTGAGATCTTTCTGCAGAAGCGGAGTCATCTGAAGGACAAGATGCCCGGGAAATGGGACAGCAGTGCGGCGGGGCACCTCGATGCCGGGGAGGAGTATCTGCCGTGCGCCGTGCGCGAACTGGAGGAAGAACTGGGGATCCGCACTGAGCCCGGGAGGCTGCGGCTGGCCGGGGCTGTGCCCGCCGGTCCGGGAACCGGCATGGAATTCGTGGAACTCTATCTGACCCGCTGGGATGGAGCCCTGCGGTGGCCGCCCGCCGAGATCGAGAGCGGTATGTGGATGTCTCCCGGCGAGATCGATGCCTGGACCGCGGCCCGGCCGGAGGATTTCGCCGATGGATTCCTGGAATGCTGGCGCGTCTACCGTGCCGGGTCCGGCCGCGGCATCCCTTGAAACAGCAGGGAAAAACACTTGACCCGGAAGCGGTCAGGGCGCTTCTCATGACCCTGACAGAACCACCAATCATTTATGCTAGGACTAGGGCGACTCAGTATACAATCGAAGATGATCCTGCTGCTGCTGGCGGTGAGTCTGAGTTCGATCGGGGTGATTGCGTGGATGAGTTACCGGAGCGGGCGGGATGCACTTATTTCGTGTGTGCGCAATCAGCTGAGCGGCCTGCGGGTGGCGAAGACGACGGCCCTGCGGGCGCGGCTGGAGGCGGCGCGCGATCAGGTGATTTCGATGTCCGACAGCACGGCGGTGATTGAAGGCACACGGGCGTTCCGGGTGGCCTGGGAGGAGTTGGCGGGGAAGAGTCTGACCGCGGAGGAACAGGGGAAGCTCAAGGAATTCTACGCGAAGGATTTTCTTCCGGAACTGGCGAAGCACGTGGATGGTCAGCCTGTGCTTGAGCAGTACCTGCCGACGGGAGCTGCCGAGCAGTACGTGCAGTACCATTACATTGCCGCCAACCTGCATCCGCACGGGGAGAAGGCGAAGATGGAGGCCGCCGCGGGAGATGCGAGCGGCTACGGGGCCGCGCATGGGAAGGCTCAGAAGCTCTTTGAGCGCTTCGTGAGGGTCTTTGGCTTTGCGGACATCATGCTGGTGGATGCGAAGTCGCTCGATATCGTCTACACCTACCAGAAGACGACCGAACTGGGGACTAATCTGGAGAATGGGCCGTATGCCGATACCAAACTCGGGGCCGCGGTACGCTTGATGCGGACTTCGCGCGACCGCGACAGCTTCAAGCTGGCTGATTTCGAGCCGTACCGTCCGAATCATGGATTGCCCATGGGATTTGCGATGAGTCCGGTTTTTGATGGGGCGCAGATGACGGGGATTCTCGTGCTGCAGTTTCCGATCGATGAATTCAATGCCATGGTCACGGGTAATTATAAATGGCGCGAGGAGGGACTGGGGGAAACTGGAGAGACGTATCTGGTCGGTCCTGACCGGACGATGCGGAGCCGCTCGCGGTTCATGAAGGAAAATCCGGAAGGATTCGTGAAGATCCTGCGCGATGCCGGGCGGAGTCCGGCGATGGTGAATCAGATTGAACGTCAGGGGAATGTGCTGTGTGCGCTTCTGGTCGACACGCCGCCTGTGGTTGAGGCTCTCAAGGGAAAGAGTGGAATCATGCAGACCGAGGATTACCGGGGAGAACCGGTCGTGAGTGCCTATGGTCCATTGGAAATGAACTCCCTGCGCTGGGCGGTGATTGCGGAGATGGACGTGGGCGAGGCGCAGGCACCCGTGCGGGAACTCGGGAGGAAGGTGGTTACGGTGGCCAGCGCCATGGGGCTGGGGGTGAGTCTGCTCGCTTTGATGTTTGCGAATCTGCTGACGCGGCCGCTGCGTCTGCTCACGAAGGGGGCCAAGCGCCTCGGGGCCGGCGAGACCGATGTGAAGGTGAATCTGAACTCGCGCGATGAGTTCGGGGATCTTGGGCGTGTCTTCAACGAGATGGCCGACAGCATCCGGCTGCAGAAGGAGAAGCTCGAGGAACAGGTCCGCGAGAATCAGGAACTGCTCCTCAATATTCTGCCGGCCTCGGCCATTGCGCAGCGTCAGGAAGGCGATGAAAAGGCCAGCCGCCAGTTTGCGGATGTCTCTGTCCTCTTCAGCGATGTGGAGGGTCTCGAAGATCTCAGCGCCAAGGTCGGGGAATCGAAGTCCCTGTCGCTGCTCGGCGACCTCATTTCCGCTTTCGATGAAAGCGCCGAGAAACTCGGCATCGAGAAAGTCCGGACCATTGGGGGGTCGTATCTGGCCGTCTGCGGTCTGTCTGTGAACCGGCCCGACCACGCGCGGCGCATTGTGCGGTTTGCACAGGAAATGACCCATGCGGTGGCCGTCTTCAACCGGGAGCATCAAGCTGAGCTGCAGCTCACGGTGGGGGTGAATTCCGGTCCGGTGGTGGGCGGCGTGGTGGGGCGGCGCAAGTTCCTCTACGATCTCTGGGGGGATACCGTGAACATTGCCCGGAAGCTGGCGTTCGGCCACCAGGGCGACGCCATTCTGGTGACGGCTCCCATGCGCGAACGGCTGGGCGATCAGTTCCAGTTCAGCGGACCGCGCCGGGTTGAAGTTGAGGGCAAGGCGGCCCTTGAGGCATGGAATGTGGTAGGCTGACCGGGTGACTGTTCCTTTGCGACCATGAACTTTCTCTTTGATCAGCCGCTTCCGATTCTGAAGCCTGCGCTTTGGCTGGCGGTGGGATTTCCGCTGCTGCTGCTGATTCTCAATGAATGGATCACGGTGGTGGAGCGGCGCGGGAGCATCTATGCGCGCGTCCTGCGGACCTTCCGGAACTTTGTGGTGCCGGGCCTGGCCCTCGTGATCTTCACGCGCATGGTCCTGCAGCTTCCGGCGGAGCATGTGGCCAGTCGGCTTGCGCAGACGGTATTCTGGACCTTTCTGCTGACGGGGTTGCTGCGGATTGTGAACGACGTGATCTTCGGGAAGGCTGGATTGCTCGACCCCGATGGCAGTCTTTCCTGGCGGGCGAAGGTGCCCAAGCTCTTCCGCGATCTGGTGCGCGCCGTCGTCGTGGTGATCGGCCTGATGGTGATCTACTCGTGGGTTTGGGGGCACGAGATCAAGGGAGCGCTGACGGCGCTCGGCGTGGGGTCCGTCGTGATCGGTCTGGCGCTGCAGGAACCGCTGGGCAATATCGTTTCCGGTCTCATGCTCCTTTTCGAGCGCCCGCTTGATGTGGGCGACTGGGTGAGTGCCCAGGGCGTGATCGGCAAGGTCGTGGAGATCAACTGGCGATCGGTGCACATCGAGACCGCCACGAGGGAGATTCACGTCATTCCCAACGTGTCGCTCTACAAAGGAGCCTTCAGCAATCTGTCGCGTCCCACCACGGTGCGGACCGAAGTGATTCCGATGGGGTTCAGCTACGATGATCCACCGAACCGGGTGAAGGAAGTCATGCTGGACATGCTCAGGGGGACGCCTGGCGTACTGGCCGAGCCGGCTCCGGCGGTCCGGACCGTGGATTACGCCGATTTCTCGGTGACCTACCGTCTCATTTTCTCCGTGGCCCGGCAGGATGATCTGGGAGTGGTGCGGGATGCGGTTATGACCCGGTTGTGGTACGTGGTGCGCCGCGAAGGGCTGACCATTCCATTTCCGATTGCGATGGAATACGCGCCCGGGGAGTCGCCCAGTCCGCCCGCCCCTCCGCCGGCCGAACTTCTGCGGGAACATGCAAGGTTCCGGGCGGCCCTGCCCGCGGAAGGTGCGCAGGCTCCGCGCGTGATCGACTTCGCGGCTGGGGAAACCGTGCAGACACCCGAAGGCCGATTCGAAGGTTTTGCCCTCATTCTCAGGGGCGAGGCCGTCCTGCTGGCACCCGATGCCGCTGGCTCCATCGTGGAAGTCGGAGAACTCGGGCCAGGCGAATGCTTTGGTGACCAATTGGGCACCGGTGTCGCCTCCGCTCACATCGGCATCCGCGCCCTCACCGATCTCAAGGTCATGGTCTTCGAAAGCGGAGCAATCGACCACCTGCTCCAGCGCCAACCCACCCTCGCCGCCGAGATCGGCGACGCCATCGAATCACGCCGTCAGGCCGCCCATTCCGCCCGTCTGCGGAAGTAATCCCCGCAAGGTTCCCGTGCGCCGGGCTTTCGCGGGAAACCTGCGGGCAGCATGGTGAATAACTTTGTGGATGGACGGGGAATGCGCCCGTTTTCCCGGTTCAAATCGCCCGCCCGCCTGCATTTTCAAGCCCCTCGAGCCGGGACGTGGCGCGCGCAGGAAAATCGATCAATTCTGCCACGCGGGATTGCGATAAAATCATCGGAAGCAACTGCAAAAACTAGAAATTGTAGGGTTTTCCGGGAAACGAGGGCGTTCTCAGCAATGCGAGAGGCCGCGGCCAAAAGGCTGAGAAGCCTTCGTGGGACCGGGGATGGAGGAGTTTCCGGGTGCTGTGAACGGGCAACGGACCGGGAGGAAGGCGGCCCCTCCTAACATTTTGTGAATAAGCCGGGGAAAAGCTGCTTCTTTTCTAGCAATTATGGAATCGTGTG
>Ga0315899_10004924_pt1:10000-14424 | contig 14424 bp, 16 predicted proteins | sample LakEriMetagenome_2_FD_203518 | JGI IMG/M metagenome (GOLD analysis project Ga0315899, IMG submission 203518) | Freshwater fungal communities from buoy surface, Lake Erie, Ohio, United States - Buoy 4 MA112 | ecosystem: Environmental > Aquatic > Freshwater > Lake | place: USA: Lake... | reverse complement strand
GGGGAGTCAACGGTCCTATATCGTCCCTACATATTCTATAGGGAGACCCCATGAGAGGGAGAGGGAGAGGGAGAGGGAGAGGAAGAACCCAGACAGCTCGACGGAAAGAGATGCTGTCGCAGCAGCTACACCCACGGATAGGGCTGCGGTCGCGGGTGCAAGGGCTGGTGTGACAACTAACCCCCCGGCAGAGGTGTGAGTGTGTGTGTGTGTCTGTCCGCTGCGTCATTGTGTGTGTCTGTGTCTAAGGTCTGCGCGTTTGTGTGAGTGCTCAGACACACCCACACTCACACTCACGCGTGCTCAGACACAAACGCATGCTCAGACACACCCACACTCACACAAACGCGCGCGCGTACGTATCCGCAGACACACGTTCACGCACACAAATGTATACACGTACATACACTCGCACACATGCACACGCACCTCTCTCTCTCTCACGTACTCGCACGTGCGCACAGACACACCCACCTGGATGAATGCAGATAATCAACAACGGGGGGCATTAAACACACACTGACACGCACGCGCGCGTGCGCGCGCGCACACACACACGCACACACACACGCACTGACAAACACATGTTCAATTATCATCATGTATGTTATGAATTTTTTTCCCGCACACGCACGCACTCCGCGCACACACAGACACAAGCACCTGGACAAAATGAGGGGCTTAGCAACGGGAGGCATTATAATGTGAACCTCAGTGAGGAAGAGATACAACGTGTTGATGAACTGTATGCGCTGGCTGAGGTGTGTGTGTGTGTGTGTGTGTGTGTGTGTGTGTGCACGCGCGCGCGCTCGCAGGAGTAGTTGATTCAATAAACTAAGTACTGCTACTACAATAAATACTACTACCACTACTAATAAACTAACTTAACTAACTACTCTTACTACTACAATTACTACACACAGAGAGCTAAACCCTGAACTAACTACTCTTACTACTACAATTACTACAGGCCGCACACCACAGCGGCAACTTTGACGAAGGCGCAAACTACTACGAAGACGTACTAAGCATCAACCCATACCACACCCGCTCCCTCGCCAGGTTTAGGATTAGGGTTTAGGGTTTAGGGTTTAGGGTTTAGGGTTTAGACGAACTAAGCATCAACCCATACCACACCCCCTCCCTCTGTGTCTGTGTCTGTATCGGAAATGCACCGAGGAAATGCATTGCATACACGCATACAAGCATACACACATGGAATGTGTTCTCTATAAAAAAAATCTTTCTCTTTTATCTTTTCTAAAAAAATCTGTTCTGTTTTACACATAACACATTCTCTAAGGCTGCACAATGCACATGCACCTCACCGATACACGCGTGCACACACACATGTAGGTCTCTTTTGACACTGTAGTAGGTCTCTTTTGACACTGTAGTAGTTGCACATACACCTCACCGATACACGCGTGCACGCACACATGTAGTAGATCTCTTTTGACAGTGTAGTAGGTAGGTCTCTTTTGAAACTGTAGTAGTTGCACATACACCTCATCGATACACGCGTGCACGCACACATGTAGTAGGTCTCTTTTGACACTGTAGTAGGTCTCTTTTGAAACTGTAGTAGTTGCACATACACCTCACCGATACACGCGTGCACGCACATATGTAGTAGGTCTCTTTTGACACTGTAGTAGGTCTCTTTTGACACTGTAGTAGTTGCACATACACCTCACCGATACACGCGTGCACGCACACATAGACCACATGAATGTGGTCATTCTAGTATATATATACTAGAATGTGTTCTCTTTGACGAAGAGGAGCGTAAATACAAGCGTGCACGCACACATAGACCTGTACAAGAACGCATGAATGTGCATGCACATACATGCATGCACACACCTGAACGTAAACATACACAAATACATACAAACACTTCCACAGACACATGATCTGACACTCTCTCTCACACACACCAACACTCACACAACTTTGCAATAATCAACCTCTCATACACGCACGCACGTGCACGCACACACACTCTCTCTGACACAAATTATCTCTCTCTCTCTCTCTCTCCCTCTCTCTCTTTCTGTCTCTGTCTCTGTCTCTCTCTCTCGCTCTCTCTGTCTCTCTCTCTCTCGCGCGCGCGCGCGCGCTCTCTCTCTCACACACACAGCTTTGCGATGCTGATGCGGATGCTGGGACGGCTCGAAGAAGCCGAGTCGCTCTATCTCCAGGTGCGTACATGCGCGTGAGTGAGTGCGAGATCATGAGTCTGTGGAAGAAGCCGAGTCTCTCTATCTCCTGATACGTACATACATACGCTCCTCTTCGTCAAAGAGAACACATTCTAGTATATATACAAACATGCACATACAATCTATATACAATATGCCTCGAAGAAGCCAGGTCTCTCTGTCCCCAGGTGCATACACACATGTACACACACATGTACACACACACACACGCATACACACACACACACACGCATACACACACATGCACATGCACACACACACACTCACACACACATACATACATAGAATACACACGCACACACACACACACTAATAGATATGAATAAACACACACTAACACACACTAACACACACTAACACACACACTCTCACACAAACACAACCCCCTTTGATCTTACCCCACCCCTTAGGCGATTACAATAGATTCCATGTTCCCGGATGCGCTGTGTGGCTACGGGCTGCTCCTTCGAACCATCGACAGGCATGTGTTCCCAATGTGTTCCCAATGTGTTCCCAATGTGTTCCCAATGTTCCCGGATGCGCTGTGTGGCTAAGATAGGCTTATGCAGTCCATGTGTGTGTGTGTGTGTGTGTGTGCGTGTGTGTGTGTGTGTTTGTGTGTTTGTGTGTGTGTGTATTATATGTATGTATCTATGTATGTACGTATGTATGTGGGTATATGGAAATATGTATCGATAGACACGAGGAGGCTCACTTATTTTCTTTCTTTCTTTCTTTCTTCACTTGCTATGCGTACTTGATAAGGCATCACTTACTTTTCTTTTTTTTCTTTACTACACATACTTGTCACGCATGAGGAGGCTCACTTTCTTTACTTTCTTTACTTTCTTTACTTTTTTCTTTACTTACTATACGTTCCTGTAAACCTTTGATAGGGGTAGGCATGAGGAGGCCTTAAGGACATGACGAGGTCTTAAGGGCATGAGGAGGCTGCCCTAGACCTAGCCATGGATGCTTCCTAGTATCATTGAATACGAATGAATCCTCCTCCTCCTCCTCCTCCTCCTCCTTAAATCTCTCTCTCTCTCTCTCTCTCTCTCTCTCTCTCTCTCTGTGTGTGTGTGTCCATGTATCTCTCTCTCTCTCTGAGTCCATGTAAATGAGTTTTTGTTACTTTACTTTATAAGCATAAAGAGGCTGAGTCCATGTATAGAGAGTGTGTTGTTTATTGGTACTCAATGCATGTGCGTTCCTTGGGTACTTTTATTTATAGGCATGAGGAGGCTGAGTCCATGTACATCCGTTCCTTGGAACTTGATCCTTACCACGTCAATACGGTACCTCTACATGTATCCTCCTCCTCATATGGCATGTATCCTCCTCTTGAGAGTGTGTGTTGTTTATTGGTACTCAATTCAAATGTACATGCGTCTTTGGAACTCGACCCTCACCACGTCAATACGGTACGCGTCAGTGAGTGCGTGTGTGAGTGTATAGATACAATGCTCTCTCTCTCGCCCTCTCTCGCCCTGTCTCTCTCCCACACACGTGTAGATGTGCTCGTATGGAGCACTCGTTCCCACGCTAAAGAACAAGTAACACACACATGGGTTTCATATGAGGAGGAGGATACATGTGTGTCATATGAGGAGGAGGATTCATGTGTGTCGTATGGAGCACTCGTTCCCACGCTAAAGAACAAGTAACACACACACACACACTATATATAGTATATAGAGAGTTAATAATTATTAAACTCTTATCATTTAGATATTTTTATATTATTTTGTATGATATTATATAATACAAATTCAACAAAAAAAACATGTTTTATGCAAGAAAAAATGTGTGAAAAACTTTAATATTTTATTTTGGGTAAATTTTGGGACATGTTACCGGATTTTTACACTAAAAACGTGTTTAAGGTGTTTATAAGAGGGGGGTAAGGGCATAGCCGTCTCATGAAGAAAAAAATAAAAAAAGTTAAAATTTATGGAATGTTTACAGCGAAAAATGAAAAATCCTTAAACGCTTTAATCTGTTCTCTCTCTCTCTCTCTCTCTCTCTCTCTCTCTCTCTCTCTCTCTCTCTCTCTCTCTCTCTCTCTCTGTCTCTCTCTCTCTGTCTCTCTCTCTCTCGCCCTCGCTCTCTCGCTCTCTCGCTCTCTCGCTCTCTCGCTCTCTCGCGCTCTCGCGCTCTCGTGCTCTCGTGCTCTCAAACACACACACACACACACAC
>Ga0315899_10004924_pt1:0-7500 | contig 14424 bp, 16 predicted proteins | sample LakEriMetagenome_2_FD_203518 | JGI IMG/M metagenome (GOLD analysis project Ga0315899, IMG submission 203518) | Freshwater fungal communities from buoy surface, Lake Erie, Ohio, United States - Buoy 4 MA112 | ecosystem: Environmental > Aquatic > Freshwater > Lake | place: USA: Lake Erie... | reverse complement strand
ATTGGGTGTCCTTTTAGTTAGATTAGATCAGACTCCATGGCAACATAGAGTGGCAACATGCTAGTACAGCACGTAAGAGTTGATTAGATCAGATGAGATTATGTGTCTTACATCAGATTCTATGCAACGCAGAGAGGCAACATGCTGACAGAACAGCACACAGGATTCGCGTGAATGTAAGGACGGGGGGCTCGTCAGCAGATGCCGTTGTACTGCCTCACCACATTGATGAGAGGTATGAGGTGTCACGCAACTTGGGGCTGAGAAACTCAAGATTCTGTGCGAGTCTCTGTTCCCGAGTGCACACCGAGCCCTAAGTGGTCGGCGGGCCCGTGGTGTCACACGTGGATACTACCTGCACGCACAGAGTCTTTCCTTTTCTTCGCACACGCACACGTGCATAAGCACATACGCGCATACACACATGCACATGAACGAATGCTGTCGAGGGGACAGCTGATGACTTTGAGCTCGGACGGCGGAGATCGGAGAGGAGATTTGCGGGAGGAGGGGTTAGCTTGTGGGAGGATGCCCTTTTGACCGCTTTGCCCAGTGTTGAGTAAAGGGAGCTCTTTGCAACCCGCGGCGTAAACGTGGCAACTGGGTGCCGGTGTGTGCGCATCACATGTCACGCGTTCGAAGCGCGTCGCACCTGGGTCACAGCTTTTGCGTCCGGTGACACGACTCGGTGGTCGCTCTCAAGCTCATGCTTGCTCAGGCGCTCCCTCCAGCTCGTCCTTACGTGATACATAGTACGAGGACCGGCGAGAGGACACAAATTCCCCCACACTAGCGCATTCCGGAAACCCGCAGTCTCCGAGACTGCGGGGATGGACTGTGCCAATGCAAACGAATGTCAATGTCAATTGAGGGGAAATGACGATTTGGCCAAGTCGATTTGTGGCTGAACACTGTCTAGCGTTCGTGGCTAAACACTGTCTGTCATGACAACTCGTTTTAAGAACCTTCAAACATGCACAAACCGGAGAGGTAGCCTCCTACCTATCCACTCCCAGTAGGGCACAATCACGCGCGCTGCTGCTCCTCTCGCCTCCCATCCCCAGGGCTTTGTCGTGCACAGCCCCCATCGTCGCATACGCCCACATCGTGTTTGCCACCTCCTGCGCCGTGAACAAGCCCGCCACCGCCTCTGCCCGCCCCTCCATCACCCTCATCATCCCGCCCCGGGCTCCCGTCCCATCGTCGCATACGCCCACAGCGGGTTTGCCACTTCCTGCGCCTTGAACGTGCCCGCCAGCGCCTCCGCCTGATGCTCGAGGGCCTCAAGAACTAGTGGGCTGGTGGGAGTGTAGTGTGTCTTGGGAGTGTACTGTGCCCTGGCCGAATCTTGAGAACACAACAACGACGCTGCGACGGTGACTAAATTAAACTAAACTGCAAACTAAACCAAACTGACTAAACTTGCCTGACGACATTAAACTACTGGCGGCGGTTGCCCTTGAGTTGGCAGAGGCGTGTCGAGAGCTGGTCGATACTCTTGCACATCTTTTGCAAATTCGAGATACGCTGTTCCTGGTGGTATAGTTTGGAATTCAAGTTCCCGAGGATTTCGGGAATGTCATTTTGCAGACGGTCAGCAAAGTTGTCGTCGCTCACGCTCTTGAAGTCTGTGATGCACTCCAGGAGATCAACGTCGGAGAGGACAGCTGCACGAAGGTCTATATTCAAGCGTACGGCACTTTTGATGGTCTTACTCCCCGACCTCTCCTTCATCCGTAAGGACAGGTAATTCACGTGGTCCCCTCCGCACCCACGTCGCATCTTCATATATCTGGAGTACGCACGGATCCACCTTTGGACCACGACAGCGGCAGCAGTGCGGAGGTCGTCGCGCAGCGAGATCGTCGACATCACCTCTATCACCTTCACCTCTGACCGGGAGAGCGTGAGCTTCGACACAACCAGGTTCGTGGTAATGGCGAGCAGGATCACAGCAGCCAGTGAGGCTGCCACGGCCACGCAGCGCCCAAGGACCGTGATCGGGAACTCGTCGCCGTAGCCAACCGTGGTCATTGTAATAACTATCAGCCAGAGACAATTGGCGTAGTTCCCCAATGTACCGTTGTCCAAAGGGCGCTCAAACACCATCAGCGTATACGCGAAGAGAACAATGCACAGAGCCGTGAGCATGATTACGCACTCGAGACTGTTGGCAAGCACGTATTTGACGACGAAATTGGTGTCCAAGACCACCGAGTTCACGCGCGAAATGGCGAGCGCGGCGTCGGAACGGAGGTCCGAGAGCACCTCGCCGTAGAAGCGTGGCAGGTAGAAGACCCGCACAAACATGGCAACACAGAGAAGCGAATCTATGTCATACACAACATCCTTGGTCCGGCTGTTGTTAACATCCAGAGTCAGGTCCAACCCCGGCAACGGCTGCGGCAGCATGACTGCAACCTCCAAGAGAAACTGATAGAGCAGCCCCGCCCCCCGCAAGCTATTGAACGAGACCCCCGCCTCTAGTCGCACCCCGGCCAGTCTTCGCTGCGAGATGGCCGCATCGTAGTACTGGTACAAGAAGAAAATCGTAACGAGCGTTGAGCCCACCACCACGCCCTTGAGCACTGTGGATGTGGCCTGAAAGCTCCGCCCACTGCTCTCAGCACTCCAGCGCAGCTCGTTCTCCATCACCGCTATCACGACACCCGCCAGAGCAGAGACAAAGACAAACATCGCGTTCTTGCGCCGCGCCTCCTCCTGCCGCGCACGCTCGTCTGCTGTCGTTAACCCCATCCCGACCTGCGTGCACCGGTTCAACTCCATGCATTCGTGCGCCTGCAGGGCGGCCGAAAGCATCTCCATGGTCGGCTCCGTCAGCCGGTTTGTCGCCTTTCTCCGCTTTGGCACGGCCCGCGGCACATCTCCGCCCGCATCCGCCCTGTCATTTTCCTGCTTGCGCAACGCCGCCGCGGGCGGCAACGGCGGCACCCGCATGCCCTGTCCTCCGTCGCCGGATTTGGAACGAAAAAAAAGAAAAATAAGGGCCACACGAACGCCCGGTTGTTCCAATTCAGGCACACGGGGACCGCGTGTGTGTCAAGAATTCAACGGGGCAAGTGCAGGGATGTTTCAGGTCCTGCACACCATGAAGCTGTACGCCACCAACACGTACGGCGATTACGCTATGCAGGTCTTCCTCCCGCGCACGTTTCCCCTGGAAGCGAGCTGCACTTGTGCCGCCCCGTCGTGGCGCTGAGTAGCTCCTCCACACGCTTCTGGTCCGCGGCTGTGCCAGCGCGAGAGAGAGCGCGCGCAGGGGCGTGTTCCATCCCATTGCGGATGGCGTGGCACCGCGTTCCAGGTGCGCGCGCTGATGCGCCCTTTTCTCTCTCATCAGGGCGCTTGGTCCGATGGCGAATCGCTCGGCCCCGGACCCATGGCCGCCTTTGACGGCCAGGGCTCTGGTGACGACTTCTACGGGGTCTGTTCCTTGATCCCATGTCACCGCCTTTGCGCACGCATTCGACTCCGTGGGCATGCCGCCACTTTTTTTTGCCTGGTTCCAGCCCCTAAAGGTTGACACCTGCGTGCCCACGCCTGCGAGCAGAACTTCTGGCATCCGTCGCACGGCTGGGTGAATAGCACCGACGGTGGGCGCGGGCACACATTCCAGGACTATCAACAGCAGTAGGTAGCAAGCCGGAAGCTGCACCAACCTGGTTGGTCAGACGTCTGATCGGCAAGCACACTGTTCTCAGCCCAGACCTAGGCGTTTCCAGATGCCTTGGGCAACACAATCTTGTATATATAGACACATGCGTGAGTGCTGGGGCGGGTGCAATCTCGGGTGCAATCGCACGCATGCGTACGTGTTGGGGCGGGGAAGCCTTGCACGGGCTGTTTCTCCGACATTTGCACAGTTGTCTTGCTTGCAAGGTCTACCATTATTCATTTTGCGCACCACCTTTCTGTTTCTGGGCCCCTGTTCTGTATAATGAAATGCAGCGGCTCGGAGGTCTCAGGCTGCAGCGTTTGGGCTTCCCGGCACGGGCGTGGAACCGTTCCACTACATATTGCTGTGTCGCCGGCCTGTTGGTTGTGTACCCTTCTGTCTCTCACTCATTAGGCTCGGTGGTTGCGTTCTTGTTTGCGGTCTGACACGGTCGAAACTCTGTATATGATGACCATCTTCTTCACGCCCGGCTTCGTGCGACGAGAAGCTGCCGCCGCGCAGCAACAGGCCAGCGTAGGCGCTGGCGCCGACGGCGAGAGGGTGGAGAAAAGGGGCTGTGCAAAAAGTGCAAGTGCCACACTGTGAAACCGCCGCGCGCGCGCCACTGCAGTATTTGCAGACTGTGTGTGCTTCGGATGGATCATCACTGTCCTTTTACAAATTGCTGGGTGGGTCTCTGGAACGAGGGTTTTTTCTTCTTATGGCTTTCGCTGGCTGCTTGTGCGGGGTTCAGTGAGCTGGCCACCGTTTTTCTGCTCTGCATCATGCAGGGTATGATGAGGGGAGTGGAGACGCTATCCAACTCGGACATCACGCGGTGCGTCGTGATGGGAAGGACGAGCTTTATCTTCCTTCCGGCTATTTCCGTCTCTCTCTATGTGCATCCTTGCTGGCTGGCATCTCTTTCTTATTCTCACCAACTAGGTTGTGTGTGTGCGTGTGTGCATGTGTGCGTGTGTGCGTGTGTGCGACTGTGCGTGCTGACTACGAGCGAGTCACACAAGGCACACGTCCTGATAGCAATTTATTTGCCCTTCCTGCCAACTCGTCCCCCCCTCCCCGCCTCCCTCACCTACTGGGCGGCGTATCAAACAGACGACAATCGATGTATGGTGATATTCAGAGCGAATCTTTTCGGCCCTGGACATCCGAGATATAGGCTGGTGTGGATTCATTGTGGTACGTTGATGGAAAACGAGATGACTGCGCATTAGGAGACTGAGGACCACTAAACGACATGTTCATTTCGTTTAGTCCGCTTACGGCCTAGCCCTCGCTAGTAGCGATGGTCGCGATTCCTTGCCGTCGCTACGCAATTCTCCCAATCTCGATTCAGGCATGCTGGAAGGAGGGCCCTGAGCAGTCGCCGCATGGGGCCATTTCTCACGTCAATGCCATCGGCAATACCGATTTCTTATATATATAGAAGTCCGAGAGACTTATAAGTCCGAGAGAAACGCAGCACGCAAGTACCTTGCAGACAAAGAGGTCCCGGGGGGCATCCAACACTCTACAAGCACGCTTGCTTTGCTATGGATATTATTATAGGCGGCATGTTAGGCGGGGGTGTCGCAGCTCCTGTGTAGTGGTCGTGCTTGAAAGGTCTCGACTGTGTGTACATGCGCGTGTATGACAGAGCAGGAGGGAGAGAGCGCAGGTGACCGGGGGGCGGAGTTTTTAAACCGCGTCCCGAGACACACGGCGTGTGTCTCGCGGGGGGGGTGTGGGGAGAAGTTTTATTGACAATCAAGAGAGAGCTCCCCCCGAGAGAGAGTCTCACTCTCTCGCCCCCAACAGCGAGTGAAAACACACACACACTCACACACACATGCTCAACTGCATACAAACGCAGGCACACCAGGCAGGGGCCCGAGAGACTTCTGCCTCATGTCAGAATCACTTATCATCATATGAACACAGGCACACCCATCAGGGGCCCGCGCGCGTGCGCGCTCGCGCTCTCTCTCTCATGTCAGAAAGACTCGGCCCTTCATGCCGTCCTTGGGCAGAGGAGGAGGAGGCGGCGGTGGCTGAGGAGGACAGCTGCAGTCTGTCGGCACCTTGAGTACAGGCCGCGACTTGCTCTCACTACTGAACAGAGGGCTGCTGAGCAGGCAGCGGTGCTGGCTCCCCCACCCCCCTCCCTCCCTCCCCCACCCCCCTCCCTCCCCCTTCCCCCGGTAATCTCCGGGGTGGCGGAGGTGCCTTTTGCCGCATTTTTGCCTGGACAGACCTGTTTAGGGTGTGTTTGTGTTTGTGTGTGTGTGTGTACATACGTACATACATACATGTATACAAACATAATCATGATTGATTATGTATACGACATACTGGACAGACCTCCAACGGGCCCCACATACATACACACACACACACACACAACGGTCACGACTTCCTCCACGGCATACATATACATGTGTATGATATATATGTACGTATATACACACACACACACACACACACACACACACACACACACATCATGCGTACACATCATACTACGTACATACATACACAGGCATATATATCACACTATAATCATCCTAGACGCACCTCAAACGGGCCCCTCTTGACCTATTTCACGGCACACACACACACACACACACACACACACATAATATATTTATACATGCGTATATATGTACGTATGTGTGTGTGTGTGTGTGTGTGTGTGTGTGTGTGTGTGTGTGTATACGCGTGTACAATCTACTGGACAGACCTCAAACGGGCTCCAATTGTCTTGACTTCCCCCACGGCACCTGGAGGAGTGCGTATGATAGTGTCAGTAGGTCTCTTTTGCTTCTTAATAGGTCTCTTTTGACAATTGTTTTGACTTCCCCCACGGCACCTGGAGGAGTGCGTATGTATATATGTACACACACACACACATCTCATATTTTAGGATTTAACTGACATTTTGTGTGTGTACATACATATCATACGCACACACAAAATGTCAAGTTAAATCCTAAAATATGAGATGTGTGTGTGTGTGTGTGTGCGTGTGTGTGTGTGTGTGTGTGTGTGTGTGTGTGTGTGTGTGTGTGTGTGTGTGTGTGTGCAGTGCAGCGTGTTAAAAAGTGTTCTCTGTATGGAATGTGTTAAAAGTGTTCTCTATGTATAGAAAGTGTTCTCTACTTAGAATGTGTTAGAAAGTGTTCTCTATATACAATGTGTTCAAAATTGTCCCCTATCTGGAATGTGTTAAAAGTGTTCTCTATATAGAATGTGTTAGACCGTGTTCTCTATACAGAATGTGTTCTCTCTGTATAGAGTGTAGACAGTGTTCTCGATATAGAATGTGTTCTTCCGATACACAAAAAGTGTTCTCTGTATAGAATGTGTTCTTTCGACACACATAAAGTGTTATCTATATAGAATGTGTTAGACCGTGTTCTCTATACAGAATGTGTTCTCTCTATATAGAACGTGTTCTATCTCGACACACACCTGGAGGAGAGCGGAGGGGAGAGGAAGCCTCCTCCCCCTTTCTCAGTGTCTTGAAAAAATCCAACACATCTGCGACCTTTTTCTCATTCAATTTTTTCAACTCGGCAATCTTGTCACGAAATCGCGTGTCTTCATGTCCAGTGAACACCCGCCGCGTCAGCCTCACCGTACGCTCGCGCTGCTTCTTCGCAATGCCCCCCGCCTGCGCCGCCGCGCGCCGCGCCCACTCGCCCACTGTTGGCGCTAACTCGCCTACTAGTGGACGGCCTGTGTGTGTGTGAGAGAGAGAGAGAGAGAGAGTGAGTGTGTGTGTGTGTGTGAGAGAGAGAGAGAGAGAGGACGGTCTATATAAT
>Ga0315899_10004923_pt1 | contig 14425 bp, 10 predicted proteins | sample LakEriMetagenome_2_FD_203518 | JGI IMG/M metagenome (GOLD analysis project Ga0315899, IMG submission 203518) | Freshwater fungal communities from buoy surface, Lake Erie, Ohio, United States - Buoy 4 MA112 | ecosystem: Environmental > Aquatic > Freshwater > Lake | place: USA: Lake Erie, Ohio... | reverse complement strand
ACGCGATATACGACCACGACGCGTTTGTGAGGCATTGAAATGCGTTCGGGTCAAGTTGTTGAGCGACACCTCCGCACCTAAAACTTCTGCCATTCCTCTTGCAATGCAATCGCACTGATTATATCCCCGCACATGCAGTTTCTTGGGGTGCAAAGGCACAGGTACAATTACATCGATCTCCTTCATTCGATCGGAATCAAGCATTTCATGCGCGAACAAAGCACCCAGGCGCTCGCCTACTTCCTGATCGCCATGATACTTGAGGCGATGAATAAGACGGTGGCTAATTCCATTGCGCGGCATACTCAGAAATGCTGTGGCAGCTCGCACATCAACTCTTCCCCAAAACAGCTTCTCAATCGGATTGTCACATTCATCGTGTATATGCAACCGCGGTAAATCTGAAAGACAGTGCATGCATACCGCCTTTTCATAATGCATCAGGTTGCGGTTGCACGAAGAGCAATACCGCGGAAAAAACAAGGTTCCAAAATCGGTTGCGTAACTCATGGCGATAAAATTTTCGCCAACATTCATGCAGAGCGGCAGAACACTTTATGCTCATTGAGCATACCGCATGCTCTCTCTCGGAATAAACAGGTGGAGGGAATTAATGAGAACCGCGTTCAGCGCGGAGTTTGTCGACAATCGAAGCAACTGCCGGACACACCATAGTATTCCTATAAGTAAGATCCATTACCTGGTGCATATTCTTTCGATCGGTGTGCGGATAGTCACGACACGCCTTGGGGCGCACATCATAGATGCTACAGTAGTTGTCGTCGCCCAGAAAAGCACAGGGCGATGAATTCAACACCCAGTCGTTGTCTTCGTCGATATGCAGATATTTCTCTGTGAAATGAGATGGCTTCATGCCCAGATGCTTCGCAATGCGATCGATGTCCACATCACGGAAAATCGGCGACGTAGTCTTACAGCAATTCGCACATTCAAGGCAATCCATTTTCTGAAAGGCCTCTTCATGGAGCGTATGAAACGCTGCATCCACATCCTTCTTACGCGAAAAATTCTGGAGAAACTTCTTGTTTTCCTTCTTGAATTGATTAGCCCTTTTGAGGTGCTTGCTCAGTTCCTCGGGCAATGCATTGCTCATCAGTGAGGATCGCTGAATGCGGGGTTATGAATAAAGGAAGTATCGGTGAGTGTTTTCAAAAAAGCAATCAAGGCTATTTTATCAATTTCCTCGAGGTGCAAACCTCCACCCGATGATTCCATGAAAGGGTCGACCGTCGTGCTAATCTGTCCACCTGTGTTATAATGATTAATTACCTGCTCTAGAGTCTGGAAACGGCCGTCATGCATATAGGGAGCGGTTAGCTCGATGTTTCGCAACGAGGGTGTTTTAAACTTACCACTATCCAACGGATTTCCGGTTACTCCCGCTCTTCCCGGATCGGCAGAGTACTCGGCATCCAACCCATTATTGTGCATGAGATAATCGCCCATTTGCATCCCGGCTATCCCATGGCAATGGAAACAATCGCCGCCACCCCAGGGCAATCCGGTATTGGAGTTGATTCCTCCTTCTTCTTGAAATAGATTGAATCCGGTTTCTTCTAATGGACTAAACATGTAGGTTCCTGCTCGTTCCCGATCAAACTTGGAGTTGGCGCTTATCATAGTTCGGAGAAACGAAGCCATGGCCTTGGCTGCTCGATCGCGCGTAATGTCTGCTGTTCCGAATGCAGCCTGAAACATGGGAGGATACAACGAATCAGCTCTCAATTGGTCTAATGCATTTTCCCACGTATTATTCATTTCAATGGGATTCGTAATCGGCTCCAGCACCTGTTCCTCCAGAGTCAAGGCACGACCATCCCAAAAATAATTGTAGGCCCAACCCAAATTAACCAGCGACATGGATTGTCGTGTGCCCTGCGCACCGGTTATACCTACGCTAAAACGATTAGGATCGGAAAACCCATGCTCGGGCAGATGACATGATCCGCAACTTTGAGTTCCATCGGCACTCAGTTTCTTCTCCCAAAACAAGTATCTGCCCAACTCAACTCCTTCCACTGTAAGTGGATTATCCGCAGGAATATCCATGGGAGGAAATAAAGGCGGAATAACCAAATTATAGGGCGTTGGCTCCCACGAAGGAGAAGGAGGAAAAATAGGATCATCCTCTTCAGGGTTTTCAGGATTTTCGGGGTTGCATGATACACAGGCCACGAAAAATAAAATGACTCCGATAAGTAATCTGCTCTTCATCATTCCAAAGGTAATAACTCCTCGTTTTGAACAAAATTCCAATCGGTGAGTGTTGTCAGAAATGCAATCAAATCGGCTTGTTCCTGATTGGTCAGTCCCAACGGCTCAACACGTGGATCCTTGTTTCGATGTGACTTTCCTCCGAGGTTGTAAAATTGAATAACCTCCTCGAGTGAAGCCAAACTTCCATCATGCATGTAAGGTGCGGTTAACTGAATGTTTCGAAGCGTAGGTGTTTTAAAACGACCAATGTCTTCATCTCGATCAGTCGCTCTGGCCCTTCCTTCATCGGCATACTCGTCATACAACCCAATATTGTAAAAACCCATATCCGTAAAAAAAACGCCACTGTGGCATTCGCTACAGTGTGTCCTTTGCGAAAAGAACAACTCTCTTCCTCGAAGTTCTTGCTCGTTCACTTGATCTTTTCTTCCTTGCAAATAGCGATCGTAACGTGAGTCACCCGAAACAAACGTTCGCTGAAAACAAGCGAGTGCCCGGGTAATTACAAACGGGTCGATGCTATCACGACCATAGGCAGCACGCGAAAGTTCGCGCAGATAATCATCCTCATTCAATCGGTCAACAATGGGCATCATGCTTGGTGCCATCTCAGTGCTGTCATGCAAAGGCACAAGAATCTGAGTCTCCAACGTCGGAACGCCTCCTTCCATCATGAGTCGCTTCAACCATGCTACATTGGCCAGCGTTGGAGCGTTTCTTTTGCCCATTGATCCATGCAGACCTTGACTAGTAGCTCTTCCATCGGTGAATGCAGCGCTCAGCACATGGCATGATCCACAGTTAAGCGATTCATCTTCTGAAAGTCGGTTGTCATAAAAAAGGCGACGGCCCAATTCAATGCGCAGTGCGGTAGGGGCATTGTCTTCGGGATAAGAAATTTCGGGGAACGATGACGGAATGCGCACTCGTGCTTCGCTATCTGTCAATCGCTGCGTACCGGGATTGGAACAAGCAATCAGCAAAACCGAAAAAAGCACGATGCGAACAATCATGGCTCCACCACCAAGGCAGCTACAAAGTTGTTCATGTAATTCGTAGCAAGCTGCGCGTTGTTCTGAGAATGCGTGACGGCACTATCCGTTAAGTTAACTTCATTCCCCTGATCGGGTGAAAACAACTTATTCACGAGAAGATGGACACTGACTGTTTCCGAATTTCCATTTAACTCCAAAATGAATGGGTCTGATTCGTATGCACGATAACTCGCATCGTTTCCGGCGTGGATGGCGATACGAAGCAATGGGATAGCCCCTACCACTCCAGATGTATCCGCCTTACCTTCAAACTTGGCGAAAATGTAACCCGTGTTCCAACTCCAGTGCATACCCTGAGCACCTGCCACGCTAAGTGGACTTGAACTTGGGTAAACAGCTGGGTCCTGATCTACATTATATTCAGCCGGAATACCAACACCTAGTTTAAGCGAAGTGTATTTGCACGACGGAACATCAACCGTGACTTCATTTTCTTCTGAATAATCAACTAGCATAAAGTCCTTCAATAAAACTTCTGAACCATCCTCAGCGACCAAAGTCACCATCGAAATGTAATTCATGAATATATCAGCACGCACTCGATTGCCAAAATTGTCAGTAAAAATCCGACCTAGTTGAAAGGGAACCGAATCCAATAAAGCATCAAACTTAAGAGTAAGTCTTGTAGCCGCAAGTTCCGGATTGTCTGCACATCTTAGGGGAGGTGTTGGTTTATACTCGCTACAAGAATGTAAGCCAATCAACAGACAACAGGTAATAAAAACAGAGAAGAAACGATTCATGGGTTGCTCTTTTTCAATGACGTACAAATTTAACCGACAGAAACCCGAAACAAACATTAAAAAAAGGAAAATCAACCGATATTGCTGACTTCAGCGAAGCAACTTTCACGATGGACACAACGCAACGTTTTACTCTGATTAAAGCCAGCGCAGGCAGCGGCAAAACCTTTCAGCTCGTATTACACTTTCTTACCTACGCCCTCCGATTTGAAAATCCCGGCTATTACAAACACATACTGGCTATCACATTCACCAATGCAGCAGCAGCCGAAATGAAACACCGCGTGTTGTCGGGACTCAAAGCAATTGCCACCAACAATGACACGTCGCCCATGACGGGCATCCTCATCGAAGAGCTAAAGTTGTCACCGTCCCAATTGCAGCAGCGAGCGTCTGCCGCCTATTACCACATGCTGCATCACTATGGCCAACTCAGCATTCTCACTATCGATAGCTTCACCCACCGCTTGATTCGCTCGTTCGCCAAGGATCTTCAACTCAATAATGATTTCAATCTCGAGCTCGACCCTACAACACTTCAAGAGAAAGCGGTTGATCGCATGCTGGAATTTATTGGTCAAGACGAACTACTCACGCAATACATCTACCGCTACAGCAGCGGCATGCTCGATGAAGGGAAAAGCTGGAATCCGCGTGAAGCCCTCGTTGCGACGGCTAAGGTGTTATTTACCGAAGATGGCCAGGAGCCGCTTCAGAAATTATCGGCGTTTGAGCTCGAGGACATTCAGCGTGAGCACGAGCTTTTAAAGCGCAACATTCAAGAGCATGCGACATCAGTAGTGACAGCTGCGCAGCAACTAGTATTGACGCTCGAGAAAGCCGGCATTGAAGCGGAGGATATTCCGGGAAAAACAACCGGCTATATGAGCGCGCTCCGCAAATACAAGCAGGACAAACCCATCGTACCACCCGGTGTCAAATTGAACGATTTGCTGAAAGAACGAGTTTGGTTGCATTCCAAAGCAAAGGCCGAAGTACACGCTCGTTTCGCTCCTATTCAAGACGAATGTGAATCGCTGGCCGACACGCTGAGCGAATTGCTCTCAGACGAAGCAATGAAGCGAATCTCGCTGATGAAAAAAATAAAGGAGAATGTCTACACGTTGGGTTTAATTGATCGCATGAATGAATATGCTCATGCTATTCGTGAAGAAGAAAATACACTTCTTCTGTCCGACTTTCATCGCATGATCAATGTGATCATTCGGTCGAATGATGCGCCGTTCATCTTCGAACGCATCGGAGCGAGATACAGGCACATACTGGTCGACGAGTTTCAGGACACTTCCAAAATGCAGTGGATGAATCTCATTCCACTCATCCACAATTGTCTTTCTGAAGGCCATGAAAATCTCATTGTCGGCGATGCCAAGCAAAGCATTTATCGCTGGCGATCCAGTTATGTGGATCAGTTCATTCAATTGCCGCGCATTCCGGAAGAGTTCGGAATGCCCGCTGCAGAGCAGACATTCAAAAACACGATGCGTTCGGTCGCGCTGCAATCCAACTATAGAAGCAGCGTATCTGTCATTGATTTCAACAATACCATTTTTCCTGAAATAGCGCAGCAATTACCTGCCTTTAGAGAAGTTTACGATGAGGTAATTCAAATTAAAAAAAGAGACAAGACAGGATTCGTGCGCGTGGCCGGAAACCATTTACTATCGAAAGAAGAAGATAAAGACGAAACGTTTGTGGAAAATGAACTTCTAGAAGCCATTCGCTCCTGTCGTGAAGACGGATACGCAGCGGGTGATATCACTATTCTCATACGCTCACATACCGACGGAGCTAAATGCACCTCCATTCTGTCTGAGAACAATATCAAATACACCACAGCCGATAATGCGTTACTCATTCATTCGGTATCTGTTCGCGTGATAATGGGGTATTTTGAGTTCAGTCTTTTTCCACAGCATAGATTCGCTGCATTTGATGCAGTCCAGTCGCTGGCATCCATTCACGACGAAGTATCACTACCTACTTTCATAGCAGAGCAACTCAACCAATCAAGCAATCAAATTCCGGATCTCATTGGATTTCTTTCTCCCATCTTCGGTGACCTTTCCCAGGTTATGACAGGCGAGAATGTTTTCCATCAAGCCGCTTCTCTCATTCGCGTTCTTCGACTGCCCATCGATCGCAACACAGAATATCTGCTCGAACTCATCAAACAAAATTGCATTTCCAAGAATTATGATCTTCATCGATTTGTAGAATGGTGGAAAGAAAACCAGCATAAACAAAGCGCTGCAGCAGGCCACCAACCCGATGCAATTCAAATAATGACGATACACAAATCGAAAGGACTTGAGTTTCCGGTGGTCATTATACCTCGGTTTGGCGATACATCGAAGTCCTCATCGCTGTGGATAGATGTTCCTTCCGACGTATCCCAATTACCCACCGCCTACATTCCCGTGAGTTCAGCCAAACAAAATGAGTCGCTTGAAGACAATGATGAAGACGATCTTACAACCAATATCACCATCGAAAAAAAACGACGGCTGCTCGACGAAATAAACAACCTATATGTTGCATGCACACGCGCATCAGAACGAATGTATTTCATTCAAAAAAAGGGCGGCTCGGTATTCAACAAACTGGTCGACGAAACGCTATGCAAGTGCTTTCCTCAATACGCTGAGAATGGTAGTGTCGAGTTCGGTGCTGCAGAGAAATACATTACTAAGAAGTCGGAGGTTACTCCCATTCACATCGCTGAACTCCACGGTAAAGAGGTGTTATTCCCAAAACTGAAATTGAGATCAAAATTAGAGCGCGACACACCCGAGATTACATATGGCAAACTACTGCATGAGTGTTTAGCCTTACTCGATAAAGCTGAAGAGGCCGAGCAAATAGTTGATCGAGTGCTTGCAAGTGGATTACATTCGACCGAACACAAAAACAAATTACTTCTCGATATTCAAAAAGTTCTGGAAACACCGCATTCACAAGCGTGGTTCGATTCCCGGAACCAAATTTTTCGCGAGCGCGAACTCATTGCTTCTTCTGGCGAAACAATGCGTCCTGATAGGGTTGTGATTACGCAGGATAGAATAATCGTCATCGATTACAAAAGCGGAGCGGAAAACAAAAAACATCAAGAGCAGGTGAAGAACTATAAAAATGAATTGCACAGTCTCTATCAGCTGCCGGTGGAGGGCTACTTGCTCTATACAGAGGGACCTACTATTTACTCAGTTTGAGCAACGATTTTTTTCGTAATGTAGCAAATTCCAATTGCGAGAATATGAAAGTTTCATGGCTTCTTATGTTAATCCTGTCCATTCAATCTACCCTGGCACAGGAGTTATTACTTCAATCGGGCAAGCTGGATCATCTTCCCAGGTCATTACCCATTGAAAGCCGGGCAGCAGCTTGCGCACCCGCTACTGCATTGCGCGACCTTGAATGGAATAATATCAACGCGCTTATTGAAACCGGTGGATCGCTTTGGCAAGACAGAGCCAATGGTCGCTCGCACTACTTCGCACCCAAGAATGGTGATGTAGGAGTATTATTTGCCGGGTCTCTTTGGTTGGGTGGTGTTTCCCCTGATCAACAATTGAAATTAGCTGCTCTTTTGTATCGCTATAGTGGAAACGACTATTGGCCGGGGCCGCTTTCAACCGATGGTGCGGCCGAAGTGAACTCAAGCACATGTCTTGAATGGGACAAATTCGCGATTAGCCTTCGAACCGATGCGGCACTCCATCGTCAGTATCACGATTGCAGACAAGATCCTAATTGTAATTTATCCGAACTCTTTCCGGATGGCTACACCATGCCATCGTATTTCAATGATTACCCTGCACATGGTAATGTAACCGCCGGCCAAGATTATTACATCGCACCCTATTATGACTATGATTCAAACGGAAGCTATGAACCTGAAAATGGCGATTATCCGTGGTATGATCTTACTCGCTCGATAGACTGCAAATCTCGCAGGCGCGATGATATTGTTCCGCTCTTTGGTGATCAAACCTACTACTGGGTTTTTAACGACAAAGGAAATATTCACTCCGAGTCGGGAGGGCAACCAATCGGCATGGAGATACGCGCACAGGCGTTCGCATTCAGTACCAATGACGAGGTGAACAACATGACCTTCTACAACTATGTGCTCATTAATCAAGGCTCTCAAACATTGCAGGAAACCTATTTCGGAACATGGATCGACCTCGATATTGGAGGACACGTCGATGACTACGTCGGCTGTGATGTGCAGCGAGGGCTCGGATATGGCTACAACGGCGATGCATTCGACGAGGCTACTGCTCTTTCTCTCGGCTACGGCGAAAATCCACCGGCCGTAGGTGTCGACTTTTTCGAGGGACCCTATCAAGACGAAGATGAAGTAGACAATCCGTTTACAACCGACATTCAACAAGCAACGGAGCAGAAAGGAATACCTTACAAGGGTATAGGCATAGGCTACGGCGACGGGATAATCGACAATGAACGATTTGGAATGCGTAAATTCCTTTATCACAACTCGGGGGCATCCAACAACGGACCTCCGCAGCAAGCCGTGCACTATTACAATTACTTGCGTGGATTCTGGAAAAACGGCCAACGAATGGCATACGGTGGCAATGCTTTAACAGAAAGCAGCGGGGCAATTCTATCTATCCCTGCCGACTTCATGTTTCCCGGTGATACCGATCCGTATCACTTCGGAACCGGTGGTGTTATTACCGATCCATGGACAGAGGTGAGCAGTGGAAACCCACCAGCCGATAGGCGTTTCATGCAAAGTGCAGGTCCATTCACACTCGAGCCCGGCGACTACAACAACATTACGGTAGGTGTTGTTTTCGCGCGCGCCACCTCTGGCGATCCATTCGAAAGCGTGGAAGCTGTGCGTATTGCTGACGATAAAGCACAAGCGCTCTTCGACAATTGCTTCGAACTCATTTCAGGACCCGATGCTCCCGATGTGCGTGTCACAGAATTATCGAACGAAATCATTTTGCAATGGTCGAACAACAATCCTCTTAGCAACAACTATCGCGAATCATATAGCTTAGTAGACCCAACCATTCCAGAATTTGATATCGATGGAGTTCCCTATTCAGTAGAAGAGAGAAGCTATACCTTTCAAGGATATCTTGTTTATCAATTAGCGAATGAAAATGTTACATCCGCTGATGTGGATAATGTCAACCTGGCGCGCCTCATCGCACAATGTGATGTTCAAGATGATGTAATCGAAATCATCAACTTCGAACGCGACGCCACAACCAATCAGATAACACCATATCTCAAAGTGCAAGGTGCCAATGAGGGTATTTTCAATTCGCTCCGCGTGACCACCGATGCTTTCGCACTTGGTGCTCCTCAGCTTATCAACCACAAAACGTATTACTTCATGGTCATCGCTTATGGCCATAACAATTACGCTGATTTTTCATACACGACCTTGGGAGGGCAAGACCAGCCGTTTTTAGCATCACGCAAAGCAACGCTACTAGAAATACCTCTCATCCGTGCAATACCGCATAGTGTTAGTCCCGAAAACGGCGGCACCATCCTCAACTCCGGTTATGGCACAGGAGTTCCCATCACGCGCATCGAAGGAACCGGTAACGGCAAGAACATTTTGAACCTTTCAGCGTCAACGGAAAATGAAATCCTGAACGAACCTTACTACGCTGAGAAGGCGAGCTACCTTCCGGGCGGTGGCCCTGTCCAATTGAAGGTAATCGACCCACTTCGTGTTCCTGCAGGCGAGTTCGAGCTCAGCTTGAGCGACGTTGTGGGAGATTTCGATGCGGCTGATATGCGCTGGAAATTGGAAAACATCACCACGGGTCAAGTTGATTCTTCCTTTAGCGCGTTCTCTGCCATCAATGAAGATTTGTTGTTGGATTACGGCTTGAGTCTCACATGGGGACAATATGTTTACTTCAACGAAGATGGCGGTCTGGCCAAACACAAGGTAGACTTCCTCGATGGCGATATCGAGTTTGCCGATCCACTCAACCCATGGCTTACCGGTATTCCCGATGAAGACGGATTCTCAGAGTTGAACTGGATTCGCGCAGGTACTGTTGAAACCACAACAGTCGATGCTCCCGAAACGGAAACGATTTATGACGACTATAAAAACGGTTCAGACTCTGAGCCCTATACCGATGCGTCTGAAGTCTATGAGAAAGTGCTTGGTGGAACTTGGTCGCCCTATTGTCTAGTTGCTTACAGCGATGAAATTACCGTTAGCGACGGCCCTCCTGCAGTAAACGAATGGTACAACACCACGTCGCCAACTATTCCGTCACTCAAAGGCGATATTTCACCGCCTACCTTCAGCAACATCTCCAATATAAAGGGTCTCAACAACATCGATGTGGTGTTTACCTCCGACAAGTCGAAGTGGTCACGTTGCCCAGTGCTGGAAATGCAGCCTATTTTGGAAATTGCCAAAGACGATTTCAATGGTGCTAATGGCGACCCCGACAAGATGCATTGCCGTCGCCACAAATCGGTCGATAAGAACGGACGCACTTCAGATGACGCAGGATACAATGCGGCGGAGGGCGATTTGATTAGTCCATGGGGTATGGGCTGGTTCCCGGGCTATGTGATTGATGTGGGCACAGGCGAACGCCTCAACGTAGCCTTTGGTGAAGACAGCTGGCTGGTAGGTGAAAACGGAAACGATATGCTCTTTAATCCATCGAACCGTTTGTTTGGTTCAAGTGGGCAACCGTTGTTCGGTGGTCAACACTGGATTTATGTGTTTAAGAATATCCGAGCAGAGATGTTTGAAGAGTACGACGAGGACGATCCTGCGCTGGGAGCAGATACTACTTACTGCCCTGGATACGATCAGGGTAAATTCCTGTTCGACCGATTGGGAAGCCCTACGTTGTCTGCCACCAATTTGAAGAAGGTATACCGTGCTTGCACCTGGGTTGGTTCTTCGCTCAGCACAGCGACTTCACTTGGGCAGATTAATGCCAACGGCAACTCCTTGCTTTCACCGGAAGAAGGGCTTATCCCCAACACGTGTCGCATTCGCCTGCGCGTGGCCAAGTCGTACGCTAAAGCAAACCCAAGCGGTGGCGCACAAGATGCACCCGGTTCGCGCAACGGATGGAGAAACCTCTACTACTTCTCAACGAAAGACCTTGCGGCTACCACCAACAACAGCGAAGTACTCGCCAGCGCGCTCGACAACATCAACATTGTACCGAATCCATACTACGCATTTAGTAGCTATGAAACGGGCAAGCTCGACAACCGCGTGAAGATTACCAACCTGCCCGAAGTATGTACCATCAGCATCTATGACCTCAATGGCACGCGCATTCGTCAGTTCAAGAAGGGCGATCCAACGACCTACCTCGACTGGGATTTGAAGAACGACCAGAACATCCCGATTGCCAGTGGCGTCTATATCGTACATATAGAGGTGCCAAACATTGGTGAAAAGGTGTTGAAGTGGTTTGGTGTGATGAGACCGATTGACTTGGATAATTTCTAGGTATAAAGGGTAATCGGAAAAGGGGTAAAGGGTGATCGGAAAAGGGATAAGGAAAAGGGATAAGGTAAAGGATATGAAGTAACACAGGCAAATCGCTTTATCCCTTACCCCTTTTCCGATTACCCCTCAACCCTGATGGTGTTTTTTATAATCGGCTTGGGCTTCGGCACACTCCGCCTTGCCTTGCGAATACTTACATTCAGATCAAAACCGATAAGCACAATGACGCAGTTGATGTTGAGCCATATGAGGAGCACCATCAACGTACCGAGCGATCCATATAGTTTATTGTATGTTGCGAAATTATTGACGAAGTAGGCGAACGCCAGCGAGGTAACAACAAAACTCAGCGTGGCAAGCGTAGCTCCCACATTCCAGAAAGTCCAGCGGCGTAAACGTTTGCGCACACCCACATTGTAGAGCGTGCTGATGATTGCATATACGAGTGTGATGGAGACTGCCCACTTGGCAACGTTCAGTATAGGAATATACCCTCGGTCGCCAATGATTCCGATTTGATGCAGGTATTCGAAAATCACACCACTGAAGACAAGAACGACTACCGCAAGCAACATGATGAATCCTAAAACGAAAATCAAAATGATGCTCGAAATACGCATGACCAGCGGGTGGCTTTTATCTTCGAAGTGATAACTCTGATTGAATCCAATTAAGATAGCATTTATGCTGTTGGAAGCGTAATACAAGAGTAACACAGTACCCAATGAAAGCAGTCCACTATGTTTTTGATTGATAAGATCATCGAGTGTTTCTTCAAACAAGCTGAACGTATCGCCCGGAAAAAAGCCGCGAATGCTATCGAACAATGATTTCTGAAAATCATCAATCGGTATGTACGGAATAAGGGTGAGTAGAATGATAATCGCTGGGAAGAAGGCCAGAAAAATGCGAAATGATATAGCTGAAGCACGCGTTGCGAGTTGCCCCTTCACAATAGACTCGGCAAAGAATGAAGACACATACCAAAGCGATAATCCTTGAAAACCCGGTGGACGCAACGTATCGAGGTAGTGCACCGTTTTGGCTACTACCGGCATATTCAAAAGCTTCGTTTTCCAAGTTACTTTTTCTTCTAGCATCACAGCAAAAGTAGAACGAATGATTGCTTTACATTGCCTTTAAACTCAAGTCGAGCGATTGAATTTGATGCGTGAGAGCGCCCATCGACACATAGTCGACACCTGCAAGAGCATAGTCGCGAATGTTCAACTCGGTGATACCACCTGAAGCTTCCGTCTCGACTCTGCCATCGATCCATAACACTGCTTCGGCAATCTGAGCAGGAGTCATATTGTCGAGCAACACTCGAAACGCAATTCCCGATTCGACAATCTGCTTCACCTCATTCATGTTGCGCGCTTCCACTTCTACGCGCAGATTCCTTCCGGTCGATTCAAGATAATTCTTCACCTGGGACAAGGCCTGCGAAACTCCACCCACAAAATCGACATGATTGTCTTTCACAAGAATCATATCGTACAAACCAATACGATGGTTCACTCCACCCCCCATACGAACAGCTTCTTTTTCGAAATAACGAAAACCGGGTGTTGTCTTCCGTGTGTCGAGCAGCTTGCATTTCGTATCCGCAATAAGCGATTGTATGCGATGCGTCTTGGTAGCTATTCCGCTCATGCGTTGCATGAAATTCAGTGCAAGACGCTCTCCGATGGTGATACTGCGCGAAGGTCCTTCAACATAAAAAGCTACATCACCCGGCTTGATAACAGCACCATCCGATAACAACTTAGTGAACGTGAGAGCTGAATCGACCTGAGCAAAAACGGCACGAGCAATTTCAACGCCGGCCAGGACTCCTTCCTGTTTCACCAGCAACCGCGCCTTCCCCTTGGCCGAAGCAGGGATGGTCGATAATGTGGTGTGGTCTCCATCGCCGACATCTTCAGCGAGAGCGCGCCGTATAAAATCGTCGAGGTCGAAGCCGCCGACAGAAGTAAAATCACTCATACAATTATGCGTAATGAACCAAACCTGCTTCAGGACGCCGGTTCAATTTTGAATTGTTTTATTTGAAGAACGTTATTGTTTTTCTTCATGAAAAACGTGACGCGAAATGTTCCCTTTGAAGTTATAAGTTCTCCGATACGAAACTGATCATCCAACTTGGAAGTGCCTTGATGTTTTATGTTGAAGACCTGCGGAGGATTTTCGGTAAAAAATCCGGCAAGCATTTGTTGTGCCTTCGCCTTTTCAACCAAGCCATCCTTGCCACCTAGCGTGAGCTCCACTTCAGCCATGAAATGGGTAGCGAGCGCACTGGCGTCACCTTTTTTCAAGGCTGCTGAAACAGCGGGAGAAATATCAGATTGCGCCCAAAGTGCATTCCATCCGAAGAGACAGGCAATCAAAAGAAGAGATGATTTCATTCCGTTCAAATTTATTGGATTAGCACATTTAACTCGCCACAAGCATTCAAATTTCGTAGCGATTGCTAACATAACTCAAAAGATCATTTCCACCGCTAAACTATTTCACCACTTCACAATTCACTATTTACTCATCACTATTCACCCTTCCACATCCTTGTTTGGCACAAGGGTATAAACAAGAAAGCCGGCCCGCGGTAAAGCGGCCGGCTCTAAAAATCGAGTCAAATGGATTATGCGTTCTCTGCGCCTTCTTTTTCAGCCAGAACTTTACCCTTGTAGTAAAGCTTGCCCTCATACCAATGGGCATGGTGCATCAAGTGAGGCTGACCGGTTGTTGGGCAAGTAGCTACGTTCGGAGCTTCAATTTTGTAGTGCGTTCTGCGCTTTGCCTGGCGGGTTTGCGAGATCCTGTGTTTGGGATGTGCCATTTTAGTATGGTATTAAATCGTTATTCTTCTT
>Ga0315899_10004921_pt1 | contig 14431 bp, 8 predicted proteins | sample LakEriMetagenome_2_FD_203518 | JGI IMG/M metagenome (GOLD analysis project Ga0315899, IMG submission 203518) | Freshwater fungal communities from buoy surface, Lake Erie, Ohio, United States - Buoy 4 MA112 | ecosystem: Environmental > Aquatic > Freshwater > Lake | place: USA: Lake Erie, Ohio... | reverse complement strand
AGATGCTGGGTAAGAAAATGGAAGAAAGCGGAGCACAGGTGTGGCTCATCAATACAGGCTGGAGCGGCGGTGCGTATGGCACCGGAGAACGCATGAAGTTGAAGTACACACGTGCGATGATCACAGCTGCATTGGAAGGCAAGCTAGACAGCGTAGTATACGATACTCACGATATTTTCGGATTGCAAATGCCAACCGCTTGTGCCGATGTGCCTGCTGAATTGCTCAATCCTCGCAACACGTGGAAAGACAAAGCAGCCTACGATGCGAAAGCCAATGAACTAGCCGAAAAATTCGTGAAGAACTTTGACAAGTTTAAGGAGTTTGCCAATGATGAGATTTTGTCGGCAGCTCCTAAGCTGATGGCGAAAGCATAAAAGAACTGATTGTAACATACCAACGCCTCGCATTTGCGGGGCGTTGGCTTTAGTACGAACGATGAAATACATCCCCCTCTTCATTGGAAGTTTATTGCTTTCGTTTGCTATGGAAGCTCAAACTTCGCTCACCTTACAATCCGGCTTGTTCATGAATAAGATTGAAGGCGGCTTTGTAAATACGCTCAACGTTAATGGTAAAAGTTTGAGTGCCGGAATTTCACTCGATCATACACGCGGAAATGTTTTTGGCTGGTCGTTTGGTTACAGTGTTTTCAATAAATCATTCCAGTTCGGATACCCGATAACCACAACAGGAACAATACCGGAAGATGGGCACTACATGACCGGCTATGTCGTGAGGGCGCATGAAATACAATCCTCCTTCCTCATGCGTATTGGGAAACACATCAACCTGAGCGGCGGTCCCTATGTGCAAATCAACACAGATCGAGTGACGGGAGGAATGGGTGTCGATGAGAATTTTTACTACCCCTCGTCTGTAGTTGATTTGTACAACAATATTGAACTTGGTTATCAGGGCAAATTACAACTTCAGTTTTTCCTCGGCAGCACTTTTTACTTCGGAGCATTTGCCAATGCAGGGGCATCATTGACCGACATTCGCACAAAAGCTTGGAATGACGCCTGGACGTATATTACCGGTCAACAAGAAGACTGGGAAAGTACCCCATTGAAAAACATCTATCAGCATTACGGAGTTTGCATTGGAATTAGAGGCAAACAAAAACAAGAGTAAGTTGTTTTCGCAATATGCGAACTTCCTCATCCTCCTTTCTCCATTCCCCACTCACTCTCATTTTCATACTGATTACTGCATTTGCTGCCGCGCAAAACGCTTCCATTTCAGGAACCATCACCGCGCTTCCCGCCAATGAGCCGGTTCCCTTTGCTCCCATTGCTATTCAAGGCACAACGACAGGTGCCGTTTCCGACATCGATGGTAAATACACCATTACCGGCCTTGCACCCGGACTCTACAATTTGGAATGCAGCGCAGTAGGCTACAAGAAGGCGATCGTATTTGAAGTGGAAGTGACCAACGACCGTTCGGCGGTGGTCAACATTCAGTTGGAGGAAGTGGCTACTGAAATAGGTCCGGTTGAAATCAGCTCAACACGCCGCACCAATGAAGATGAATCGCCAATCTCAGTGCGCTCCATTGGTGTGAATGAAATCAAGCGCAATCCCGGTGGTGACCGTGACATATCGAAGGTGATTCGTACACTCCCCGGAGTTGCTGCAATTCCGAGTTTCCGTAACGATTTGATTATTCGCGGAGGCGCGGCCAACGAAAACCGCTTCTACATCGACGGTATTGAAATCCCGAACATCAACCACTTCGCTACGCAAGGTTCTAATGGAGGTCCTCGTGGACTCATCAATGTAGATTTGATTAATGAGGTGGAGTTTTATTCCGGTGCATTCCCTGCAGCTCGCGGCAATGCATTGAGCAGCGTAATGGAGTTTCAATTCAAAGACCCCAAACGCGACAAGTTTGCCAGCAACATTATTGTAGGCAGCAGCGACATTGGTATTACGCTGGAAGGTCCGACCGGCAAGAACACCGGACTTACGTTTTCGGCACGTAGAAGCTATTTACAATTTCTCTTCAGCGCGCTTGGTCTTCCATTCCTTCCTGCCTATAACGACTACAACCTGAAATGGAAGTGGGACATTAATGAGAAAAACAAGCTCTCGATACTTTCTTTGGGTGCGCTGGATAATTTCACCTTAAACCTGAAACTAGCCGAAGATACCGCTAATGAAAACTTTGACTTTAATCGTTACCTGCTCGACAACCTCGTGATCAACAACCAATGGAACTATGCCTTTGGTGTGAAGTGGGATCATTATGGCGAAAAGAGCAAATGGACAGTTGTGGCCAGTCGAAACATGCTCCAAAACGATGCCTACAAGTATTACGACAACGATGAGACCAAGGCACGCAAGTTTGACTACAGTAGCAGCGAGCAGGAGAATAAGCTGCGCATTGAAAACAAAATATCGGGAGCCGGATGGAAACTGCTATATGGTATTTCGTACGAGTATGCGCAGTACTTCAACTACTCCAACTTGAGTGAATACAACCCTGCCATTCAAGATACCTTTCGGGTTGATTACCGAACGAATTTCAACATGCACAAGTATGGCGCGTTCGTTCAATCGAGTAAAACTTTGCTCAACGACCGTGTGACGCTATCGGCCGGTTTGCGTGCCGACGGCAACGACTTCAATGCATCGATGAGCAATTTGAAGAACCAGATTTCACCGCGCGTCTCTCTGCGATACTCATTCGCACCGCAGTGGAGCTTCAACGCCAATGCCGGCATTTACTATCAGCAGCCCAACTACCTCTCTCTTGGCTACCAAGTGGATGATGTATTCGTGAACAAGGACATGCGATATGTGGCATGCTCTCAGGCCGTTGCAGGCGTACAATACAATTGGGACAAGCGCAACACGATTATCTCGGTGGAAGGCTTTTATAAATACTACGATCATTACCCCATTAGTGTGAACCGCGGCATCAGCATTGCCAACCTCGGCGCCGAATTCGGCACAGTGGGTAATGAAGCGCTCACCTCCACGGGACTTGGTCGTTCTAGAGGAGTTGAAGTGCTTTACCAGCAAAAATTCTACAAAGGCCTTTATGGAATTTTAGCCTATACCTATGTGAACAGCGAGTTCACCGGTGCGAGCGGTGCATGGACTCCTTCTAGTTGGGACAGCCGTCACCTGGTAAGCATCACAGGAGGCAAAGTGCTGAAGCGCAACTGGGAGGTTGGCTTTGTGTTCCGTTTCAGTGGCGGGCTCCCGTATACTCCGGACGATGTAGCAGCTTCAATGAACATACAGAACTGGAATGCGCTAGGTGTTGCTGTCAACGATTGGTCGCAGCTCAACACCCAACGCGGCGGTACCTATCAGCAACTGGATGTGCGTGTCGACAAGAAGTGGTATAACAAGCGCTGGACGCTCGACCTGTATTTCGACATCCAAAACGCATATGGCTATCAGACACAGCTAAAACCTCTGCTCGATGTTCAACGAGATGCATTAGGTAACCCGATAGTCGACCCGAACAATCCGACGCAGTATCTGCCCAACTCAATTCCGAACACGAATGGAACGGTTTTGCCTACAGTGGGGATAATTGTGGAGCTGTAGAGAAGGGATAAGGGGAAAGGGGTAAGAGCTTCGGAAATGAGATCTGCTGCCAGAGCGACGGCTGGATCAGCCACGGCCAAGGCTCCGAAGAAGAAGACAAGTTTGTTTCAGCACAATCTTCAACATTAATCTGTTCATTCGTGTAACTCTTTGTATCTACCCTCCGTAGAAACACAGAATAACAGATATCAACCAAAGTAAAATACGGTGAATAAAACAACGAAATGTATGTCGCTGCTCCTGATGATTGTGCTCGTCTGGTTTGTAGCATCATGCAGCAGCCTTAGCAAAGCGGGAGCCTCTATCGAAGGGACCATAGTGTATGAAATATCATACCCATATGAAGCACCCTCTGTAATGATGGACCTCTATCCTAAAGAAATGATAGTAAGCTTCAAAGATAATAAACTGCATTCAGCGATTAAGTCGGAATATGATATGCTTACCACCGAGTTTATCATTGACAACACGAAAAAAGAATTCGCTCAGTTACTTAAAAACATGAGCAAAAGATCGGCAATGCATATGTCGGAAACAGAAACATTGGCCTGGTTTGGTGGTCAGCCTCAATATAAACTGGAAAGAACAAAAGAAACCAAACTCATCTGCGGCTATAAATGCTATAAAACAGTCGCTCATCCGCTAGATCCTTCCAAACCGACTATTGATATTTATGCAACACGCACTATAGGACTCGACAATTCAAATTGGTGGAATCCATATAACGGACTTGATGGTTTTATGATGGCATACGATATCGAGCAATATGGCATATGCATGCGCATGAAGGCAAAGCGTGTGTCTTTCGAAAATATTGAGCCTTCCGAATTCGACATACCTGCGAATTATGCCATTACAGACACTCGCACCATGCAAGGACTACTAACCGAAGTAGTTGAAACATACGTTAAGCGATAGGAAGTTTAAATTGCGTGATTATCGCTTTATGATTTTACTTCCGGCATCTTTGCAAATCGGGGATTAAAAATCTACTTTCCGGTAAAAGAGTACTTCCTCAATTTGTATATCCACACCATCAATATCCTCCGGATTATACGATGCCGGCTTGAACTTCAATTTCACCCGTTTAGGCTTTCCTGCCTTACCCCCGGCAACGATAATCTTCTGAGTATCGGATGTTTCGACCACCCTCAAATTATCAATAAAGTTGATATCGAAACTCACCTGAACAGTCTGCGGGTTGCTATTTTCAATGCGCACAAGGAGGACCTTGGGACTAACCTTCTTTGCCGGCTTTTCCTTTCCCCATTGGGTGTATACCTGAACACTGTCGGACGCCGTTGATAAAACAAACTGTGCGCATACTGAAGTGGCCATCAGCAAAAACAGACATGAAATACAAAGTGTGAATACGCGTGTTTTCATAGACCTAAAATAGAAAATCTTTTGGTTGATAAATACATGAAACCGGTAATTCAATTTATGCGTTTAAACACGTAGCTCTCGAAACCACCAACTAGCGCAGAGAACTTGCGGGTGGGGTCGAGGGCTATTTTCATTCCTCTGATAACAGCCAGTTCAGTCTTTTTTTTTCGGTTTTAATGAACGCATGCGTATCTCGAGTGTACCGCATTTCAAATCACTCTTCGCATGACTTTCTTTCGCAATAATCTTGAGCGCCTGAGAAGCGATGGGCGGCATTTTCAAATCATCGCTCAAATGGGCTTCCTCATATACGGTGTTTTAGCGCTCGGATGGGACGCCGACTATCTAAACTACATGGTCATTTTCGCAGGTGTTTTCCTGGCACAAGGAGCAGCCATTCGATTTGCCGGTTACCCCATGCATTCCTTGAAGAGCGCAATGATAACAGGACTCGGAATTTCGCTGCTCATGAAAGCCAACGATCCATTTCTCTTCGGATTCGCCGCATTGTTTGCTATCGGAATGAAGTTCATCACCAAAATAAATGGCAAACATCTTTGGAATCCTGCCAATTTTGGAATCATTGCCATCGCCGCAATCAGCGGCAACGCTTGGATATCTCCGGGGCAATGGGGCAGTAATGCACTCATCATGTTCATTGTGGGTACTGCCGGACTAGCGGTGTTGAGCACTATCAAGCGACTTGAAACAGGCATTGCATTTCTGGCCACTTATACAGCACTCGAATATATCCGCACCGTTGTATACCTGGGATGGGAGCATGATGTATTCTTCCTGAAAATGGCGAGCGGATCTCTTTGGCTATTCTCCTTCTTCATGATTACCGATCCCATGACGACACCCAATAATCGACGAATACGCATGCTTTGGGCGGTGGCTGTTGGATGCATCAGTTTCTACTTAGCCAATTTTCGTTTCCTGCAAGGTGCACCTTTTTGGACACTCTTTTTTCTGACGCCCTTTACTCCCCTGCTCGATTATTTCTTCCCAACGCCTAATTCGTTTTCATGGAAGAAAAGCCATTCACACTCGTCAACCATTCAAACACAAAGCATATGAAAAACATCCTCCAACCCTTGTGCTTATCGGCAGCGCTGCTGGTGAGTCTTTACGCCAACTCCTTTTGTGGATTTTATGTTGCAAAAGCCGACGCAAGTTTATTCAATAACAAAAGCGAAGTCATCATGGTGCGAAATGGCACACGCAACGTGATTACCATGAGCAGTGACTTTAAAGGTGAATTGAGTGAATTTGCCATGGTAGTGCCTGTTCCCGTAGTACTCGGCGAAAAAGATATCCGCGTAATAGAACGACGCATCTTCGATGTTCTAAATGATTACTCCGCTCCGCGTTTGGTGAACTATTACGACCATAATCCATGCGGTTATGACATGCGCATGTACGAGGACTATTCGAGTATGCCGGGCACAATGATTTCGAGTGTCGAAAGAGAAGAAATAAAAGCTGTTGCAAAACAAAGCGTTCGTATCGAAGCACAATACGATATCGAGGAATACAACATCATAATACTCTCTGCGAAAGAATCGGATGGGTTGCAATTATGGCTCGAGGCCAACGGATATAAAGTACCTGAAACCGCCCGACAGGTACTCGAACCCTATGTGCGCAGCAACATGAAGTTCTTTCTGGTAAAGGTAAATCTAGATAAAGTAAAGAACCGAAGCGGTGAATATCTACGTCCTATCCAGATTAAATTCGATCATGCCAAATTCATGCTCCCTCTGCGATTAGGAATGGCCAATAGCAATGGTTCGCAAGACATGATTGTGTATGCCCTAACCGCAGAAGGGCGAGTAGAATGTACCAACTATCGCACGGTAAAAATGCCCACCGATCGAAACATCCCACTCTATGTCGAGCCCAAGTTTGGCGACTTCTACAAATCGCTCTTCGAAAAAACATACAAGCAGGAAGGGCGCAACGCTGTCTTTTTGGAGTATGCATGGAATGTGAGCCCATACAATGCAGTAAAATGTGATCCATGCGTTGGCCCGCCTCCCGTCAATTACGATTTCGTGGAAGCCGGTGCCGACTGGATTACCCAAAACCCCAATTTCAATGCTTCTATCTTCTTCACGCGCTTGCATGTGCGTTATAGCCGCGATAAGTTCCCGGCAGATTTACAATTTCAAGTCACACCCAACATGGAAAACTTCCAATGCCGATATATCATGACCTATCCTGCCCAGGGAAGCGATTTTTCATGTGATGCGGGTCAAGAATATTTGGTTGAACTTTATAATCGACGCAAGAAAGAAGTCGACGAATTATCCGCACTAACCGGTTGGAATTCCACAGGCGGAAGCAACTACATACGCGAATTCAACAAATACCTGAAGCCTACAACTCGCGAAAGTCTAAGAAATGAAGCTCCACCGGCTCTTCCCATATCCCGCCCCTCTGTAAAATGGATTTTGGCTTGTGCATTGGCTGCTTTGCTGCTCGTTGTTCATTTGGCCTCCAAATCAATTGCATTTTCACGAAACAGTCGAAGTGCAGACAGATAAAAAAACAACGTATAATAGAAGTATTCTTTTCTAAAACAGCTTTTTAGTATTTTCGGCTCATGCGCAAATCCCTTCTTCTTAGCTGGGCTCTGTGCATGAGCATTTTTTCGCTCATGGCGCAGCACTCTTCCTTGCACCTGGTTGAAAACCGCGGGCAATGGCCTGCCGACGTGGTTGCAGCCACCGATGTGCAAGGTGGCAAAGTGTTTCTCGAAAAAAGCACCATCACCTATCATCTATTCGACCTAACAGGAATGCGCACAGACCATGACATTGACTCTACCCAACCGCGCATTCGCGGACATGTCTATAAAGTGCATTTCGAAGGCAGTAAACAAGATGGGCAGCATGCAGCATTTAGCGACCAATTGCAATCATACAGCAATTACTACCTAGGCAATCAACCCGCCCATTGGGCAGGCGGCTGCGCTCATTATCGTGAGGCAGTGCTATCCTCGATATACCCCGGCATTGACCTTCACATGCATGCGGGCGGGCCTTTTCTAAAATACGATTTAATCGTGCAACCGGGAGCGCATGCTAATCTCGTGCGTATGCGGTATGAAGGACACACTAAGCTCTCGCTCGAACGTGATCGATTAGTGGTTACCACTTCTATTGGCGAGGTTACTGAGCAAAAACCAATCGCATGGCAAATCATGGATGGACAAAAAAGAATGATCGCCTGCAGCTTCCGAATTCATGGTAACGAGGTCACCTTCGATTTCCCAAAGGGCTACGATAAGCGTTACCCGCTAGTGATCGATCCGGAACTGGTTTTTTCAACCTATTCAGGCAGTACCAGCAATAACTTCGGTTATACAGCAACCTACGACCAAGCTGGTTCGCTCTACAGCGGAAGCTCGGCATTTGGCCAGAATTACCCGACAGTATTGGGCTCATACGATGTGTTGCACAATGGCGGTGCAAGCACGATTGAGCAAGGCATCGACATCGCGCTTTCGAAATACAACCTCAACGGATCGTTTATGCTTTGGTCGACCTTTTTAGGTGGAAGCGGCGATGAATTACCTCACAGCATTATCGTGAATGAGCAAGAAGAACTCATTGTTTACGGTTCAACGGGGTCCGCTGATTTTCCGATAACGACAGGTGCCATTGATATGAGCTTTGGCGGAGGTCCTGCAGTTGCACCAACAGGAACGGGTGCAAACTTCCCCAACGGAACGGACATTATTGTTTCGCGATTAAGCGCTTTCGGCGATGCTTTGTTGGGCTCAACCTACATCGGTGGAAATGCCAACGATGGTATATGTGATGCCACTGCACTTAAATACAACTATGCCGATGAATTTCGCGGCGAAGTTGAACTCGATGCATTGGGTAACATCCTCATTGTTTCTTCCACACACTCCAACGACATAGCAACCACCAATGCCATGCAAGTATTTCCCGGAGGAGGTCTCGATGCATTGATTGCAAAACTATCGTCAGACCTCACCCAGGTGCAATGGATGACCTATTACGGCAGCGCCGGCGATGACTCCGGTTTTTCTATTGCGGAAAGTTCGACGGGCAATCACTACATCTGTGGTGGAACAACTTCACCTACACTCAACTTGGGTAATGCAGGAGCACAAGCGACCTATGGCGGTGGCAGTGCCGATGCCTATATCATTCGGTTGTCGCCGAATGGAAGTCAACTTACGGCAGGCAGTTATTGGGGAGCAACAGCCTACGATCAAGCCTATTTCATTGAAATCGACAATGATGATTTCATTTACATATTCGGGCAAACAGCTGCAGGTAATAGTTTGGTGCAGAATGCCTCCTATGTAAACGCAAACAGCGGAAATATGATTACCAAGTTCGAATCCTCATTAAGTTCGGTTGTATGGTCTACCCTCTTAGGAACAGGCGATGGCAAACCCAACCTTTCACCTTCTGCATTTTTGGTCGACTATTGCAACCGAGTCTACATATCGGGCTGGGGCGTAAATGCCACTTCGGGAAATCCGCTGAATCCCGGAGACCATTTGCAAGCCATGTTTACAATGCCCACTACAAACAATGCATACGATGCCACCTCCTCGACAGGCGATTTTTACATGGCGGTCTTCGATGAAAACATGACGAATCTAGAATATGCAACCTTCTTTGGCGGCAGCACCAGCAATGAACATGTGGATGGCGGTACAAGTAGGTTTGATAAGAAGGGAGTGATTTACCAAAGTGTTTGCGCAGGCTGCGGTGGAAATGACGACTTCCCTATTTCAGACCCAACAGTTGTGCTCGGACCAACCAATGGAACTACCAATGGTTGTAACAATGGAGTTTTCAAATTCGATTTCCAACTACCGCAAACCGTTGCCGACTTCTACAACGATCCAACTGAGTGCATCGGTAACCCATCGAATTTCATCAACAACAGTGTTGGCGCGGAAACTTTTCTATGGGACTTTGGAGATGGAACGGTCTCAACAGAAGAAAACCCTTCACATCTCTATGCTACGTCAGGCACCTATACCATCACACTTACCGTTTCAAGCGCGAATACGTGCAACGGAACAGACATTGCCGAAGGTACTATAACAATTACCGACCCCCAGGAAGTAACGTTAGAAAATGTGGTTGTTTGTGCTTCGCCCAACAATGTTCTTTCTGTTCCCTCTGCGGAAGGCATTTTCAGCTGGTCGCCCTCATCCAATCTTTCAGACCCAACAGGATATGCGACATTTTACTATGGCACAGAAAGCCAGGACTTCATCATTACGCAACTCAATTCAGGGTGCATTACTAACTACACACTGCATGCTGATGTGCTACAATTCGAAACCGTAACTTCGGATACCGTGTTGTGTGAACCTGCTGAGATAACCTTATCTGCTCAATATTCCCCATCCAATGCAGCCATAATTTGGAGCGACACCAATAACTGGGGCTTCAATGCACAACTCAACGACGATAGCACCGATGTCGACATTACGGTTCAGGCCATACACAGCATTGTATATTATGTTCAGATTGTAAGTGGCTCATGTTCGGTAGAACAGCCCGTTTTTGTGCAGCTTGCAGATGATCAGACCACGCTTCAACCGGACTTCAACCTGTGCGCCACTGAGCCGGTGATGCTCAGTGTAGAAAATCCTAATCCACAATTTTCTTATTCATGGACGCCTGCTGCGCTTATTGTGGCCGGTCAAAACACGTCTACTATTATGGCAAACATCAGTGAAGCTACACTTTTCACCGTGATATCGGTATCCGATGAAGGCTGTATTGCAAGCGACTCCGTGCTGGTTTCCGTTAGTACGCTCAATCCACAAAATGTAGACGCGTCAGCCAACCCTTCTATCATTGCCCCGGGTGAAAACGCGCAGCTCAATGCTACTCCGTTGGGATATTCATATTCCTGGTCACCATCATCCACGCTAACAAACTCAGAAACAGCTAACCCTTTGGCATCTCCTGAAGTGACAACCATTTATACAGTAACTATTGTGGACTCCCAATGTTCTGTAACAGATACTGTCGAAGTGCGGGTAATAAATCTTGTTTGCGGACCACCCTCCATCTTTGTTCCCAACACTTTCACTCCCAATGCCGATGGAAAGAATGAAAAGCTGTATGTTCGCGGTGTTAACCTTTCGAAAGTTCATTTCTCCATCTATAACCGCTGGGGCCAATTGGTATTCGAAACGTATTCGAAAAACGAAGGATGGGATGGTACCTTCAAAGACATGAAAGTGGACCCCGATGTTTTCGTTTACTACCTCGATGCTACTTGCGATGGTGGAGAAGAGTATTTTGAGAAAGGGAATATTACGTTGATACGCTAACTATAACGACCTATACCTATTAGAATCTATGAAGTTCAGGCATTATGCTTTCGTCCTTATATCTGTTCTTGCGACGCTTTTCGAGTCAATTTCGGTAAATGCTCAAGACATTCATTTCTCCCAATTTTTTCAATCACCTTTATTACTCAACCCAGCGCTATGCGGTCAATTCAACGGCTCCTATCGACTGGGCATTAATCAGAGAACACAATGGCGATCAGTAACCACTCCCTACTCCACGTTCGCTGTCGGTGCCGATGCGAACAACATAACCCTGCCCGACGGGATATTCAACAGCGAAGACGGAAATTTTAAAGAAGTTCCATTCCATGGAGGCTTTTCAGTATACTCAGATAAGGCAGGCGATTCACAGCTGAAAACAACAGGTGTAAATGTTCTTGCAGCTCAACAGTTCAAGGTTCCTTTCGATGAGAAAGCAACCCTCTCAGCAGGAGCTATGATGGGGTTTACAACCATGAAGATTGATTACTCCAAACTCACATACGATAGTCAATGGAATGGAACTAATTATGATCCCAACGCACCAGGAGAAGTATTTCCTCGCGCCAGCCGAGGTTATTTTAATATGAATTTGGGTGCTACCTATTCGCGGCCTATTGATGACAAGCAGTCATTTACAGCAGGCATCAGTCTGTACAACCTTTCAAGACCGAAGCAAAGTTTTTTCAATGAGGGGTATGTGAAGCTAGACACACGCTTCAATTTGCATGGCAGCTATCGGTATATCTATTCCCGAGAACTCGTGTTCGAACCCATGATGCTTTTGATGCGTCAGGGCAAATACACGGAATTGAATATCGGCGGTTTGGCTCATTATACACTGAGCGAAAAACCATGGACACGCAACGGGCTATATGGAGGCCTTTTCGTGCGAGCGATAGATTCTGCCTTTTTTGTAGCAGGCATTCAATACGATGTATGGAATGCGGCTGTCAGCTACGACATCAATACGAGTTCACTCACGCCGGCCAGCAACGGACGTGGTGGTTTAGAATTTTCTGTTCTTTACACGTTTTCCAAGTTTCCGAGAAAACAGAACGCGAAAACATGTCCCAACTACATGTAATCAGTGATTGACCATGATGCGCGTTCGGTAGGTTGAAAGACCATCTTTCACTTGAACAATGTAAATTCCCGAGGCAAGCGACGACACATCTGCACGAGCCATCACAACAGGCAATTCCATTTGCCGACCGCTCATGTCAACTAACATAACCCTTGCAGGTTGTTGTGCGGATGCTGTGTAAATGAAAATTTCACGAGCAGCAGGGTTTGGGAAAATCGAAAAGCCCTGCGCGTCCGATAGTTGCACTGACAAACCTTCTGTAGCCAATGCCATCATCAAAGCTGCACGAGCATCAACCTTGCCCATACCCCATCGCACATCACCGGGGGCACTGATAGGCCCTGTGAATTCATCTGTGCGAGCGGTTGCTATGAGAATTTCTTTCACCTGTGCCGGCGTGAGCAACGGATTGGCGTCGAGTAATAGCGCAACTATGCCCGCTACACAAGGCGACGACATAGAGGTACCCGAAAAGCGAGCAAAATCGTAGGTGGTTCCATTGAAATCCACCTCATCAATCGATGTGTACGATGCATCCGTAAAAGAGGATATGGAAGAACACACATTGACACCGGGAGCTGCTATATCCGGCTTCTGAACCTCATTGAGCAGTGGGCCGTAGCTTGTGAATGGTGCTATACCACCTCCGATAAGATTACCGAAATTGCTCAGGTAGCGAGCTGAATATGCTGCCACGCTAATGCAAGAAGATGCGCATGTCGGTTCGGCAATACTGTATTCAGAATCGCCATTGACTACCGTTGTTCCGAACGAGGTGAACGGCAACCCCCAATTCCCAACGCCATTAGCCAGTTCCACAATGTTCCAATAATGCACTACACCACTTTCGGCCCCCGAGTTGAGAATGATCTTCAAAGAATTGCTTTGGTTGCGAACACGCAGGCGCATGTGCGGACGTTCGTTTGTGGGGAAAGATGAATCGGTTGTAACATTGAAAAACACTGTGTCATTGCCTATCACCAGCAGTGAATCGAAATATGAAGGCATTTCATTGGTCATCATTTGAGGCGTTTCCGCCTGCAATGCATTCAAGCTGTTATATACCTGAAGCTTCGACCAAAACGTTTGATTGGGCTCTCCCCACATGGTGATTGACTCGCCCCAGTTATTGGGTTGAGGCGTCTGTGCATCGAAATTGATTCGCGTCTGAAATTCAGAATTAGCAAAGGTGTGTTTGATATGATGGTTGTTATCGCCATTGTTTCCTGCTGAAGCAACAAACACTACACCCTCTTCGCTCATCTGATCAATCACTTGGGAAAGCAGCGATGTGCCATCGAGGGTGCCCATATAGGTAAGTCCCCAACTCATGTTGATGACCAATCGCTTTCCCTGCTGCTGGGCCACTTGTTGCATCCAATGAAATCCATCGATTACGGAAGCCGCATCAATCAAAAATGTTGTAAAAAGGAATCCGGCCGCAGGTGCTATGCCCCTGTATTGAATGCCTGCTCCTCCTCCACCGGCTATACCGGCTACATGGCTTCCGTGGGTACCAAAACTGTAAATGTTGGCAGTATCACCTCCGACATCCATTAAGGCCTCGGATGTTTCGTAGACAGTACCGTAGGAATAACCTGCAGGATGAGGGCCTGAATTTTTAAACTGATCCCAAGCGGCAATCACGCGCGATTGTTGAAGTAACGTATCATAGAACATGGGATGCGTATAATCAAAGCCCCAATCGGTAATTCCAATTAAAACATTCTCGCCGTCATACCCTTCTGGCAATCCGGCACCATAATACACGCTGTCTGCCCCTACATCAAAACGAACCCTGTCGAGCAATGGTGCAACTTTAGCGGGCATTTCCATATAAGAAAAAACCAAAGAAAGATCCACCTGCGACAGCATGGAAATGGGAATTTTAGCAGTAGCAACTTCTCCGACCACTGATCCTTTCATTACACCTAAAGCACTAAGAGCGCTCCAATTCGGATCCGATACCAAATGTCCCATTACCGAAACATAGAACGATTCACCGATGGCGTATGCCGGAAATGATTCCAAGTCCTGCAT
>Ga0315899_10004919_pt1 | contig 14434 bp, 12 predicted proteins | sample LakEriMetagenome_2_FD_203518 | JGI IMG/M metagenome (GOLD analysis project Ga0315899, IMG submission 203518) | Freshwater fungal communities from buoy surface, Lake Erie, Ohio, United States - Buoy 4 MA112 | ecosystem: Environmental > Aquatic > Freshwater > Lake | place: USA: Lake Erie, Ohio... | reverse complement strand
TGTAAAACAAACCCGAGTGGCAGCTCTATCTTTTTTGCGATACAGAATTTCATGATATCTATACGATTATCTGCAAAAAAATAGTGCAGAACACGGGGCTGTAATAAGCGAAGAGAAACAGCCCCTGCTTTCTAAAAGAAGAGAAAAACTTGAGTCTAATATTAGCCAAGCAAAATGTTATATCGAACTCAGATTAAATTAGTGTTTTCATAATCCGGCAGCAAGGTTTAATAAAAACACGATTATTTTAACATAAAACTGCCATACGCTTTTCTAAATACTAATCAGATTGTAATAAAAATTCTATTTGAATGGAATAGTTCCGTATTGTGGCTAAACTATATACCTTTGCGCATTGTTGATCAGCAATTATGGCTAAAGTTTCTATTAATATTGCAACCGGTTCTGTACAGAAGGAAGAAGTAATTGTTGGGATTGATTTGGGTACAACGAATAGTCTGGTCGCATTTATTAATCCTGAGGGAAAGCCACAGGTAATAAATGATACAGGTAAAGGTGTATTAGTGCCTTCAGTAGTTCATTTCCAAGCAGGGGGCGGACTTATAATAGGCAATGAAGCGAAAGAATATTTAATTTCTGATCCTCAAAATACAATTTTTTCCGTAAAGCGACTTTTAGGTCGCTCTTTTAAAGATGTTCAAGAACACAGCGATTTATTCTCTTATAAAATCATAGACGATAACAGTGAAAGTCTGGTCAAGATAAAAGCAGGAGATAACTATTTTACGCCGATTGAACTTTCGGGAATGATATTGAAAGAATTGAAGGAAAGGGCTGAGCACGCCTTGAAAACTGCAGTAAATCGTGCGGTAATTACTGTTCCTGCATACTTTAATGATAGTCAGCGTCAGGCAACCCGTGATGCAGGCAAACTTGCCGGGCTCGATGTTTTGCGAATTGTGAATGAGCCAACAGCTGCAAGTTTGGCTTACGGTATAGGCTTGGATCCGGAAGAAGAAAAAATCATTGCTGTTTATGATTTGGGAGGTGGAACGTTTGATGTATCTATTTTAAAAATTCAGAACGGAATTTTTGAAGTCCTTTCAACAAATGGAGATACATTTTTAGGTGGAGATGATTTCGATAGTGCAATTGTTAATTACTGGATTCAACAGAATGATTTGGGTGATAATCTTTTGACTTCTTCCTTAAGTCAGGCTTTACGTTTGAAAGCTGAAGAGGCAAAAAAGGTATTGAGCACTCAGAATATCTTTAATGGTTTTGTTGATAACATTCCTTGCGCAATAACTAAACATAAATTTGAAGAGCTAATCCTTTCCTTTGTTGATCAAACAATAACTTGCTGTAAAAATGCATTGAAAGATGCAGACCTAAATACAAGTGATATCCAAGAAGTTGTAATGGTTGGAGGTTCAACGCGCACACCATTGGTTAAACAAAAGGTGTCAATATTTTTCGGGAAAGAGGTTCATGATCAAATCAATCCTGATGAAGTAGTTGCATTAGGGGCTGCCATTCAGTCGGATATTCTGGCTGGTAACAGAAAGGATATTTTGTTGCTGGATGTTACGCCACTTTCTCTGGGTATTGAAACCATGGGCGGTCTTATGGATGTGATTATACCTCGCAACGCAAAGGTGCCTACTAAAGCTGGAAGACAATATACTACCTCTATAGACGGGCAAATCAATATGAAAATTTCTGTATATCAGGGCGAGCGGGATCTTGTTTCTGAAAATCGGAAACTAGCAGAATTTGAACTCAAAGGAATTCCAGCGATGCCTGCAGGTTTTCCAAAAGTTGATATTAATTTCAGATTGAATGCTGATGGAATATTAACCGTTGAGGCTGTTGAACTGAGATCAGGGGTTAAACAGGAAGTTGAAGTGAAACCAACTTATGGTATCACCGATGAGCAGGTTGAAAAAATGCTTATAGACAGTATTCAGAATGCTAAAGAGGACGTAAGTAAAAGAATGATAATAGAAGCCCGTACTGAGGGGGAACAAATGGTTTATACAGTTGAGCGATTTTTGGAAAAGAATGGGGCACAAGTTTCTGAACAAGAAGCAAATGATACTCATAAATTAATCAGCGCTCTAAAATCTTCTCTAAACTCCGGAGATAAGGATCTGATTCATAAAAGTATTGATGAACTTAATGAGTTTACTAGACCTTTTGCTGAGCGCTTGATGAACACCGCAATTTCGTCTGCAATGAAGGGGAAGGCGATAGAGTAGGAATTGGTACCTATTATTAGTTAACAGTTGCCTGATGTCAGATTTCAGAGGTCTGATGAAGTACTGGTAGTTTGAAATTTTAATTATTGTCCTGAATCATTGCTCCTTGTTCTACCAACTATTTTTAATGGTTAAACCATTGCAGAGGTTTATATGATAATCATCTTATTTATTACCATTTTACTTCTTTCCCTGAAGATTTCTGCACAAAATACAGCGTAAAATAATTTACTTATACTCGAACTCTTGCAGAATCATAACTATGATGAAGTTTCGGAAATTCTACAGACATAGATTATAATTGCTCGGATAGTGCTCTAAAACAACCATAATTTTATTTTTGAAATCAATACCTGCGTGTTATAGGTAAGTTCAGCCCTTTCCTTCAGGGTAGTTCCGGCAAGAAATCGCGATTTACATCTAATTTTACCCATAGCCGGAAGCTACCTCCTCCGGCAAGGTTTATTATAACCGGTGTTGTTTTTCAAAAGGACGTACAGCACGGGTAAAGTAGCATTTGCAATAAACCCGGTAGTCTATCTTGCTTATTTTCTCAAGGAATTGTTTTTGATTGAAATTACGATGGTTTCGACTTTGTCTCCTATCTCATTTCTCCCATCTCCCATCTTTTTGAAGGGCTAATCGAGCAACATATTTTCCAATAATATCAAATTCCAGATTTACAGTGTCACCAACTCGTAGGCTTTGCATGTTGGTATTTTCATACGTATAGGGTATTATTGCAACAGAAAAAGAATCCTTTTTGGAGTTGACAACTGTCAGACTTATACCGTTAACACAGATTGAACCCTTCTCAACGGTGATGTTTCCAACTGAAGGATCATAGCTAATGGTATATTCCCAGCTGCCATTTTTTTCAATTGATTCTGTGCAAATTCCAGTTTGGTCAACATGGCCCTGTACAATATGCCCGTCAAGCCTTCCATTTATCTGCATACATCGTTCTAGATTAACCTGATCACCTTCTTTGAGTTTACCCAGGTTTGTTTTGTTCAATGTTTCAGTTATAGCAGTTACAGTATGGGTACCCAAACCTATTGCAATTACAGTTAAGCAAACACCATTATGTGAAACAGACTGATCGATCTTCAATTCGTTTGAAAGCTCAGATTGAATGATCATTTGGAGGTTATCCCGGTCTTTTTTTAAGCTGGAAACTGTTCCCACTGTCTCTATTATACCTGTAAACATAATTTATAGTATCAAGTTTAATACGATTTTCTATTTTTCATCCATGAAGATGATCTTGAAGTTTGATTGGTGTTTGTTGCGCTGCCTGTACTACTTGGCGTCATAAGCTCAGCTCCAATTAATGCAGCTATCATGGCTTCATCTTCATTTTCATCTCCTAAATATTCAGGAAGAAAATACTTACTTACAAAATGGGTGTCAAAGTTTCCTGAGATAAATGCTTCATGCTGCATAACAAATCTCCCAAAACTAAGTGTAGTTTGAATTCCGGTAATTTGGTATTCGTCAATCGCTCTGATCATTCGTTCTATGGCTTCCGTCCGGTCTTTTCCATAAGTGACCAGCTTAGCAATCATAGGATCATAATAAATAGGTATTTCCATGCCTTGTTCAAATCCATCATCCACGCGTACACCTGGACCTTTGGGAGTGATATAGGTTTGAAGCCTGCCAATATCAGGTAGGAAATTATTTGCCGGATCTTCAGCATAAACTCTTAATTCCATAGCATGACCTCTTATTTTCAGGTCTTCCTGCTTAAAACTTAATTTCTCACCCCTTGCAATTTTGATTTGTTCTTTTACAAGGTCTACACCAGTTATCATTTCTGTAACCGGGTGTTCAACCTGTAAGCGTGTATTCATTTCAAGAAAGAAAAAATCAAGGTTCTCATCCAAAATAAATTCAACTGTTCCGGCTCCAATATAATTGCATGATCTTGCAGCATTTACTGCACATTCACCCATTTTTTGTCTCAATTCTTCACTCAAAACAGATGAAGGGGCTTCTTCAACAACCTTCTGATACCTCCTTTGAATTGAACAATCCCGTTCAAACAAATGCACGATATTTCCGTAATTATCACCCAAAACCTGAATTTCTATATGCCTGGGTGAAGAAACATAACGTTCGATAAATACAGAACCATCTCCAAATGAAGATAATGCCTCAGATACGGCCAAGTCCATTTGCTCTATAAAGTCAGACTGCTTTTCGACAATCCGCATGCCTTTTCCACCTCCACCTGCAGCCGCTTTTATAAGAATTGGAAAGCCAATTTCCTCTGCTTTTTTTTGTGCGATTTGGATATCAGTCACTGCTTCTTCGGTTCCGGGAACCATAGGAATGTTAAATTTCATTGCGGCAGCCTTTGCCGATAGTTTATTCCCCATGATTTCCATGGCTTCTGGAGATGGCCCAATCAGAATCAGTCCGGCCTCTTTAGCCATTCTTGCAAATGCAGCATTCTCAGAAAGAAAGCCGTACCCAGGATGAATACCTTTAGCTCCAGTTTTGAGGCATGCTTCTATTATTCGGTCGCCTAATAAGTAGGACTGTGAAGAGGGGGGCGGTCCAATACAAACAGCTTCATCAGCATATCTTACATGTAATGCATTGCGGTCAGCTTCAGAAAATACAGCCACAGTTTTGATTCCCATTTCCCTGGCTGAACGCATAATACGCAGTGCAATCTCTCCTCGGTTGGCAATCAGAATCTTTTCCATATGCAAATGTATTTATTTAGATGCTACACTATTTTGGATAATTAGATTTAAATCAGTTTAGTGGAATTTCTTCAAAACATCAATAGTGTAGCCAATATGATCGTCACCGATATCCAGGTGGGTTACGAACCTGATCATTTGTTTACCAAATGTATTACACTTTATTCCATGATGTTTTAATTTTTCAACAAACTCATCCGGATTATATTTTTTATGGAGTTCAAAGATTACAATATTCGTGTCTGCCGGCATAATACTACTTACGAATGGCAAACTGATTAGTGTTTCAGCTAACATTTTAGCGTTCGTATGATCTGTTTTCAAGCGATCAATATGATGATCGAGGGCATAAATTCCGGCCGCTGCCAGATAACCGGCTTGTCGCCATCCACCTCCCAATACTTTTCGTATCCTCCTTGCATGGTAAATGGTTTCACTGCTTCCTAAGAGTACAGATCCTACAGGGGCACCCAGTCCTTTTGATAAGCAAACGGATATCCCATCAAACATTCTTCCATATTCCTTTGGATCATCCCCCGACTCAGTTAAAGCGTTAAAGATTCGGGCACCATCAAGATGCAGGTAAATATTTTTTAAGCGACAAAGATGATAAATAGGTTCAATCTGATCTATTGAATAAAAGCTTCCTCCACCGCGATTTACGGTATTTTCAAGGACAACCAGACTCGTTTTTGGATAGTGAACATTATCTGGATTGATATGAGGCTCTATCAAATCGGCATTTAGCCTGCCCCTGTCACCGTATAACAAACGGACAGATGCCATCGAGTTATATGCAATTCCCCCGCCCTCATAACGATAGACATGCGCTGTTTCATCGCAGATCACTTCTTCCATCGGATTGGTAAATCGTTTGATTGCAATTTGGTTGGTCATTGTTCCGGAAGGACAAAAAAGTGCATCTTCCATGCCAAAAAGTGCAGCTACTTTGTTCTGTAATGTGTTAACAGTTTCATCTTCTTCAAATACATCATCTCCAACTTTGGCATTATTCATGGCCTCTAGCATTCCAGGTGTTGGCCGCGTAACAGTATCACTTCGCAGATCAACAATCATTTTATTTTCATTCATGCCTAAAATTATATTTTATCCTTGTCATAAGGAATTATTTTTCTCGGATTCAACATTTTATTCAAATTATTTTCATTGCCATTGAAAATTACAAGATCGCCCCGATAATTTATTGTGTACTCTTGACAATTAGTATAAATTCATACATTTATCTTTTTAAAAAAAATATAAGACTATGATCGTTATCGCAGATGGAGGGTCTACCAAGACTAATTGGTGTTTATTAAATAAATCTGGTCAAAAAATCTATTTTAACACTGAAGGATATAACCCATATTTTGTTAGTGCTGAATATATAATTAATTCACTCAAAAAAGGATTGCCAAGTGATCTCGATCTTTCTGACATTCATGAAGTGAATTATTATGGGGCAGGCTGCTCTACTGAAGATAAGGTGCAGGTAGTTGAAGAGGCTATGTCTGCAGTATTTAATAATGCCAGTGTATATGTTGGTCATGACCTTCTTGCTGCAGCCCGGGCATTACTAGGCTTAGATAGTGGTTTTGCTGCTATTTTAGGAACAGGAACAAATACCGGACTCTACAACGGCAAAGATATTTCTCTTAATATTGATTCTGCTGCGTACATACTTGGTGATGAGGGCAGCGGTTGTTATATTGGTAAAAAGCTTCTTACTGATTATTTAAGGGGTTATATGCCTGAAGTAGTTAGAGAACGCTTTTGGGAAACATATAAACTAACTCCGGATGAAATAACGGATAACGTTTATACCAAGCCACTGGCTAATCGTTTTTGCGCCAGCTTTGCCAAGTTCGTTTATGATAATAATGTTCATGCTGAATACTCAAGAAATATCGTAAAAACTTCTTTTGTTGATTTTTTCGAAAATCTGGTTACCCATTATCCAAACTATAAGGACCATACTTTTAACTGTATAGGTTCTGTAGGATATAATTTCAGAAATGTACTGGAGGAGACTGCAATAGAATACGGTATGAAAGTGGGTAAGATTATTCGTTCTCCAATAGATGATCTGGTAAGGTATCATGTTGAACTTGCACCACGGGTGCGGCTCTAGGCCGCACTGACAAGGCTCTAGGCCTCTGTTAAAGGCTCTGAGGATTTCATAATGTTAAACTGGTTTGTCCAATAGAGCTCATTTTTGCTTCGTGTTCAAGCAGCCACTTTTTACGCCATAATCCTGCAGAAAAACCTACGAGATCTCCATTGCTGCCAATTACACGATGACATGGAATGGCAATCATCAAATTATTGCGGCCATTTGCCGAAGCAATGGCACGAATTGCCAAAGGATTTTTCATTCTTTTTGCAAGGGTAGCATAGCTAATGGGTGTACCGGCATTGATTTTACTAAGTTCTTCCCACACCTTTTGCTGAAAAGCAGTCCCGACTTGAACCATAGGAAAATCGAAATACATTCTTTTCCCCGCAAAATACTCCATGAACTGCTCCTTGGCCAGTTCAGATAATTCATTAGGATATTCTAAATGAACATTCGAAGGAAAATTAATTGAACAAATTTCATTTTCGTTGGCCTCAATGACCATTTGCCCGATCGGACTATCAAGTATTGAAAAAAACATCATGCAAAATAAGAACAAATATCCATTTCATTTATTGCAGAGGATTGAATACCCGAAACTGAAAAGCAAATTCTATATTTGTTGAAATGGATTTATTGAATCAGGTTAAATTTCTGATCCGTAAGGAAATCATGTTGGAGTGGCGTTCAAAATATGCATTGAACGGCATTTTACTTTATGTAGTATCAACCGTTTTTGTATGTTATCTGGCTTTTCGCGACATTACAAGTCCGCCAACCTGGAACGCCCTCTTCTGGATCATTATGCTTTTCGCTTCTGTGAACGCCATTACAAAAAGTTTTATTCAAGAAAGCAAAGGCAGGCAACTCTATTACTATACAATTACCAGTCCACAGGCGATCATCATTTCTAAGATCATTTATAATATCTTTCTAATGCTTCTTCTCTCAGTAATTGCGCTGGGTTTTTATACTCTGGTTTTTAAAAATCTGCTTGGTGATCCACTATTCTATTTTTTTGCTGTATTGTTGGGTAGCATTAGTTTCGCATCTGTGTTTACGATGATCTCAGGAATTGCTTCCAAAGCTAATAATGCAGGGGGACTTATGGCCATCTTAAGTTTTCCGGTAATTATTCCTCTTCTGGTAGTTCTCATCAAGTTGTCCAAAAACGCAATGGACGGTCTGGATCGCTCGGTATCCTATGATGAAATTGGAGTATTAATTGCCATAAATATCATCGTAATCACTACTTCTTTATTGTTATTTCCTTACCTTTGGAAGGATTAATTCAAGAACATTATGAATAAAAACTGGTGGAAAATCCTGGCCACAGTTCTTGTGCTGTATTCAATTATTGCGGGGTTTTTATTTCATGTGCCTGCAAAGCCAATCTTAAACGAAACCATCCGGAACATTCATTTCCATGTACCCATGTGGTTTGCCATGATTGTTATATTAACTGTGTCCTTCATTTACAGCATACGCTATCTTAATTCAGCCAATGAAAATGATGATCTGATGGCTGTGGAAAGTGCCAATGTTGGAATCATTTTCGGGATTCTAGGTCTGGTTACTGGTGCCGTGTGGGCTAAATATACCTGGGGTGAAGCCTGGAGTAATGACCCTAAACAAAATAGTGCAGCAATAGCCTTGCTTGTTTATCTGGCTTATCTCGTGCTAAGAAACTCTCTTGAGGAAGAACAGAAACGAGGAAGAATTTCTGCGGTCTATAATATTTTTGCATTTCCGATTATGGTGGTATTGCTATTTATATTGCCTCGTATGACCGATTCACTACATCCCGGTAATGGAGGCAATCCAGGGTTTAATACCAAAGATATGGCGCCTGAATTGCGTCCGGTATTTTATCCTGCTGTGTTGGGTTGGATACTTATCAGTGTGTGGATTACTACCATCCGGTATAGAATGAGGAAGGTGGAGAACAGGCAGAACTTGATTAATTGAGAGTGGAGAATTGAGAATTGAGAATTGACTCCCGATAGCCATCGGGATGACAGTTGGCGATTGGGAGTGTAGAATTAACTATTTGAAAATTGATTTGATGTTTATTTTGAATTTACTAGCAACTAACCAACTAACCAACCAACCAACCGACCAACAACAACCAACCAACAATAAAATGATGAAAAAACTTATCCTTACACTAGCCTTGATACTCTCATTTACATTAAATCTTCTGGCACAAAATTCCAACGGCGTGGAGATGGCTGATGCTCTTAGAAGCTCCGGAAAGATTTATATTGTTGTATCAGTTATTTCGGTGGTATTCATTGGAATCGCTATTTATCTCTTTTCAATTGATAGCCGATTAAAAAAAATTGAAAAGCAAAATACCAAATAACCTCCTTTTTAATTCTTTAAATGGAGTTTCTACTTATTTGTTGAAATTTACTTTGTCTACTAAGTGATTTATATTTTTAGTAACGGTTTATTTCAATCAACTTTGTAGCATATAACCAATTATTCAAATTAAAATCTTTTCTTATGGCTAAGTCTATAGACGCAGCGCACTCAGAAACTTCGTTTTTTGGTGACGTTTGCCAGTTTTTTGATCATGCAGCACAATTTACTTCTCACCCGGAAGGATTGCTTGACCAGATCAGGTCTTGCAATAGTGTTTATCGCTTCCGTTTTCCTATCCGTCGTGAGAATGGTTTTGAAGTAATTGATGCATGGAGAGTAGAGCATTCTCATCATAAATCACCTACCAAAGGCGGTATTCGTTATAGTGAAATGGTAAATGAGGATGAGGTTATGGCACTTGCAGCACTAATGACTTATAAGTGTGCAATTGTTAATGTTCCTTTTGGTGGTGCAAAGGGAGGAATCAAGATTAGAACGAAAGATTATTCTATCGCTGAACTTGAAACAATTACCCGTCGATACACTGTTGAATTAATAAAAAAGAATTTTATTGGTCCTGGAATTGATGTTCCAGCTCCTGATTATGGTTCTGGCGAGCGTGAAATGAGCTGGATTGCAGATACCTATCAAACGATGAACCCTGGCCAGTTAGATGCATTGGGTTGTGTTACCGGAAAACCAATAGCCTTGCATGGCATTGCTGGTCGCAAAGAAGCCACTGGCCGTGGGGTTGCCATTGCCGTGCGGGAGTGTGTAGATATCACTGAGGATATGAATAAACTCGGACTGAGTACTGGTTTGTCGGGTAAGCGGGTAATCGTGCAGGGATTAGGAAATGTGGGTTATCACACTATTAAGTACCTTATTGAGTTTGGTGCTACTGTAGTTGGTATCTGTGAGTTTGAAGGAGCAATTTACAATCCTAACGGACTAAATCTGGATGAGGTATTCAACCATCGGAAAACCACCGGAACTATTCTTGGTTTTGCCGGATCAAAAAAAGAATTCAAAAATTCTGCCGAAGGACTTGAACAGGAATGCGATATTTTGGTTCCCGCTGCCTTAGAAAACCAAATCACAATGGCTAATGTAGCTAATATCAAAGCAAAAATTATTGCTGAAGCTGCCAACGGTCCTACTACCCCTGATGCAGCTTATTTCCTTATTAAAAAAGGTTGCATTTTAATTCCTGATATGTATTGTAATGCTGGTGGTGTTACGGTTTCTTATTTTGAATGGCTTAAAAACCTTTCGCACGTGGCATTTGGCCGCATGGATAAGCGGTATGAAGAAAACGCCAACCAGAACCTGGTTAATATGGTTGAAAAGATTACTGGCATTTCACTTGATTCAGCTCAAAAGAGTATAATAGTTAAAGGAGCCACAGAGCTTGAATTAGTTAATTCCGGACTTGAAGATACGATGATCCGTTCTTATCATGAGATTCGTGATATACAAATGGCCAATTCTAAAATTGACGGATTGAGAACCGCAGCATTTGTTGGTGCCATTGATAAAGTTGCCATTTCCTATATGAATATGGGTATCTGGCCATGATTAATTCAGCTTAAAATTCAAAGGGAGATCATTTGGTTTCCCTTTTTATTTAGAATGATTCTAATATAGAAACTTTCTTGTTATATTGACTTCTAAAGTGAACTAATTAGTATTTTTGTAGTTGCATTTGGTAGGATTATTTAAAAGCAGATTTATGAAGAAGAGTTCCATTGCCGGTATAGTTATCATTGCATTAGCAATTGGTATTATTATTAGCACCTATGCCGATTCAAGCACTTATGGCTCATTTGCAGATGCCACAGAGAGTAGTTCTGAGTTACATGTTGTTGGACAACTGAATAAGGAAAAAGAGCTTTTTTATAAGCCACAACAGGATGCCAATTATTTTGCATTCTACATGAAGGATAATGAAGGGAAAGAGTGCAAAGTGGTCTTTAATGGCTCAAAACCACAGGATTTTGAACGTTCAGAACAGATTGTACTAACAGGAAAAATGATTGGCAAAGAATTTCATGCTTCAAAGATTTTAATGAAGTGCCCTTCAAAATATACCACAGATGAGGTAGAGGTTACAGAAGTAACTGCCACCTCAGCAAAAATTTAAATCTTAATGGAAATACAATACATTGGCGAAAACCTTCTTCCCGGGAAGCTAGGACAGTTCTTTATCATACTTTCGTTTTGTACAGCTCTTCTGGCAACCCTAGCTTATTATTTCGCGACCAGCACTGCACTCTCAAAAGACCAGTCTGTTCAGGCAAGTTCTGATGGCTGGAAACGCATCGCAAGAATTGCATTTCGTTTAAATACACTGGCCGTTATCGGAATAGGCTCCTGCCTGTATTATATCATCTATAATCATTTGTTCGAGTACCATTATGCATGGGCTCACTCATCGAAGATTTTACCGGTTTACTATATTATTTCTTCTTTTTGGGAAGGTCAAGAAGGCAGTTTCTGGCTTTGGATGTTCTGGCAGGCATTTTTAGGAACAATCATTCTTTCAAAGGGCAAGCGCTGGGAAAATTCAGTCATGACTACAATCATGCTTTCTCAGGCATTTATCGCATCAATGTTGGTGGGGGTTGAGGTTTTCGGACTCAGAATTGGAAGTTCACCATTTATTTTATTGAGGGATGCGGTTCCAGGTCCAATTTTTGCTCGGGGTGATTATCTGAACATGATCACAGATGGAAACGGTTTAAATCCACTGCTGCAAAACTATTGGATGGTTATACATCCACCTACTTTGTTCCTTGGTTTTGCTTCCATGATTGTCCCTTTTGCCTATGCAATTGGCGGTCTTTGGGAGAAAAAATATTCTGAATGGATCGCTCCTGCGCTACCATGGACTCTATTTGCGGTGATGATTCTGGGTACAGGTATCATAATGGGTTCATTCTGGGCCTATGAAGCACTTAATTTTGGAGGCTTCTGGGCTTGGGATCCGGTAGAGAACGCCTCCATTATTCCATGGATGACTTTAATTGCTGCCGTTCACGTACTGATTGCATACAGAAATTCCGGTCATTCTTATTTTACAGCTACATTCCTCGTTCTGATTAGTTTTGTACTGGTACTTTATGCTTCATTTCTTACCAGGAGTGGTATTCTGGGAGAAACCTCAGTACACGCATTTACCGACTTGGGTATGTTCTGGCATTTAGTTCTTTATGTAGTCGCATTCCTTTTCATAGCAATTTTCTTTCTTGTTATTCGTTGGAAAGAGCTTCCAATAACCAAAAAAGACGAAGAAACGTATTCACGTGAGTTCTGGCTGTTTATAGGAGCTTTGGTTTTGTCAATCGCCTGCGTTCAAATACTTGCTACCACCTCAGTACCGGTATTCAATGCCATTTTTGGAACAGAGATTGCTCCACCGCCCGATGTTATAGCGCATTACAACAAATGGCAGGTTCCTTTTGCCGTAGTGATAGCATTCATTTCAGCATTTTCGCAGTACCTGAAATATAAGAAGACTGATCCAAAGAAGTTTTTTGTAAGTATTTCAATTTCACTACTTGTTTCGGTATTCATTACCGCCGCTGCAGTATATGTAATGAATATATACACCAACGTGATGTACATCATTCTGACCTTTGCCTCCGTGTTTTCAATACTGGCAAATGCTAAAATTCTGAGTGAGGCATTCAAGGGAAAGTGGAGACTTGCTGGCTCTGCAGTGGCACACATTGGTTTCGCTTTATTGCTTGTAGGAGCACTGGTTGCTGCTGCAACGAATAAAATTATTTCAATCAATAATACCGGAATTGGTTTTGGTGATGAGTTCGCAAAGAGTAACAATCCGCGGGAAAATATTATGCTTTATAAGGATGAACCTACCAAGATGGATCGATATACCGTTACGTATATGGGTGACTCCACTAAGGGTGTAAATACTTATTACAGAATTAATTATAAAGTTATTGATGAAAGTAGTGGTGACGTTAAAGAAAACTTTACACTCTATCCTAATGCACAGCAAAATGCCAAGATGAGGCAAATTATTGCCTCTCCTGACACCCGTCACTATCTTTTTCATGATGTTTACACCCATGTAAGCAGCGTTCCACTTAAAGAGGACGACCACGAAGATCATGAAGGTCACTCTGAGGATGAGAAGTATGAGAAGCCCGTTACTTATGAAGTGAATGTTGGCGACACGGTTCGTTTCAGAGAAGGTTATATTTTGGTTAAGGGTATAAATCGTGATGCAAAGATTCAGAATATTCCTGTCGGTGATCGGGATATAGCTATAGGCTTACAATTGGATGTAGTTTCTGCCGGTCAGGTGATTCCTTCGGAACCAATTTACTTATTAAAGGATGGATCCAAATTTGATTTTGGAAAAACGGTAGATGAAAGGGGTTTAAAATTGCGCTTCTCCAATGTTTATCCTGATAAAGATAAACTTGAACTCATGGTTTACCAAAAACCCAAAGCTGAGAAGGATTGGATAGTTTTAAAGGCAATAGAATTTCCATACATAAATTTATTTTGGGGCGGTACAATCATCATGGTAATTGGGTTTATACTATCCATTTTTAGAAGAAACAAGGAAATCAAGCAAGCCTGATGAAAATAGTCATATTAGGCAGTGGTAATATAGCCACACATTTAGGTCGTGCATTTAAAATGGCCGGACAAACTGTTTCGCAAGTTTGGAGCCGTGATATTACCAAGGCTAATGCTTTGGCAGATACTCTGGCTGCAGAGGCTATCGACAATATGTTTGATCTTGATCGCTCAGCAGACTTGTTTATTATTGCTGTTAACGATGAAGCAATCAGGAAAATTGCTCTCGAGTTGAAGCTTAGCGATCAACTTCTTTTACACACTTCAGGTTCAACCGGACTCTCAGCTCTTGAAGGTGCATCCACAAAAATTGGAGTTTTTTATCCGCTTCAAACTTTTTCGAAAATCAAATCAATTGATCTTCGGCAGGTTCCCATTATTATTGAAGCAAATATGGC
>Ga0315899_10004918_pt1 | contig 14434 bp, 13 predicted proteins | sample LakEriMetagenome_2_FD_203518 | JGI IMG/M metagenome (GOLD analysis project Ga0315899, IMG submission 203518) | Freshwater fungal communities from buoy surface, Lake Erie, Ohio, United States - Buoy 4 MA112 | ecosystem: Environmental > Aquatic > Freshwater > Lake | place: USA: Lake Erie, Ohio... | reverse complement strand
ACGACTCCACGACCTTCACGTTGAATTAGCAGACGCGATCCATCTGGAACTCTCTTACTTAACTTTAAAACTTCTGCCTTTAAATCCTCGCTGTTATTTGATGAGAGCAGAGCCGCCTCTAAAGTAAGACCACTAGAAGCGGTAGTAGCTATCTTTTGTGGAGTCAAAGATTCTTCATTAATTCTTAGGTGATCGATCCCCAGTAAAATAAAGGCTTTTTCTAAATCATCTGGCGCTAGAAGAGAGTCGCCGTTAAATTGCAATCCAATGCTTGGCAGGGCCTCTATTTCATGTACCAAAATCTTTGCCGGGTCCGGCGTGACTTGGCTAGGTGCGCCAACTTCAAATTTAACGCTCTGCTTCCACACACTGCCAGCGTTGGTAATAAAGGGGCGTGGTTCGCTTAATGAACCGCTGTAAATTTTATAAGTGTTATCAGTCCAATTTCGTTGATCCTCTGCTTCCAAAACCTTCCCGGTAGAAAGCGCTTTGAGATAACGCTTATCTGGTGCGACAAAGTGCATTTCGGAAGATGCTGGAAAAAGACCTTGAATAATTCCATCTACAACCCGCTGCGGTGCAATATCTTCCATAAGCGAATATGTTTTTCCTGATGAAAGAACAGTAGAACCCATCCAATCTGCAGTATTCAGGCATATGCAGACTCCCCAGCGATTGATTGGATATTCCGTTAGCCCCTGTAGCTCGTAATCAACAGAGAAAGTGTTTCTATCTGAAAGGGTAACTCTTGTTCGTGCAGTCATCACACCAGTAAATGAATCAGTTATTGTGATTAAACAATCACTTCCGATTATTTGAATATCTTCACTATGTTCTTCTGGATTCAGCGTGGACCAATCTAAAGGTCTGATAGCTGTGTAAAGCAGATCAATGATTTGAGCACCGTCATAAGTAATATTGCGAATTGCGGCGCGCGCTAAATCTAAAGTAAAGCCTCCGTGGGTTACCCGAGTTGTATCAGGCCAGTGATTGCTGCTCACCGCGCAGTCATTCCACCATCGACTGCATACGAAGCACCTGTTGCAAATGATGATTCCTCTGAAACTAACCAATTAACGATTCCCACCAAGTCACGGGGATCACCCATACGTCCCAGCGGCGTGCGGCGAATCAAATCCGGACCTTTTTCAGGGTCATCCCAAATCTTTTTGATCAGCGGCGTAGCCATCGTGCCGGGAACAACAACATTTGAACGCACGCCTTGCTCTTTGTAATCAACCGCAATTATTCGAGAAAGCCCCATCATTCCCGCCTTTGAAGCTCCATAAGCGGTGTAGCCAGCGCCTTCCATTGTCATTCCTGTTGGAGAACCGATTAGCACAACCGAACCACGCCCAGAATTAATCAAAAGCGGCATGGAATGTTTAACAGAGAGAAAAGCGCCAGTCATATTTACATCAACAGTGCGTTGCCAGGTTTCTAATGTGACATCGCCAATTTTGGAATCGCTTCCGACTAACTGCACGCCCGCTGAAACAATGATGGCATCCAACTTCGATATCTGGCTAAAGGCGGCTTTAACCGCGCCCTCGTTAATGAGATCAACTTCGATGAATTTAACTTTTTGGTCTACAGGTTTAGCAGAGTCTAAGTTGTAGACAGTTGCACCCGCTTCAAGCAAACCGGTAGCAAGTGCAGAACCAATTCCACCAGAACCGCCGGTGATTGCTACGTTATAGCCATCGAGCTTCATGCTTTTAATCCTATCGATTTACGTAAGAACGCCACGCTCTGCGTTGCCCATTTATCTTCTAATGCAACTGTGGCCTCGTAACTAACTTGCCGCGGGGTCCAAAGTTCGATTACTGAGGTAATAGAACGTGTGCTTCCGCCAACCGCAGCAATAACAGCTGGTACATCAAGGCGGCCTTGTCCAAGTGCAGTTCCCTGAACTGTAAACCCCATCTGCCCATTGGTGCGAACTATTTCAAAATCTTTCATATGAACATTGATTGCGCGTGGTGCTAGCGCCGGAATTACTGTGTTGGGAGCTTCAACTGCGCCAAGAGAATTAACAGTGTCTAAGCAGATTCCTACCCAATCTGCACCGACGCGATCAATAATCTCGTTAAATTCTGCACAAGTCAGGCGATCGTGATTTTCAATCGCCAACTTGATATTCGCAGATTTAAACTTTGTCGCAAATGGTTGAAGTAAGTCGCAGATTTCGTTGATTTCTGGTTCGTGCCCCTTCCTATCAATGACTACTCGCAAAATCGGTGAACCAAGAATTTGGGCGATCTCCAAGAAGCGCTCAATGTTTTCGGATTTAATGCCGCGCGTTCCAACTTCCAGGTCAATACCAAAACTATCTGCAGTCTTCTTCAACGTAGCCAATTCATCATTACTTAAATGTCCGATTGGCAGGTTATCGGCGATCTGCAGAACATCAGCGCCTAACGCACGCGCTTTCTCTAAGAGTTCGAAGGCGCTCATAACCACTGGATGTTCTGGCTCGACTCCACCTATCGCCCAAGGGAAGGTAAAAGAAGAAACGCCTAATTTCATCTTGAGAGTTACTTATCTCCGCCGGTTATTTGCTTAACGCTAGCAAGGACATTTTCCGGCTCGAAAATAGCAGCCCAGTCATCGCGAAAGAGCGAACCTTGTGCGTGCTTTAACGCCATCAGCGCGCCATCAGATAACTTCCAATTCAACTCTTCAAATAAGAGCGCAATACTTATCTGTAAATGTCCCATGCAGAAATCTTTCGCAGCCGCTTCAGGAACACCTAGATCAATTACTTTCTGCAATCCCTGGGTAATTACTTCCACACAACCATTAATAAGAGTTTCGCTAAGTGCAGGCTCAAGGAGCGCCATTTGTTGCACAGTGATTCTGTGGCTTGCGCTAATCGGTGCAAACATTTCAGTAGCAATTGTTTCGACCAAGTCGGCTTCTTCTTCGGTACCCCAAGCGATTGCAAAAACGAGCGCCTGGGTAGCGAGCCCCCCGCCCCAAAAATCTCTACGCGCAGCTGGATCAGTTTCACCTAGAAGACTAAAAACCGGGGGATGTGTTGGATGGCAAACAAAACAACTTATATCTTCACGCATTTTTACGCGGTCGGCTGCAATCGCAGCAGGATCTAAAAATAGAATCTTTGTTCCGGGATCTAACTTGGGTACAACTTCATCTGAAATCTGTCGCACCAAAGCATCGGGAGTTGTAAAGATAACAACATCTGTTCCTTTAAGGGCTTCATCTAAATCCATAACCTCTAAACCGGCTTCACGGATTCGGGCTTGGCCAGCTTCAGATTTTTCAACAAAGCGAAGTTGATACTTCTTTGTCGCAAGAAGTGGCTTGGTAATTCGGTTACCCATCTTGCCGCCAGCACCAAGAATTGTTACAACAGTCATCAGAACTCCCGTAGATTAAAAGTTTTAAGTTTTTCAAACTCTAGCAGTAGGAATATCTACTGCGGTAGGCTCATCAGGTGTCAAAGTCAGTCGCGGAAAACCTTTCCGATAAATATGTAATTGGAGTCGATTACGGAACTCTTTCTGGCCGCGCCTTACTTGTCAGAGTCTCAGATGGCGCAGAAATCGCAACATCTTTCTATGAATACCCGCATGCAGTCATTGAAGATATTTTGCCAACTTCGGGTGCGAAACTACCTCCTGATTGGGCTTTGCAAGTACCAGCAGATTACATAGATGTTTTAAAAGTTACTGTTCCCGCGGTACTCAAAGAATCTGGGATCTCACCTGATGCAGTCATTGGAATCACTACTGACTTCACAGCCTGCACCGTTTTACCGGTTAAATCAGATGGAACTCCACTCTCAGAAATTCCTGAGTTCTCAAATAATCCACATGCATATGTGAAGTTATGGAAACATCACTCCGCCCAACCACATGCGGATCGAATCAACGAGTTTGCACACAAGAGAAACGAACCTTGGATTTCTCGGTATGGAGGCAAAATCTCTTCTGAATGGGAATTTGCTAAAGCGCTACAAGTTTTAGAAGACGCTCCTGAAATTTACCAAGCGATGGATAAATGGGTGGAAGCTGCGGATTGGATAATTTGGCAGCTCTGTGGAAAGTATCTTCGCAATATCTGCACCGCTGGATATAAAGGGATTTATCAAGATGGAAAGTATCCAAGCAGAGATTATTTAGCGGCTTTAAATCCAAAGTTTGCAGATTTCATCTCTGAAAAATTAGAACACGAAATTGGTCAATTAGGTGCGCTGGCAGGAACGCTAACTGCCGAAGCGGCCGCTTGGACCGGTTTGAAAGAAGGAATCGCTGTTGCAGTCGGCAATGTAGATGCACACGTAACCGCGGCCGCGGCGAACGCCGTTAATCCAGGACAGATGGTTGCGATTATGGGCACATCAACTTGTCACGTAATGGTTTCAGAGAAGTTTGCTGAGGTACCCGGAATGTGCGGTGTAGTAGATGGTGGAATCATCGCCGGTGCTCTCGGATATGAAGCGGGACAATCTGGCGTCGGAGATATCTTTGGTTGGTTTGCAAATAACTATGCATCTGACGAATACACCGCAGCCGCTGCTGCGCAAGGGATTGATATACATACTTATCTATCGCAACTTGCGGCTAAGCAACCAGTCGGTGCGCACGGCTTAGTAGCACTTGATTGGCAGAGCGGTAATCGCTCTACCTTGGTAGATCACCAACTTTCTGGGCTAATAATGGGCCTAACGCTCTCCACAAAACCAGAAGAGATTTACCGGGCCATTGTTGAATCAACTGCCTATGGCGCACGCAAGATTGTGCAAACATTTAATGAGTCCGGAGTCCCGGTTAAAGAGTTTATCGCTGCTGGTGGTTTGATAAAAAATGCATTTGTAATGCAGATTTATGCCGATGTATTAAATATGCCGATCACCATAATCAAATCGGCACAAGGCCCAGCTCTTGGTTCCGCTATTCACGCCGCGGTTGCGGCGGGCGCATATAAAGATGTGCAGAGCGCAGCAGTCGCTATGGGTGGAGTCGCAAGAGAGCGTTATCAACCAAATCGAGCCAATGCACGGGTTTACGATGAACTTTATAAGCATTACAACGATCTTTACGAAAGTTTCGGCCACAATGGGGCCATGCATTCACTTCGCGCGATACGAGATCGCGCCCTGACTGGATCGGTAAATTAAAATGGCGGCAAAAGAAGATTTACAAAATAAAGTTTGCAAGTTAAACATTGATTTGCAGCGATACGGTTTAGTCGCTTGGACCGCGGGTAATGTCTCTGAGCGTATGTCTGATGGAAAAAGTTTCATGATCAAACCTAGTGGCGTTAGTTATGAAGATCTAAAACCATCACAAATGATTATCTGCGATTTAGATGGCAAGGTAATAGAAGGAGAGCTCTCGCCTTCCAGCGACACATTTACTCACGCTTATATATATCGCCATATGCCAGATGTTGGCGGAGTTGTTCATACCCACTCAAACTATGCTGCCGCGTGGAGCGCGATTCATAGCCCAATTCCTTGTGCACTAACTGCAATGGCCGATGAATTCGGTGGCGAAATTCCACTAGGACCATTCGCGTTAATCGGCAACGATGCAATCGGTAAAGGCGTTGTTGAAACCCTTACTGGACATAGATCTTCGGCAGTGATTATGAAAAATCACGGAGTATTTGCGATTGGTAAAGATGCAACAGCTGCAGTTAAATCCGCGGTGATGTGTGAAGACGTGGCGAAGACAACTTGGATAGCAAAGACCTTAGGGCCACTGCAATTAATCGACCAGGTGAGCATCGATAAGTTGTACGACAGATATCAAAATATCTACGGCCAGCGTGGTAAATAAGCGCATATTCTGCGAATTTCAGTTGCTGTAACGATTGTGGGAAGATTGGCCAATGGCAAACGATGAACGTTTAACCCTCTCGGTCGACTGCGGTGGACTCTTTCTCAAGAGTTGTGTCCTTGATGAATCCGGAACCATGCACTCAAAACCTGGTCGCATTGAAACGCCATACCCACTTTCTCCGCAACGTTTTATTGACACAATGAAAGAGATTTCGGATTCTTTGCCAACTACCTACCGCGCAACAATCGGTATGCCTGGAATGATTCGTCACGGGGTAGTTATCTCAACTCCGCATTACATGACGAAGAGTGGACCGCGCACTCGCATAGATCCAGAACTCCAAGAACAATGGAGTGGTTTCGATATGCAGAGCGCGCTCGCTAAGAAGTTAGAAATGCCAACACGGGTATTAAATGATGCCGAAGTTCACGGCGCTGGAATTATCTCTGGATCGGGATATGAAGTTGTTATCACTCTCGGAACTGGACTTGGCTTTGCGATTTTCTACGGTGGATCACTTTCGCCACATATCGAATTTTCACACGCACCTGTGCGCCGTGCGACAACTTACGACACCTGGATTGGTGAGCACGAACGCCGCCGCTTAGGTAATGCCTTCTGGTCACGGCGAATTCGCGCAATGGTTGATGAACTTCGCCCAGTCTTTATGTGGGATCGCCTTTATATTGGTGGTGGAAATGCCCGTTGTATTCGACAAGCAGATCTGGACCGTATGGGCGATGAAATTGTTATCGTGCCAAACGCCGCCGGAGTAGCGGGTGGAGTGCGCGCTTGGACTCTAGAACAATATAAGTAATTACTAAATCTTTAAATTAAATTTGCCAGCTGCAATACCAGCAAATTCTGCTGCGCCAGTAGCGCCTGCTTCTTGCGCATCTGAAACTTGATAACTTCCAAACTGCCGCTCTTTTGCAAAGGCAATCACTGGGTTATTAATCCAACCACCTGCAATTACAACGTTATCTGCCTTTCCAGTGAATTTTTCGATTAGCGCAATCATCTCTGCTGAGTCATCAACTAAATGTTCTACTGTTGCACGAAACAGTGCGGCAGGAGAAACGGCATCATCTAAATTTGTTACCGAAAGACCGTGATAGTTATTAACAACTCGCATTGCACTTGCCGTTGGATCAATCGCCAAGGCGGCATTACCAAGTGCAATCTTCTGATCGCGCGAAGTCATACCGACTAATGCACATGCGCGCTCCAGAGTTAAGCCAGTTGGAAGCGCTCCAAGCAAGGTGTAATGGTCTGCAATAACCGAGCAACTAAGTCCAACATTTGCAGCGGCTAACTCCGCAATCGCTTCTCGCTTCAGCGGAGCTTTGAATGTGCGCAAGAGCGCTTCTGCTGTGCCCATTGAATCAAAGAGCGAACCTTCGTTAATTGCTCCACAGTAATACGCTGCGGTGAAATGATCGTGCCCAGCGATAGTAATAATTGCACCACGTAAATTCTCGGGCGCTTCATTGTTAACGACTCCAATTGCCTCACCAGCAACAACTAAACGAGTTAAGAAATCTTTTCCACCGCCAACTAAAGCGATCGCTTCTTCCCAGGGTTTGCGCGATTCAACATCAAAGAAGCCAGTTCTACTAACTAGTGATAGCTCATTAACCATTTCTGCGCCGAGACAGTAAGCCACCCATTCAGGCGCAGAGAGAAAGTATTTTGCTCTCTTTGACTCTGGGTAATTCTCATTGAACCAGAGAACTTTAGAAATAGTTACAATCTCATTTAACTGCGCTCCAGCACGCGCGCGGAATTCGAAATCGCCTAACTCCTTAAGAATTGGCTCGGTGATTCCACGCGGGTCGTGCCAAGCTAAACCGGGAGCGAGTGGCCGACCTGCTGAATCAATTAATACTCCAGTTTCGCTAAATCCCGTGAAACCTATTGCAATCACCTTTCCGCCAGCGACTTCGGCAGCTTTTGAGGCAACAGTAATTACCGTCTGTGCAAGCAGCACCATATCTATCTCACTGAAATTCTTAATATGTTTCCAGGGAGTTGGTTCTGCATATTCAGCGAGAACTTGCAGTTTCAAATCAGTTGCCACCGCTTTGAGGCGCGATGTGCCGATATCTACCCCGATTAAAATTTCTTGCATTTTTTACTCAGCGACTCGTGCCAAATCTGCAAGCGGTGGTCGACAGACAATTGCATTTGCTCCTGATAGAGAATAAGCGCCCGCTGCGAAAGGAATCACAACCGCATCACCTTTAGCAATCGACATCTGAGGAGCGTTGGCAAATGAAATTTCACCGTCACCGTCTAGGACCAGAACAATGGCAAAGCCCGCAGGCAGGTCTCCGCTTCCTGGTGCCAAGTGGGCGCGGAAATAACCATCTGATTTAAGCGGTAGAACTGAACGGAAAGAGCCGCCCGAGAAAACGTTATGAGTGATTAGCGAATCGAATTCTGCATTGGTTAGCGGGTCAAGTTTTAGCGCATCTGTAACTGTTTCAAAACCTAACCCAAGATGGCCATCTTTAATGCCATCTACTGCAAAACCCTCCCACTCTAAAAGGGCAGATAAGTCCGTTGGCTCTTGTAATTCTAGGACAAATATTCCAGCATCAATTGCGTGAGCTACACCAGCCGGAACGAGAACGGCATCGCCAACTTTTACCTCTGTGCGGCGCAAAGATGCCAACAACGCTGCAGAATCTTGTGCGCGTACCAATTTAAGTAGATCTTCTTTATTTTGTTTAGCCGAGAATCCCAAACCAACACCAGAACCAGCAGGTGCTTCTAAAATTATCCAAGCTTCTGTTTTTCCGTGATCTAAACCAAGATGTGTTTTCGCAAAGGCTTTATTTGGGTGGTAATGAACCGGAAGTCTTTGATCGGGATCAAGTAACTTAACTAAAATCTCTGTTGATAATCCAAAATTTTTTACGTGATCTGCGCCGAGCCAACCATCTGGATCTGCCTTAATTGCATCACGCAACAAAGTGCCGTCGGCTAAATGCGACAGACCTTGCTCGGATTCCCCAAAGCGAGTTGTAATCGAACCAATCCACTCTTCCGGACGCATGGGACCGCCAGGTCCGTGGCGTAACGCACCGATCCGATTTCCTCCACGATAAAAGTGATCAAATTGATTGGAGGGAAGTTTGGCTGGGGTAGTTGAACTCTGTGACATGGTTCTAGACTACTTGCAGGGTTAACAAAATGACCAGCGAAAATGGAGTCACTTAAATGTCAGATGTATCTATTCGGCTGAAGCGCTTATTTAATAATGGCCGTTGCTTTGATATCGCAGTCGACCACGGCTTTTTTGGCGAGGGAACTTTCTTGGCCGGAATTGAGGATATGCAAGCAGCTGTAAACACTTTGATTGCTGCAGCGCCTGATGCAATTCAGTTAACCGTTGGGCAAGCTAAATTACTGCAAAACAATCCAAACCCAAATAAGCCAGCGCTAGTAATGCGCACCGATGTGGCTAACGTTTACGGAAAAGTGATTCCAGATCATCTCTTTAGTATTTTGCTCGAAGAACCTGTTCTTCAGGCGGTCCGCTTGGATGCGGCAATTGTCGTTGTGAACCTCCTTGATTTACCGGGACGCCCGGAACTTCGTGATGCTTGTATTCGTAACATTATGACGCTAAAGGCGCAGTGCGAACATTATGGAATGCCACTGATGGTTGAGCCACTGGTTATGAAGGATTCAGCAGCGGGCGGATATACATCAGATGGCGAATTAGAGAAAGTTGTTCCGCTAGTTCGCCAAGCAATTGAACTTGGCGCAGATGTGATTAAGGCAGATCCAACTGATATTGCAGCTGATTACCATCACGTGATTCAGACCGCCGGTTCGGTACCAGTATTGGTTCGCGGCGGTGGACGAGTATCAGATGAAGAACTCTTAAATCGAACTGCTGAAGTTTTGAAGCAAGGTGCTGCAGGAATTGTTTATGGTCGTAACATCATCGCCCATCCAAAACCAGCGAAGATGACGCAAGCGCTAATGGCAATGCTGCATAAAGGTACATCTGCCGCTGATGCGTTAAAGATTGTTAACGCTTGATATGTCTACACAAAAGCTAGTTAGAGTCGGAATCATCGGCGGCGGCCTAATGGGCCGCGAATTACTAGCGCTCGTGGGGCGATGGGATGCTCTAATTGATCATCCAATTCGTCCGGTAGTCACTGCAATTGCAGATACCTCGGATTCGGTTAGAGAGTTCTTTACCAACGCTGGTGTTACTGAGTCTTACAGCGATTACAAAGAGTTATTGACCAGTCCAAATGTAGATGTTGTTTACATTGCAGTACCGCACAATCTGCACGAAGAGATCTATATTGCAGCGATAAATTCCGGTAAAGATTTCTTAGGTGAAAAACCATTCGGTATTGACTTAGTTGCGGCAGAGAAGATCGCTGCTGCGCTGGTCGGCAAGAAGAACTTCGTTCGAGTATCCAGCGAACTTCCTTTCTATCCAGGTGCACAAGCAGCGGTTCGCGAAGTTTTATCTGGAAACCTCGGAGAAATTGTCGAGGTGCGTTCAGGGCTTCTGCATTCATCAGATATTGATCGAAAAAAGAAGATTAATTGGAAGCGCCAACGTAAATTCTGTGGAGATATTGGCGTTCTGGGTGATCTAGGAATGCACGCGGCACATATACCTTTGCGCTTGGGATATAAACCAACAAAGGTCTTTGCAATTTTAGATGACATTGTCACTCACCGTGAAGGCGCAAACGGAGAAGAACTTCCTTGCGATACCTTCGATAACGCAGTCCTTGCATTGCGCGCAAAGAATCCGGGCAGTGATCGTGAATTTCCGATGTTCTGGGAGATGAAGCGAATTGCACCAGGTGAGAGCAATACCTTCTTTTTTAGCGCGCTTGGAATGTCTGGTGGAGTTCGCTTTAGTACTAAGAACCCAGCGGTTTATCACACCTTTGCGCTAAAGAACGGTGAGCAGATCTGGTCAGAGATTCAACCCGGCCACGTCACGAATTGGCCAGTAATCACCGGACATATCTTTGAATTTGGTTTTCCTGATGCCTTATTGCAAATGTGGGCTGCTTACTTTGCAGAACGCGAAGGCAAACTCGGCGATCGTTTCGCTTGTGCATCGATTGAAGAAGTAATTGATTCGCACAAGGCATTTGCTGCAGCAATGAAGTCACACGAATCGCGTTCGGAAGTTGCGATCTAAAGTATGAATAGCTTTGCAGATACCAAGATCGCCGTCATCGGCAGCACAATGATGGATTTAACGGTCTATGCCGACATCCTGCCAGCGGCAGGTGAGACTAGATTCGGTGAGAGTTTCACAACTGGATTTGGTGGCAAAGGAGCCAATCAAGCGGTAATGGCGGCGCGCACTGGTGTAAAAGTTTCAATGATTACAGGTATCGGCAACGATGGTTTCGGTGATGAGAGCTTAGAAAATTTCAAGAACTGTCAAATGGATACAACATCTGTATTACGCCTTGATACTCACACAGGAGTTGCTCACATTTGGGTTGATGGCCAAGGCCAGAATCGAATTTCAATAGTTCCAGGGGCAAATTTTAAATTAACACCGCAAGATGCGATTGATCAGGTAAAGAAGTTAGAGAATGTCAGCGTCTTGATTGCACAATGTGAAATACCTCAAGAAGTTACACTTGCTGCATTTCGTACCGCGCAAGAACTCGGGATCACCACAATTTTAAATCCTGCTCCATACCAACCGCTTACTGATGACTTGCTGGAGTTAACCGATTGGTTAATCCCTAATGAAATTGAATTTGCCGAACTTGATAAAGCCCATCGCACACCGGATACGGATGAGGTAATCGCTTCACTTCGCAGAAAAGGTCGCACTATCGTTACTTTGGGAAGCGAAGGTGCAGCGCTCGTAACCACTGATGGGAAAGTAAAGAGATTTACCGCAAAGAAAGTTAGCGCAATTGATACAACGGGCGCTGGCGATTGCTTTATCGGAGCCTTTGCCGCAGCAATTGGATCAGGTGCGAGCGAAGATAGCGCAGTTCAATTTGGTATCGACTGTGCCACGAAGAGCGTGACGCGCAAAGGCGCGCAATCTTCTTATCCGAAGTTAGAAGAGATTGATTTCACCCTGATCGTAAAATAACGCTGCTGTATGGCACCGCGTCGCCGGTATGGATAATTCCTAAAGTCTCTCCAACTTTAACTTTAAACTCCTCGTGAGGTATTACCGTCGTCTTAAGACCACCGTGATGCTTTTTATATTCAGCGACTGTTGCGGCATCGACTTTCGCTTCAAACTCAGCAGCTAAGTACATTCCAGTTAATTCAAGGTGGGGCAATATCGCATCTAGTACCTGAGAAACTGTGGGAGTTCCCATAACCAAAGCCAAGTCAATTGTTTCTACATTTGGGTATGTAGGGAAGGGTCCATCAACAATTGCAATGGTATTTACGTGACGAAAGCGCGCCAATAAGGATGCGAGGTCACCATTAATGATTCCATTTTTGATCATGAATTTATAATCCCCTAGTAATCGCCTTCGCACAAGCGCTAAACTTGAAAAATGCCTGATCAATTAGCTAGCCAAGAGGCGGCACTTGCCCGAATTCAGGACCACCTCGAAAAAACCACCGAGCGCGTCTTAATCGGAATAATCGGCAAGCCCGGCGCAGGAAAATCTACTTTATCTAAGTATTTAATGGCCAAGCTTCCTAAAGAGTTTGTAACTGTTGTTCCAATGGATGGCTACCACTTAAGTAATAAAGTATTGAAGGATCTAAAGCGAGCAGATCGCAAAGGCGCTCCGGATACATTTGATGTTGCCGGTTTCACATCACTTGTAAAGCGAATTCGTTCCGAACAAACGCAGAATATTTATTACCCAATTTTCGATCGGGCAATTGAAGAATCAATCGCCGCCCAAGGAGTCGTAACTTCTGCCACCAAGGTAGTAATCATTGAAGGTAATTACCTGCTGCACGATGATGGCGGCTGGGAAGTTCTCAACGATCTGCTCGATGAGAGTTGGATGGTTGATGTTGATGATGACAAGCGAATTGCCCGATTAATTTCCCGCCATATTGCCTACGGTAAAGATCCGGAAGCTGCCAAAGCGTGGGCAAAAGGTACCGATGAAGTCAATGCAAAGTTAATCGAACGTGGCCGCGACCGCGCTGACTTCGTTGTGGCTATTGATTAACTGCGCAGAGCTGCAGCAAGCGAACGGAAATCTTCGACCAAGATGTCGATTTCTTTCTGTCCGTGAGCCAAACTGATCAACCACTGCTCATCTAATCCCGGAGGCGTGATGATTCCGCGATTTAGCGACCAGAGCCAAGAGAGTTCAGCTACTGCAAAATCTGTTGCTTTGTAGTCACGATAGTTGCGAACCGGCGTTGTCGACCAAGTAATACAGCCTTTTACGCCAAATCCAACGGTATGTGCAGGCAGTTGATACTGATCAATAATTTCAGAGATTCGCTCCAACGCTTGTTGGTTCAATGCCTCTGCCGCTGCCAAAGTTTCTGCAGTACAGATTTTATCTACAGCGCGTACACCTGACATTGCTAATGGATTTCCGTTAAATGTTCCGAAGTGGGCCATCTTTCCATTTGTTACGTAATCCATATATTTTTGCTTACCGCCAAAGGCTGCGAGAGTTAATCCACCACCAATAGATTTAGCGAGAGTGATTAGATCTGGTTTGACACCAAGTCTTTGTGCTGCACCTTGATGTCCAGCGGTAAGACCAGTTTTTACTTCATCAAATATAAGAATAACTCCGTATTGATCGCAGAGTTCGCGAACTCTTTCTAGGTATCCCGCATCTGGAAGAACGATTCCGATATTTTCAAGGACTGGTTCCACGATGAAGCAAGCAATTGTTGATGAATGTTTTTCAAAGATTGCTTCTAGAGAATCTGCATTGTTGTAAGGAACAACAAAGACGTTTCCGGCTACCAGATTTGAATCTGCGACCGCAGTTGGGAAATCGGCATCTCCTGCAGATTCAACTTTTGGTTTTGCTGATACAACGAATGGATCGTAGCTACCGTGGTATCCGCCTTCAATCTTGACTATATCTTTTTTGCCACTAGCAGATCTTGCAGTTCGAACCGCGTACATAGTTGATTCGGTTCCGGAGTTTGTAAAGCGAACTTGATCAATGCCAAAGCGGCGACAAATTCGCTCTGCTGCATCAGTTGATATCGGCGACGGTGTTACAAAGAGCATTCCGGTATCTAGGGCAGCTTTTGCTTCTGCTACGACTACAGGATTTAAATGTCCGGCAAGCATTGCACCGAATCCCATTGAAAGGTCGAGCAGCTCTCGTCCATCAACATCGGTCATCCAGGCACCTTTGGCGGAGACGATGGATATTGGATATGGATCCCAGTGTTGGAAACTAGAGCTAACTCCAAGGGGGAGCGACTTCTTTGAGCGTGCACTCTCTGTGGCTGAACCCTTGGTGCTATCGGTGAATAGTTGCCATTCTGAAGCTAATAAAGAGGCTACTTTTTCAGGCGATATCGGCGTGGATGTTGCTGGTACTGATCTAAAAGTTTCCGCGTGATGCGATTGTGTAATCATTTTAAAGCTGTACGGCAAAGGTTTCTGATTTAGAAACTCGTTTGAGAAGTACTCT
>Ga0315899_10004917_pt1 | contig 14435 bp, 8 predicted proteins | sample LakEriMetagenome_2_FD_203518 | JGI IMG/M metagenome (GOLD analysis project Ga0315899, IMG submission 203518) | Freshwater fungal communities from buoy surface, Lake Erie, Ohio, United States - Buoy 4 MA112 | ecosystem: Environmental > Aquatic > Freshwater > Lake | place: USA: Lake Erie, Ohio... | reverse complement strand
GAGGCCAGTCGTCGGCTCAACATCCTTCAACTTGGGTTTGGGCATCTCAAGCCCGTAAGAACTCACTAGCGCCCTGTGCACGATAAGGTCGGCATAACGGCGGATTGGGGACGTGAAATGCGCGTAACTGCCAAGCGACAGGCCAAAATGTCCAACATTATTGGGGCCATAATAAGCCTGCGTCTGGCTGCGAAGCACCGCCTCCATGATCTGCGGGCGAACTTCTTCGTCGACGATTTTCCCAAGAATTGCGTTGAATGTTTCTGGCTTTACCACTTGGCCCAACGCGAAGTCGATTTCAAAGGTCTTGAGATATTCCTTCAGCGCAACAAGCTTTTCGCGGCTTGGCGGTTCATGGGCGCGGTAAATTAAGGACGATTTTTTGGCTTCCAATGCCTTGGCCGCAGCGACATTTGCAGCGATCATGAAATCTTCCACCAAGCGATGGGCCTCAAGCTGCTCGCGTACGGCCACGCCAGTGACACGGCCCTTTTCGTCGAGCGTAATTCGCTTCTCGGGTAAGTTAAGCTCCAATGGCCCGCGCTTATCCCGCGCCTTGGCGAGAAGCCGCCAACACGCCCAGAGCGGCTTAAGCGCCGTTTCGAGCAACGGGTTTTCCATTTGTCCATCAATTGCGGCTTGCGCGTCGGGATATGGGATGTTGGCGGCAATTCGCGCCACAGCGCGGGTGAAGCGCCAGGACGCAACTTGGCCTGTCTTGCCAATAGACAAGTGACAGGCAAGTACCGCCCGGTCCTCCCCTGCCCGCAAAGAACATTTGTCTGATGACAAAGCATGCGGAAGCATGGGCACGACCAAGTCGGGGAAATATACGCTATTACCACGCTTTGATGCCTCATGGTCAAGCGCGCTGCCCGGACGGACATAGTAACTAACATCCGCAATCGCGACGATCGCGTCAAAGCCGCCGGTGTCGGCATTGGCGGTAGCCCAAATGGCATCGTCAAAGTCGCGTGCATCGCGTGGATCGATAGCAATTATAGGCAAATGGCGCAGGTCTTCACGATGGTCATTGGTAACGGGCAATTCCCGCACGCGCTCTGCCTCGCGTTCGGTCGCCTCCGGCATTTCAAACGGAATGCCATATTTGTGAATGGCGATAAGGCTGAAGCTTTTGGGTGCAAATGGGTCGCCAAGTACTTGCGTGACCCGCGCAGATTTTTTGTGTGCGTTGCCCGTCAGTTCGGCCAACACAAGCTCGCCAGCTTTCGCATCACCAACATCCCCAATTTGGGTGTCAAAACGCGCCTTTTTGTCGACCGACTTTAACCAATAGCGGCCGTTTTCGCCGCCCTCGACCACGCCCAATATTTGCTCGCTGCCCTTCGCGAGCTTTTTCATGATATGCGCAACCAAGCCATTGCCGCGTTCTTCTGTGCGTGCCAATATCCGCTCGCCAATACCCAGGGCCCCGCGCTTACCTTTGGCTTCAATCACGCGAATTTTAGGTAGTGGAATGCCTTCGGCTTCCCAATGTTCGGGTACGGCAACCGCCTGGTCACCGTCAATCGCAACAATTTTCAGCACCGTAACTTTCGGTACGCCGCCCATTTTGTGAAAAGCGCGGCCCGGGGCCATGTCGATCAGGCCTTCATCGGTCATGTCCTTCAACAACGCCTTAAGGGTAATTTTCTCATTGCCGCGTAGACCAAACTCACGTGCAATTTCGCGCTTGCCCGCAGGCTCCTTCGACGTCTTGATAAATTCCAATATCTGATCGCGGGTGGGAAGCCCCTCAAATTGCGCGTATTTGGTCATGTGCTAATAGGTCCGCCCTATCAATATCCGCTCCACCGCTGGCGCGCCTGTAAAGAAGCAAGCGCCGTCCGCAGGTGCCGCGTCTACTGGACTGTTGCGCATGGTCAGCTTTAGCGCTTTGAGCTGCGCGACAATCTTGTCGAGGTCAGCGCCACTTGGACGTGCCCATTGCACTTCAACCCAGCCAGCAAATTTGGCTTCATCGCCGGCAAAATGCTGTGCAAGGTCAGTTACGTCGCGGCGAATATTGGCTTCGAGACGTTCTTTTGCTTGTGCGTATAAGGCGCCTTGGATGTCTTCCAGCATCGCGGCTGCTGAGGCAACCAATGCATCGCGCGGGGTAAATGCCGTCGCAAGCTTGCCATCTTCCTTGTAAAGTTGGTCGCGGCGAATGACGGCGGCTTTGCCCTCGCTCATGTCGCGTGGGCCGACTTCGACAATGATAGGCGCGCCTTTCTTTACCCAAGCCCAGCGTTTGTTTGACGCCTTTGCAGCCTTGGTGTCGAGCAGCACGCGCAGTGGCTCGCCGAACGCGCTGAGCGCAAGCAATTCGGCGCGTAAGCTGCGGCAATATTCCAAGACGGCTTCGTCTTCGTCATTGTCGCGCAGCATAGGAATGATCACAATTTGGTGCGGCGCAATTTGTGGCGGGCAACGCAAGCCATCATCATCGCCATGCGTCATGATGACGCCGCCAATCATGCGGGTGGAAACACCCCAGCTGGTGGTATGGGCGAACTGCTGATTGCCCTCTTTGTCCTGATATTTGATCCCCGACGCCTCGGCAAAACCCGTGCCCAGATAATGCGACGTTCCGGCCTGCAGGGCTTTCCCATCCTGCATCATCGCTTCGATGCTGTAGGTTGCTACTGCACCAGGAAAACGCTCATTCTCCGGCTTTTCGCCAGCCACAACGGGCATCGCCAGCGGACCTTCAGCAAAGGCACGGTACATTTCGAGCGCGCGCATCGTTTCCTGCATGGCATCTGCGCGGTCTGCATGGGCGGTATGCCCTTCCTGCCACAAAAACTCGCTTGTGCGCAGGAACATACGCGTGCGCATTTCCCAGCGGACAACATTGGCCCATTGGTTCACCATCAAAGGCAAATCACGCCAGCTTTGAACCCAGCGGCTCATGGCTGCGCCAATCACCGTTTCCGATGTTGGGCGAACGACAAGTGGTTCTTCCAGCTTTGATCCCGGGTCGGGGATAAGCTTGCCATTGCCGTCGCTGATAAGGCGATGGTGCGTGACCACTGCCATTTCTTTGGCAAAGCCCTCTACATGGTCGGCTTCTTTTTCGAAGAAGGACAATGGAATGAACAATGGAAAGTAGCAATTTTCAACGCCAGCGGCTTTGATTTCTGCATCCATCAGCTTCTGGATGCGTTCCCACATGCCATAGCCCCAGGGCCGAATGACCATACAGCCACGCACGCCCGATTCTTCGGCCAAATCGGCTTCAGAGATGACTTCTTGATACCAGCCCGCGAAATTTTGAGCGCGCGTAACGCTTAATGCATGTTTTATCAAAATCTTACCTGTAATTATATGTGAGATTATAAAGCTTTGTCAGTCGCAATCTTGTCGATCTTGGCCTGTAGCGCAGCGATTTGTTGCTTAAGGTCCGCAATGCTGTCCTCCTGCTCGCTTTTTTTGCCGGTCAAATTGCCCAAATTAGGCATAAGCGCCTCGCGCGCTGTCCGCAGGAATTCGATGTTCTGCTTTGCCAGATGGCCAAAGGGACCTGACGTGATGGCGGTTTCAATAACGTCCTGAACCTGTCGTTGGTTTTTGCGGAAGTTATCCATTGAGGTTTCGAGAAATTGCGGCACCATTCCCTGCATGGAATCCCCATACATGGCGATAAGCTGCTTAAGGAACCCTACTGGCAGCATCTGCTGTCCGTTATTTTCCTCATCCATAATTATCTGCGTAAGGACGCCGTGGGTTATATCTTCGTTGGATTTTGCATCAACGACCTTAAAATCAATATCCTTGCGCGTCAGTTCTGCGAGGAAATCGAGCGTGATATATTTGGACGAATGGGTGTTATAAAGCCGCCGATTTGCGTACTTTTTAATGATGATTGGCCCATCACCGTTTCTGCTGGCTGCACGTGCCATAGTTGGTCCTTCCCCGAATACTCCGTCACTACTAGCACCAACTTATAGTGCACTGCAACATTGGCGCGTGAAGGCGCGCATGAGGGTACGGTTAAAGCGCTTTTCGTAATCCTATTTCAAGAAACGCATTGCTTATAAAATGAACGACGCAGCGGTCTTGCATCAAGCATCCTAAGCGACAACAGGTTCAAAGCGCTGCTTCGTCCATATTTTTAATTTTTTTGCGCCTTGATGTTAAAAGCTATTTTCAGGGCATTACCATCTTTAAATCCGCACAAGTTATTGTAATATAGTGATAACAATTACGAAACGCAGTCAATCCACTGGTGTGGTTTCACGGCAACTTTGTGACAGAATTTGGACTTTTTCACTTCAAGTCATTGCACTAATGGCAATCATGCGCTTTAGAGGCAGTGTGAATACTATATGAACGATAATTCAGGGATGTTTCGATGAAAAAGACCAATTTGTTGATTGCTGGCTCTGCTATTAGCCTTGCACTGTTTACAGCGGCGCCGTCTTACGCGCAGGATGCTCCAGCGGCCGATGAGCCTGCAGCGGAGAGTGCAGTAGATGAAAAAGTAATTACGGTTACTGGATCGCGTATTCGTTTACCTAATCTTGAATCGATCGAGCCAACAACGACACTTGATAATCGCCAATTGCGCGAACGTAACTTTACCAATATCGCAGATGCGCTCAACGAGCTTCCCGGCATTCGTGGCAGTGTTACGCCACAAGGCGGTCAAGGATTTGGTCAAGGTGTTAACTTCGCGAATAGCTACGGCTTGGGATCAAACCGAACGCTTACTTTGATTAATGGTCGCCGGTTTGTAAGTTCGAACGTTGCAACTATTTTTGCGAATGCCGGTGCAGGGACGCAGGTAGATTTGAACACCCAGCCTAGCATTCTTACCGATAAAATTGACCAGTTAAGCGTTGGCGGCGCGCCGATTTACGGTTCTGACGCTATTTCTGGTGTTATCAACATTTTCCAGCGCACACGTTTCGACGGTGCGGAATTCTCGTTTACGACAGGTATTTCTGAAAAGAGCGATAATGAGAATTATAATTTCTCGGGAATTGTGGGTAAGGATTTCCTCGATGGGCGTTTGAACGTTACCATGGCCTTTTCACGCGATGAGCTTACAGGTGTTGAATATAACGGTCGTGATTTCCTAAAGCGCCGTATTGGCAGCGCTACCAATCCATCGACAAGCCAAAACAGCTCGTTGCGCCTCCCAGGAGTAAACCAGACAAATGACGGCCGCTTAGATCCCGGAATTGGCTTTAACGATACTGCGACCGATGGCTGGCCTGGGTCGGTATTGATCCGGAACGTAAACATTCCCTTTCTGACACGGGGCGGTCTGATAACCAGCACAAACCTTACCGGTGCTGGTACGAACCCCCTTAATCCAGCCGTTCCTTTTGGTACTCGGACGACGACAGGACTTCAGTTTGATGAGCGTGGTTTTCTCGTTCCTTTCAATCAGGGCATAGTCTTCCCGGGAACATCTGGGTCTGGCGGTGATGGGTTTGTTTTCTCTGACTTTACTCAAATCACGTCTGATTTGAACCGCACGAGCGCAAATGCCTTCGTTACGTTCGATGTAACACCTAATGTAGAGCTGTTTTTCGAAGGTAGCTATTTTGAATCACGCGCTGATGAGCTGACACAACAACCAACCTTTAACAGTTCGTTGTTTGGCGGGCTGAGTGGCGCTCTCGCATTCTCGGTTGACAACCCAATGCTCACGACTCAGGCCCGGGATGCGTTGGTTTCCCGTGGTGTAACGTCTTTCAGCTTGTCGCGCGCATCAGACGACTATGCTGATCTCACAGGATTTAACAAAACACGACTTTATAACATGGTTGGTGGTTTAAAGGCTGATTTAGAAATATTCGGCCGCACTCTAAACTTCGAAACATATGGCAGCCACGGAAACACGCGCAGCAGCGACTACGGGCAGGATCTCAACGCCCAAAACTTTATCAATGCTGTAAACGTAACGCGCAATGCGTCCGGTCAGATTGTGTGTACAGTCAACCCCACGCGCCTTGTCGGCACAGCTTTGACTGGTTTTGCTGCTCCTGGTGGAACGCCAATTGCAGATCCAAATTGTGTACCGCTCGATGTGTTTGGTGACGGTCGCGCATCCGCAGCTGCGCGGGATTACGTGGTCGAAGATTTTGTCACAATTAGTGAGCAAGAGCAGACAGTATTTAACGCCAACATCGGTGGTTCGCTATTTGACCTTTGGGCAGGCCCAGTTGGTTTTAACTTTGGGTATGAGCACCGTGAAGAAAAGGCTAGCTTTACGCCTAGTGATTTCCAACAAGCAGGTCGCGGACGCTCCGTTGCTATTACGCCATTGGCAGGCAAATATAATCTCGATGAAGCGTTTGGCGAACTCGTGATCCCACTTGTGAATGATGAAAACAACGTTCCTTTCATTTACAATGCTTCCGTAACTGGTCGTGGCCGTTACTCCGACAACACAGTGAACGGCGGCTTTTTCTCGTACATGGTCGGTGGTACTTTGGCTCCGATCCCTGACGTAGAGTTTCGTGGTAACTTCACGCGCTCGTTCCGGTCCCCTGCAATTACAGAACTGTTTTTGCCTAAGGTGAATACGTTTGCGTTCGTTCCGGATCTTTGTCAGACATCCGCTCGTAATGCCGGCCCCGCCCCGACGATCCGTGCAGCAAACTGCGCGGCTTTTATTGCGGCGTTCCCAGGCACTGACTTTAACCTGCCTGACCCCGCGTCGACGGCAAGTGTGCCCGCTCAATCGGGTGGAAATCCAAATCTGGAAAACGAAGCGGCCGATAGCTACAGTTTTGGTGTAATTGTGCGTCCGACTTTCATACCGCGGCTGTCGATCACAGCCGATTATATAAGCATATCTTTGAACCAGCCAATTTCTAACCTGTCTATTGCGCAGATTGCTTCAGGCTGCTTCGATAACCCTAATTTCAATACTTCAGACCCATCCAATGGAAACGGTTTCTGCGAGCAAATCAACTACGGCCCCAATGGGCGCGTGGTGGGTGATCCGCAAAATCCAGCCGTACGGAGCGGTTTTGTAAACGGCAACAATATCAAGTTTAGCGGGATTCAGGGAACAATTGGTTACAACTTCCCGCTGTTCAGCGGTGACTTCACGGTTGGCGGTGATATGCTGTATGTTCGTCGCCGCTTGGTCGACATTACCGGTGTTGCGCCCAGCCGCAGTGATGGGGTCATCGGTGATCCTGAGTTTTCGGGTCAGCTGCGGTTCCGTTATGCTCAAAATGAATTTGGTATGACAACCACGGTAACTTACACAGGTGATCAGCTTTTCAGCAGGCTGAACCGGGCTCCTGGTGTTGCAGGATCAGGTGCCGACGCCCGTGCACTTGACAAGTTGAAAGCGTACTACGTTGTTAGCGGCGGCATATTCTATGAAGCCACAGACGATTTACGGCTGACATTTTCGGTAACCAACTTGTTCAATCGACAAGGTGAGGATTACTTTGGTGAGCTTCATCCATCTAGCTACAACGACCTCATCGGCCGGCGTTTCCAGCTTAGTGCGCGCGCGACGTTCTAAAGTTAGAAAATATCAGAATTAATAGAGAGGGCGTCCATTGTGGCGCCCTTTTTTATGTCTTTATGCGCGCTGACCAATCGTGGGCCGTTGACTGCAAACTAACCGATTATTTATCGCCAGACGCGCTTGAACCTTGAACCCAAGTTGGTGAGCAGTTCATATTGTGACAGGCCAGTTAGCGCGGATGTAGATATCAGATCATAATCTAAATCTACCCAATCACCTTCGCCTATGTCGGGAATGCCAGTTAGGTCCAACGTGACTAAGTCCATCGACACGCGGCCGATAACAGGGACATTGTGTCCGCCTACACGTGCAGTTCCCTTGCCGGAAAAAGCCCGCAAATAGCCATCGGCATAGCCAATCGAAATCGTGCCCACACGCGTATCCGCGTTGCAGATATGGGTCGCATTATAGCCAACGGGCGACCCCGCGGATACGACCCGCGCCTGAACCAGCCTTGCCGAAAGCGCGACCACAGGTTTGATAAAGCTCGCCATTTCCGCACGTGCGATCCCCCCGTACAGGCTTAGACCTGGGCGGGTTAGGTCAAAATGATAGTCATCGCCCAGCATGATACCTGCGCTGTTCGCGAAGCTACGCCGTTTGGCGTCAACGGTTGTCATAACAAACTGAAACATTGAAAGCTGTGCGCTGTTCTGCGCCACGTCTGCATCGGCGGACGCAAGATGCGACAGCAGCAAATCAACCTGAACGCCGTGAATTGCAGCGGCCGTGAGTTGCCCTGGCCCCAGCCCCAAGCGGTTAATGCCGCTGTCAAACATGATGTGGCAACGCCCCCCGCCTGATGTGCGCCACAATTCCACTTGTTCAACCGTATTCAAAACCGGGATTGCACCCAAAGCGCGCGCGCCGGGAACGTCGGCTGATGATATACCGTTCAGAACAGCTATCCATTCGGGTGGAATGAGATCTGCAATCGCTTCTGCTTCGCCCCAATGTGCAACAAAAAAGTCGCGACACCCTGCATCACGCAACCGCGCAACCACTTCTCGCGCTCCAAGACCATAAGCATCCGCCTTAACAGCAGCTCCGGCACGGGCCGCGCCGCTGCGCTTATCAAGCGCCCGCCAGTTCGAAACCAACGCAGATCCGTCAAGAGTAAGGCGCAAGGGGGGCACAAAATCCGTCATTAACCGCCTCTCGCCCCTGCCCCTTTGTCTGTCAATCCAGCTTGGTCTTTCCCGAAGTTTCCGGCAGCCAGATCAACGCAACAACAAACGCCAAGGCGGTAACCCCTACTGTGTACCAAAGCCCGGAGAATGGTTGCCCCGTCTGCGCGACGATATACTGCGAGATATAGGGCAAGAACCCGCCAAAATAGCCTGCGCCAATATGATAGGGTATCGACATGGACGTGTAACGGATTTTCGCCGGAAACATTTCAACAAGGATCGCGGCGACTTGTCCATAGGTCATGCCGGACAATGCCACCATCAGGAACACCGCCAGTATGATTTTCCAAGGCTGGCGTTGCGCAGGGTCGGACTTATCAGGATAGCCCGCCTTTTCCAACGCCGCGACATACGCCTTTTCGTCAAAACCTTGCAACTGGGCGTCTCCGACGTTCAGCGACACAGTCGTTCCGGCCTGCTTGCTGTAAGCAATGCCGCGTTTCGTAAGGAAGTTAAGCGCCTGCGCGCATTCACTTTCATGCACGCGATTGAGCACATTGAAATCACATTCAGGTATCGACAAGGTAACAGGGTTGCTCGCTGTAGCCCGCGCAAGCGCCGGATTGGCTGCATCCGCCATCATCCAGAAAATCGGAAATACACCCACAATCGATAGGCCATAACCGAGGAGAAGGAGCCGTTTCCGACCCCATTTATCTGACAGCCAGCCGCAGGCAACATATGTAGGTGCAGCCAAGGCAGCGCCGACAGCCATATACAGCAGCGCATCCGTTTCCGGAACCCGCGCGGTCCCAGTAAGAAAGTATAAGGTGCCGAATTGTGAGGTGTAATAAATGACTGTCAAACCCGCTGCGACGCCAAACAAGGCGACGAAGAGGCGGCCAATATTGCCTGGATATTGGAAGCTTTCCAAAAACGGGTTTTTAGAAGTGGTTCCAGCAGCTTTCATGGCCTTGAAAACCGGGCTCTCCGACAGTTTGAGCCGCATGTATAGAGAAACCGCCAACAGCCCTATCGACGTCAGGAACGGCACACGCCAGCCCCAGGCTTCAAACGCTTCCGTGCTCATAGATTGCCGCGTGATCAGCACGACAATGACCGCGAGTAGAAAACCGCCCGCGACAGATGCCTGAATCCAGCTGGTATATTGCCCGCGTTTGCCATCAGGCGCATGTTCGGCGACATAGATGGCCGCTCCGCCATATTCCCCGCCAAGCGCCAGTCCCTGAAGACAGCGCATGAGCAAGAGCAACCCTGCCGCCCAGACACCCGCAGTTTCAAAGGTTGGAAGCAAACCGATTGCTGCAGTGGCAACGCCCATGAGGGTAATTGTGACAAGAAAAGTATATTTCCGGCCAATCTTGTCGCCGAAATATCCAAACAATATCGCACCGAACGGCCGCACGCCAAAACCTGCACCAAAAATCGCAAGCGATGCCAATGTCGCTGCGGTGGGGTTGTCTGCGGGAAAAAACAGCTTTCCGATCAACGCTGCCAATATGCCGTATACGAAGAAATCATACCATTCGAACACAGTACCAAGCGATGATGCTGTGATAACAAGGCGATCGCGCTGCGGATCAAGTGTGACTTCGGTATCGGCGGCACTGGCCATGATGTTCCCCTATAAACCCTTTAGGAGTGTCTTAATGCCAATGTTAAAGCGTTCAAGCGGCATGTTGCGCTTATCCACAAGCGGCATTAGCCTATGTCGGGAGGAGACACTTCATGCCGCAATTTATAGACCTCTCAATCCCTATTACCAACGACGTGGTGTCCGATCCGCCCGTGATGCGGCCGCAAATCACTTACATGACCCATGAAAACACGTGGGAGCAAATCGCGATGTTCTTCCCGGGGCTGACCAAAGAGGACCTTCCCGATGGCGAAGGCTGGGCAGTGGAGAGCCTAACCCTGTCCACGCACAATGGGACGCATATGGATGCGCCGTGGCATTTTCATTCAACCACTGACAACGGGTCGACCCCTGCCCCGTCGATTGACGAAGCACCGCTAGATCTATTTTTCGCGCCTGCTGTGAAGCTCGATTTTTCTAAAATGCCCGCTGGCCACGTCATAAGCGCGGCGGACGTTGAGGCAGAGTTAAAGCGGATCAGCTACACCCTTCAACCGCGTGATATCGTATTGGTGCAGTCCGGCGCTGTATATGGGACTGATAATTTCACGGACCAAGGCATTGGCATGGGCGCTGAAGCCACATTGTACCTCACGGAACGCGGGGTTCAGGTTGTAGGCACAGACGCATGGAGTTGGGATGCACCCTTTAGTCACACCGCAAAGCGTTGGGCCGAAAAGCGCGATCCTTCGATCATCTGGGAAGGACATAAGGCCGGCCGGATCCAGCCTTATTACCAGATTGAGAAACTGACCAATTTGGAGGCCCTACCACCATTTGGATTTACGCTCTCATGCTTCCCCGTAAAAATTGAGCGCGCAAGTGCCGGATGGATAAGGGCGGTCGCCATTTTAGCTTAGGAAATTCCGCCTTACTCCATCTCCAGAATTACTGCGTCTACTGCCAAGCTATCTCCGGCCTTAGCATTCACCAGCTTCACCGTTCCCGTTTTCTCAGCACGCAAAATGTTCTCCATCTTCATTGCTTCCACCACGGCGAGCGGTTGGCCGGCTTCGACAATGTCCCCTTCGCCGACATGCAACGTCGTGAGCAAGCCTGGCATTGGGCAAATGAGAAACTTGGACAAATCCGGAGGGATCTTTTCGATCATGTGGGTAGCGAGATGTGCAATATGACCAGGCAGCACGCGGGCGACATGCTTTGCGCCGCGGGTGCTCATATTAAAACCATTGCGGGTTTTGGTAATTTTGACGGCAAGTTCATCGCCGTCAACTTCCGCCTCAATGATGCGATCGCCGGGGTCATATTCCATCGAAAGTTCAAACAACGCGCCGTCGACGTGCATTTCGCCATCGATCATTTCGATATCATGCACGGCATCGGCAATCTTAACTTGCCAACGTGATGGCGGCGGCAAAGTGTCGCCCAATTGCCCATCAACATTACGCGCGCGATCTGCTTCTGCCGTGGCCACAAACCCAGCAATAGCGGCCAATGACTTAACCAGTTCAGGCGAGGATGCTGCACCTTGGAAGCCATCGGGATATTCTTCCGCAATGAAACCGGTGGTGAGTTCCCCCGATCGGAAGCGCGGATGCTGCATAATGGCGCTAACGAAATCGATATTATGGCCCAGACCCTCAATCTCGAAACGATCAAGCGCTGCGATTTGCAGGTCGGCGGCTTCGTCACGGGTTTGTCCCCAGGTGATGAGTTTCGCAATCATGGGGTCGTAGAACATGCTAACTTCGCCGCCGTCATAGACACCGTCGTCTACACGGATGCCATCAACGCCGCGGCGGCCATTCTCGGTTCCATCGTCTGTCCAGCCTTCAACGGGTGGCCTGTAGCGGGTGAGCCTGCCCGTGCTTGGTAAAAATCCGCGATAGGGGTCTTCTGCATAAACACGGTTTTCGATAGCCCATCCGTCTATTTTGATGTCTTCCTGCGTCATCGCAAGCTTTTCACCAGCGGCGACGCGGATCATTTGTTCCACAAGATCTATGCCAGTGATGCATTCTGTCACAGGATGCTCAACCTGCAAACGCGTGTTCATCTCAAGGAAGTAAAAGCTTTCACCGCTTGGGTCAGCTCCCGACACGATCAGTTCGACCGTACCAGCAGAATAATAGCCAACGGCACGAGACAGTGCGACGCATTGTTCGCCCATCGCCTTGCGCATTTTGGGTGTAACAAAGGGCGAAGGCGCTTCCTCTACAACTTTCTGATGACGGCGCTGGATCGAGCATTCGCGTTCGTTTAAATACAATATGTTGCCGTGCTGATCACCCAAAATCTGGATTTCAATGTGGCGTGGGTTGAGGATGAACTTCTCGATAAACACGCGGTCGTCACCGAATGAGTTCAGCCCTTCCCGCTTGGTAGCCTCAAAGCCTTCGCGGACATCTTGCTCATTATATGCAAGCCGCATCCCCTTGCCACCGCCGCCGGCGGAAGCTTTCATCATGACGGGATAGCCGATCTCAGCAGAAATCCGGACCGCATGTTCGGTATCGTCAATCTCGCCGACAAAGCCGGGAACGACATTAACGCCTGCTTTCAAGGCCAGCTTCTTGGATTCGATCTTGTCACCCATAGCGGCAATGGCGTTTATAGGGGGGCCGATGAAGGCGATATTTTCCTTAGCAAGTGCCTCGGCAAAACTGGTGCGTTCCGACAGAAAGCCGTAGCCCGGATGGACAGCCTCAGCGCCGGTCTGTTTGCACGCAGCGATGATCTTATCGGCAATCAGATACGACTGTGCAGCTGGCGAAGGCCCAATATGCACGGCCTCGTCGGCCATTTGCACAAACGGCGCGCGCGCATCGGCATCGGAATAGACCGCGACCGTCGCGATGCCCATCCGGCGCGCGGTTTTGATAATCCGGCAAGCTATTTCGCCACGGTTTGCGATTAGGATTTTTTTGAACATTAAGGAATGATCCCTTCGACAATCATAATTCGAGATTTTGCTGCCTTATGCCGTATTTCGGCAACCGGGCGATATTCATCGGAATTCAAAAACGCTTGGGCCGCTTTCAAGTTCGCGAACTCTAGCACCACAACTCTGCCGCTTGGTGCATCGCCCTCAGCCAGATGTATCTCTCCACCTCTGACGATGTATCTACCGCCATACTGCGCTGCGATAGGCGCTGCCGCTGACTTATAGCTTTCATATGTGCTTGCATCGACAACTTCAATTTCGGCCATCACATACGCTTTGGGCAGTTGTTGCGTATCAGCGCTCGAAATCTCCGGCAAGAATGCGGAAGCAATACTCACTCTGCCGGCTCCAACGCCTTGCACGCCCTAAGAGGCTCCTCGGCCTCCATTGGCACAAGCCCCAGTTTCGCCAGCATCGCCGCGTCCTTATCGTCGCCAGCATTGGCGGCAGTCAGCAACTTGTCACCCGTGAAGATGCTGTTTGCGCCTGCCATGAAGCACAAGGCTTGCGTTGCCTCGCTCATACTCTCGCGCCCGGCACTTAACCGCACCATGCTCATCGGCATGGTTATCCGCGCCACGGCAATAGTGCGGACGAATTCGATGTCGTCAATCTTCGCCAACGGTGTGTCGGCAAGCATGTCGCCCAGCACAGTACCCTTCACGGGGACCAAGGCGTTGACGGGCACGCTTTCGGGATGGTGCGGTAGGGTCGCCAGCGTATGGATGAAGCCCACCCGGTCGGCGCGGGTTTCACCCATGCCAACAATTCCGCCACTGCACACATTGATGCCCGCACGGCGGACCTCGGCCAACGTGTCGAGTCTGTCTTCCATCGTCCGCGTGGTGATGATCTCGTTATAACGCTCTGGCGAGGTGTCGATGTTATGGTTGTAGTAATCCAAGCCCGCGTTGGCGAGCATGTCCGCCTGGCTTGGCGTGAGCATACCCAAAGTCATGCAGGTTTCCATGCCCATGGCACGTACGCCCTGAACGATTTGAACAATCGCTGGCATATCGCGGTCTTTCGGGTTCCGCCAGGCAGCGCCCATGCAGAAACGGCGTGAGCCAGCATCTGCAGCCTCAGCAGCCTTTTGCAACACCGCTTTAACGTCCATCAACTTGGTCGCCTCAACCCCGCTATCGGCCTTCACGGATTGGCTGCAATAGCCGCAATCTTCCGGGCAGCCGCCAGTTTTGATAGACAATAATGTGCAAAGCTGAATTTGCCCCGCCG
>Ga0315899_10004914_pt1 | contig 14437 bp, 13 predicted proteins | sample LakEriMetagenome_2_FD_203518 | JGI IMG/M metagenome (GOLD analysis project Ga0315899, IMG submission 203518) | Freshwater fungal communities from buoy surface, Lake Erie, Ohio, United States - Buoy 4 MA112 | ecosystem: Environmental > Aquatic > Freshwater > Lake | place: USA: Lake Erie, Ohio... | reverse complement strand
CTCGATGCTCTGCGTCGAAATGCTCCGCTGTCGAGTGTCGAGCAGCTGCTGGAGGCTGCGGGGCAGGCGAGCGTGATCGGCAAGCTGCTGTTGTTGAAAGACGACGCCCCGGAGGACTGGGAACAAGTCACAGACATGAACTGCCTCGACGTTGTTGTACGTCTGAGGCAGCCGCGCAAGTTGAAAGCCATCCTGCAGGCGGCGGCAGGCACGCCAGGGCTCCTCGCACAGATGCTCTTGTCGCAGCCCAGCAACGACCCCGGGAGTCTCCTAGTGGCTGTGCGCGAAAGCAGCGTAAGCATGCTGGCGCCGCTCATGGACGCGGCAGCCGCTGCTCGAGTGCTGCCAGCGCTGCTGCTTGAGCCAGAGCGCGGGCTTCCCATGCACTTCATCTGCCTCACGGATGACGACGCCCGGGGTCTCGCAGTGCTGAGCACGCTGCTGTCAGGCGCAGGGGCCTACGCTTCCTCAATGCTGCTCCAGGAAAACGAATTCGGGAGAACCTGCCTACACCGGGCTGTAGAGAGTGACAAGGCGAGGTTCGTGCGCGGGATGCTGGAGGCGGCGGGCCGCTTGGGCGTGCGAGAGCAGCTCTGGGTGAAGACCGACAGGTACAGGCGCGGGATACCGGGGACCAATGAACCCACGTTCCCACCTCTCGCTGCCGTGGAAGGCGCCGAGATGCGGGAGGCACTGTGCGTGGGAGTTTCCGTCGCCGAACTCGAGCGCAGCATGTCGGACCTCCAGCAGGAGATGCACCTTCTGAAGGAGAATCTCGCCGCCACCTCGTCGCAGCTGGCCGCACGCAGGTCAAGGACGTCTTTTATATAGGTCAAAGGACGTCTCGGTCCCTCCCCGCGCGCACGGCTCGTATTTTTGCCGATTCGTAATAAAGCACGTTTGAGACTTTTGGGCCGGACTTTTGGGCCGGACTTTTGGGCCGGACTTTTGGGCCGGACTTTTGGACTTTTGCCGCACAAGCGTGACACGACCTTCGACGGGTAGCTGTTGATGATGCGGATGTCGGTGTTTCCCAACGGGCCTTCGAGGTAGATTTCTTCCATGTTCTCTCTTTTGATTCGGCAGTTGATGCTCGCTGCCAGCGTCAGCAGCGCGCGAGCGTTCCGCGCGAGCGTTCCGCGTCAGAGTTCCGCGTCAGCGTGAGCAGCGCGCGAGCGGGGCGTGCGCGAGGCTCACCGAGGTCCTGATCGGCGATCATCATCGCGAATTTCATCACGTTTCTCAAGATCTTCTGCGAAATACGCTTGCACGTCGAGTAGATGCTGATTTCGACAGCAGGGCAGCTCAGGAGCAAGGCCGCGCAGAACATGCTCACGCCTGCGCGGTAGCCATGAGGTCAACGCGCGGCGCGGGCAGCACGCAGGCAGCACGCACGCGTCCTCGCGACGCTGCGGCTTCCTCACTTATTGTTTTTCCGAAGCGCCTGGGGGTGCTGATCAAGATCTCCTGCGCGATGCTGTCCCAGTTATTCTTCGCGAGCAGCTGTGCATGCGTTCTCGCAAACGTTCCAGGCTTCTCCATCTTGAAGAAGGAGCGAGAGGTTGCTCGAATGAAGTCCTGTAAGACGCCGAGTGTCTCTCTAATATGTCAGTCGATGCGTTGGGGGCAGTGTGCTCAGCCAGCGACACTCACCGCGTGGAAGAGGCTCTGATGGAACGAACGCTTCCAGCCAAGCGTGTCGAGTTTCGCCAGGAACTTACTGCAGCGGTCCATGTACTCCATCGGACTCAATTTGGCTTCCCTGGCTTCGGGCAGCCACACGCTTGAGTCTGTTTGTAGTTTCATCAGCGCTTCTTTCTGCTGCAAGCGGTACTGCAGAGCCGGGAGCAGCCGCGGGACCTCGGCCTCCGTCTGCTGCTGCGCTTTGCGTTCTCGGTCGATCACATTTTGGAGTAGCTGCAACACGCCGGCATACGGCATTTGCATCGTGCATAGTCGGTTGGATATACACGAAGACGAGTTGGACACAGATTCAGACGTTCAAGCGTTTTATTTTCGGAAGGCTACGAAGCCTTTCTACAATTATACAAAATACGCCGCAGACCTGTCGCCGCCTATCGCAAGACAGTAAAGACCTTTAGTGAGACTTGCAAGCTTTACTGGCGGACCTAATGATTGTGGGTTACGTTTTCGAGATTGCCTTGTATTTTCTGGCGTTTTACATTTTAGACCAACCTGTACGAAATCATTTTGATTCTCGGTTAAATTCTGCAACATCCTCGTGCTATGCACGGTATCATTAAGCGACGCCATACGATCGTCTGTAAAAAGCCTTTTCTCTCTAGCATCTGCTGGAATTCTAAACCCAAGTCGTTCATACACGCCGATCAAGTGTTTCTTAACAGGATTGAAATTTAGAAGTGTGAATTTAAGGTGACACTCACGTGCGTTGCGCATTGCGACATGTACCAGCGCTGAGCCCATGTTTGTTCCACGGAGTGTACAATAGACATGTTTAAGGTAATGATTGTCCCAATACTCCTCTGAATATACATAGCCACACACTCGTATCCTATCTTTTTTATCTACGGGCTGCACAAGGAGGAAATAAAATTTTTCAATAGGTACTTTATCGCGTTGTCCTTTTTTTTTTTTTACGGAAGTTTTAACATCGGGCATAATCCACTGATAGTCTCGGTATATATCATCTGCAAACTCTCCAGCAGGGTTAGTTTCGGATTCTTTGCCTAGAGGTGTGTCTTGCTGCACCAAGTCGTATGAAAAATCCAGAAATAGGTCAGCAATGTCTTCCTCCAGGGGCTTGAATATTTCTTCTTCATATTCTTCCCATAATTCATTTAATGTCTTGATGCAGACTCTCACTTTGGTTTTTTCAGTGTCATCATGTCCGGGTAGTCCGCTGACGAGACAGTAGTCCTTCGACCACTCGCTATGATTGCGAATATCGAATAGCATTTGATGGTCCTCGGCGGGCTGCGACTCGGGCAGCATGTAGCAGGCCTTATGTACTTGTTTTCTTTTGGACCCCATGACAGAGTATAGTGTTTAATACTAGTCTTCGACAAACGACACTTTTTGGTTTGGCACAGCACGATTTTCTCAAGATGGCTCACTGTTTGTGTGTAGTTCGTGAAGCTCGAGCTCGCACCTACTGCGTCCGTGATCTCGGAGCTGTTTGCAAAAGCAGGCGAGCTCGGCGTCGAAGTCGATATGCCCGTGGCGTTCATGCAGGATGACGCGAATCCCAAGGTCTTGTTTCGTGGCGACCACGCGCTCCCATTTGTCCGTGGGGCAAAATTGGTCGAGCAGCAGCCGCAAGTCTGCAGCGTCCGTCCGCGGAAGCGCGACTGGTGCGTGGCTCACTTTTACCCAGCACCCCTGCTTGTTCTCCGCCCACCAGAACACGCGCAGGCGGCTGGTGATCTGCGTCATGCTGTGCGAGGCCTCTTAAATGCGGTGTCGTGGGCGAAACGCACGCGGGATGGCAAGCATCTCCGAAACATGCGGCGTTCGCGATTAAGCGCGCATCTTCACAACGAAGAGCGCGCACGACAAGAGCACGCAGACGGAAACCATTTGCTTCGTTGAGAACCACCTCTTTCCTCCCGCTCTGCGTTCGCTGGCATCTTCGACGCGCTCTTGCCCGCTCGCGGCTCTCGCTTGCTCGTGCAGCCTCGAGAGCTCCCCCACCGAGGCCTGCGAAGCATACTCGAGCACGGGCACCACTCGCTGCATGGTGACTTGTTGTGCTTCTGGCAGCGCGAATAGTCGCATATCCGATTCCAGCATGCACCACACCACGCGCCGATTGACAGCGCCCCACACACCATCGTCGCATGCGAATTTCCGGAGCATCGCTGACGTCCGGTCGTACACGACAACGACCTGCGATACAACGGCTCGGCATATCGGACAGCGACAGTCGCCCGTTGCTATCAACGCGTAGCGTTCCATGGCCCGTGCGCACGACCAATGCAGCCAGTGTCCGCACGCCAGCCTCACGCAACCAAACTCGTGTAACTTTTCAAGACAGATAGCACAGTCCGAGTTCGGCGCATCGGCCGCACGCGCAAACACCATTCCGCGCTCAAGCTGCACAATCACAAAGTCCTCGCCGACAGCGTCGGCGCCGGGCGCGAGAGCTGGGCTGCGGCACGGCGGCAGCCCGGCGCCGGGCGCGACGGGAAAAGGCGGCCCGAGCGTCGTCTGCATATTCGGCGCGACGCGGCGTTTCCACCTTTTACAGCTTCCAACGCCACTTTCAACCGTGTCGTTTCGAATGCTAGAATTCACTAAAAAGAAATTGGATCTGTCTTTTCAGGTTGATAAAAAGAACGTCGATTCACAGAGGACGATTCACACGCAGCCCACCGGCGCGGTCCCGCGCATCATGTATGAACAGCTGCCGATCTTCGCGTTGCACCTGCTACTCGTCGCGGAAAAGATCGAGAAGAGACTGCCGATGGCGGACCGCCTTGCGGGCCAGGTCAAGAGACTGTTCGAAGCAGCCGACCAGCACCCAGGGCTCGCGAGCTTCTTCCCGCCCGAACTGCAGCGCGTGAACTATCTCCTGAAACGTTGCGTTGCAGACGCTGGCGCCGGCATGCCAGCGGCCGATGAGGACCTGGCAAGCCGGCTCTCGTACCTTCGGCGCGATCTACAAGAGCTGAGGGTCTTCTGTGCATACGTGCCGCAGTCCATCCCGCCAGAGTGTCGCGATCTCGCGATGCTGCCCGAACCGGAGCACCCTGCCAAACTGGCGCTCCGACAGACGGCGCATCTGAACTGTTCGCGCGAGGCCGACTTGCTCGCCAGAGAGTACGCAAACGCCGTGCTACAGCATCGCCAGATCATGGAGGCCCTCGCGCGCGCGCAGCTCAACAAGCAAATGCTCGTGTACGGAGTGCTCAAGAAGGCAAGCCTCGAAATCTCCAACAGCTTCGACGACTACCAGGCCGCAATCAGGCACCAGAAACGTCGATCCACGGGCGCGTAGTTGTCCCGCCAGACCTGGCGCGTGGCTCCGCGCGCGGATGCCACTTTGAGATACCTTTGAGACTTTTAACAAGCAATTCAATAAAAGAAGCTGTTTACGGGTTTCCGGAATCTGCTCGCACACATCCGGCGGGATGCACAGCGGACGCCGTCGCTGTCTCCAGCTGTCTCCAGCGCGCGCCACCGGCGGGAGCGCGTGCTGCAGTCGAGCGGGAGCCGTGGCCTCTCCCTCCGACAAATGGGTGTCCCCCCGAGCGCCTTTTCTTCAAATAGCGAGTTTTATTGGTGAGCTCACTACACCTCCGCACGCCCGAAACGAAACGGGAACGAAACGAAAACACAGACCTCTGGAATTTGAGAGGACACAAACTCCAGCAAATACGACGAGCATGGCCGGCGCGAAACGAAAACACAGACCTCTGGAATTTGAGAGGACGCAAACTCCAGCAAATACGACGAGCATGGCCGGCGCGAAACGAAAACATAGACCTCTCGAATTTAAGAGGACGCAAACTCCAGCAAATACGACGAGCATGGCCGGCGCGAACAATGTCGCTCATCTGGTGCTCGGAGCGCCGATCCTCATTTCATCGCCTCACGTAATCTTCGACGTCTTGGAGAAGTTCCCGGTGGTTCCCAAGTCACTCGACCGCATGCGCAGCTCCTCGATTGAATACGGCACTACCGCGAGCATGCTGATGCCACAGAACGCCGACTTTTTCGCCGTCGCCACACAAGGTGTCATTCACAGACGCGCAGATCGCGGCTGCCGAGTACCACGTTGCCGGCGTGCTCGACTGGACGATGGGTGCTGCGCTCCCTTCGAGATTTCTCGAAGTATTTTTTGCCAAGCACATGCAAGCAAGCGACGACGCGGCCGAAGGCGGAGACGCAGGCTTGGGCCTGTGGAGGACGGCGAAGGAATTGTGCAAAATAGGGACATTCCACGGCCTGTCATGCGCGCACGGAGACTCCGTCTTGGCTGCGGCCTGTCTAGCAACAGCGCGCAGCCTCTCGAACGCCGCCCGGCTCCCAGTTGGCGAGCACGCGGCAGAGATCACCGCCTGTGTCCTGGAGTTGACGCGAGCTCGTCATGGAAATCATCATGCGCCAACACGACGACTGCTCGCCCTCGATCAAGTCTCTGTGGCTTCTCCTAGACCCGCCCTCCGGTAGGCGTCTGGTTTGGCCGCGTCAAGGGCTTTTCATAGCGTTCGACGTCCGGCGCAAGCGCAGCGTAGATGGTCAGTCTCAACGCCTCGGGCGATCGTTTCTACCAGGCTGCATAGCTTAGGTGTTGTTTTTGTATTAACAATAAAACTAAGAATAAAACGAAGATGGCCGGAGCCTCGACCCGGGCCATGCACTCAAAAATGCCAGCACGCTCCTAGCCGACTCATGGGGGGAGCTGATCGAGCACCACTTGGAGCGTCCAGTTTTGCAACAGGTTGAGCGACTGGAGCGCGACGAGATCCTCTATGTATGCCGCAACTTTCTCCGTGAGTTCCGGGAGCGTCTCGCTGTTCTCGGGGAGCATGAACTTGGTGGTGAACACGGGCAGGGTGCTGGCGTGGGCGATCGCGCAGAGCGCAACGAGTGTGGCGAGCAGGTACGAGCGGCGCATGAACCCCGGCCTCGGATATACAGCAAAGCGGTCTCGACGTCTCGGCGGGCACGCACGTGCCTTCACGCGGCCGCGGCCTCCGCCTCGAGCGCCTCCGCCTCGAGCGCCTGGGCGACAGGCTCGCTCGGTTGCCGGTGTTGTCGCGCTTTCTTTTTCGTGGGGTTCGTGGCGGATACGGGCGCGACCGCCTCTTGGTGCACGACAGGCAGCGGAGCGCTGGTTTCTTGGACCGCGGCACCGGGAGGCTCATCGGGAGGTTTGCCTGTTGACTGTGCAACTTCCGGCAGAAGGAGTGTGGTATCAGGCACTGGCATCGGCTTCGTGTTGGCTGGAGCCTTGTTTTTGGGTTGCGTGGCCAGCAGAGCGTCTTCGGAGAGCATGAGTGTCAGTTCTGCTTCGAGATCGAATTGTTCTTCGTCGTTTGCGAAAGACGACGACATGCTGTTTTGCACATCTCGGGCGTCACTCTGCGCCTCGTCCAGATCGAGCATAATGGCGTCTGCGTCGCTGACCTTCAACCCGATGTTTTGCAGCGCGATGTTCGTGTGCTTCATCGACAGCAGCATCTGCCTGTTCAGCTCGCTCTCGCGGAGCTTGTCCATTTGCGCATCCATTCCTCGGCGCCTCTCTCCCAGCCTGCACAGCTGTTTTCGAAGGCTGCTGCTCTTCATGAGATGGCCTCTCAACTCCGACATGTTCTTCGATTCTGTCCGCTCGTTTCCCCTCCGCACAGCGGTGACGATCTCTTGCAGCGCCAGTTTCGTGTCGGTCTCGGCCTGGACGATTTCAGCGACACAGCGTTGGATCGAGATCTCTGCCATGTGCGTGCGATCCGCGGAGCTCATCCCGAACAGGGTGAGCATGATGTTCCGCTGCAGACTGGCCATGGACACAATGAGCGCCTTGTCACAGTTCGACTGCGCCTCCATGCGGGTTCCGCTCTAATATACACAAAACGGGTTCGGTGTTTTTGGACACGCATCGTTTTGGCTCGGTAGGCGCGTGTTTGTCGAAGACAGCAGCGCAGCTTGGAGTGCTCGAGAAGGGCGTGCGGTGAAGCACACAATGCGTATATTAGTATGGAGCCTGCATGCCTCGGAAGTCGCTGACGGTGAGCATACCCCACCCGGGCGCACCTTCTACTCGCGACATGGATCTTCTCCGAGAAGACACCTGTGCTCTCTTCCATGCTGTCCAGGACGACCGCAAGGACGTGTTGTGGCACCTGCTGCGGGTGTGCGCCGTCGATCCCGCTGGCCACCTCCCGTTTCATGCCCGCCCAGAGGGGCGACTGGCGTTCGCCATGGCGATGCACCAGCGCCTCGGCTCAGACTCGGCGGCTTCGCTGCTGTCGCCGGAGCTGCTCCAACTGGTGCTTTTGGCCTGCATCGACCCGTCGGACTTTCTTTCTACGGTGCGTGGTGTGCGCCGCGTTCAGGCCCCCAGGCCCGCGGACACGAGGGATCTCCTGGCGTGGCTAGAGGCGCTCAAGGACGCGGAGCCCGTGCACGCAGACGCGAACGGCGCGGCTGCACGCCGCTGCGCGAGGGCCGCGATGGCGTGCAAAAAGTGCCTCGACAGCACGGATCGCTGCAAGGCCCTCGCGCTGGTTCCGTGCGGACACTGCGTGTGCAAGGGCTGCTGGAGCAAGTTCCCCGACGCGCACGCGAACTGCCCGGAGTGCAGGCAGCCCGTGCTCCACGCGGTGGCGCCAGAGACGTTTCCGCCCCAGCATCCGCTGCTCGTCGGCAAGAGTCTCGAGCAACATAGGTATAGCGGTAGCTAGATTTTGTTCCGGCAACAACAATAAAAGGACGATCGATCGACATCGTCTCTCGGGGCACGCGCTTGCGAGCTATGCGCGAACCTCCACCACGGCGTCGTCGCGTTCGGACGGCGCATCCTGGTCTTCGACAGCGTCGGCGGCGTCCTCTGCTTCCTCGGCGTCCGCGGCGTCCTCTGCTTCCTCGGCGTCCGCGGCGTCCTCTGCGTCCTCAGCGTCCTCTGCTTCCTCACGGTCGTCTCCCGTCGTCACGGCCGCAAACAGCTGGCAAACGAGCAGAATCACGGGAAAGATAGACGCGGCCGCCGCGACCACGAGCGCGAGTGCGTACGAAAGCACGACGAGCGCGATCGCGAGGTATGGCACGAGCATGTACATGTTGAGCAGCGCGCAGATGCGGTGTGCCGAGACGTCGGCAGAGCCGACTTGGCGCCCGAGGGTGGCTTCGCGCAGCGTGAGCCGCCGCACGAAGTCATCCGTGTCGGCGATCCTGCCGAAGTACGCGGCGGCCTCGCGCGCCGCGTCGACAAAGACGCCGCCGAGCTCCACAAGCAGCCAGGAGAACACGTCGGCCGCGGAGGTGTACAAGAACGGGCTGTCGCGACAGGACAGCAGGCACTTCTCCGGAGGGTAGTCCTGCTCGTAGTAGCACGTGGCGTACTCTCGCACTGAGCTGTCGAAGACAGACGCGAAGCCGTTGCGGAGCAGCTCGTAGCACTCCTCCTGGCTGGCGTCGATCCGGCCTACGCAGTCGTCGGTGGTTTTCTTGAGCTGGCTGGGCACGGCGAGCGAGAGCGGGAGGACGACGGCGAGCGCGCTGGTGACGTCGCTCCACAGACAGACGGGGAGCATCGGCAGGCACGTCCACGAGTAGCCGTAGCACAGCTGCAAGAGGCAGAGCACGAGCAGCGGCGCGAGCAGCAGCGCCACCAGGAGCCCGAGGCCGAAGAGCGCGAAGAAGGCGTACACAGCAAGCACGTAGACTCCGACGACGACGATTCCGTGCTCGAGCCTCACGCGCCGCCTGCTGCACGTCTGCACGGACTCGTAGTCGCAGACGAGGCTGTCTTCGAGCACGCGCGCCACGGAGTAGTAGAGGTCGTACGCCACGAGCGGCCCCACCCCGAGGGCCTGCAGGACGCGGGCGACGACCCGCGCTGTGAAGAGCGTCGCGGAGTCGAGCCCGGGAGGCGTGAACGAGAGCCCGGCGGACGGGACGCTCGAGGCGTTCGTGCGGAGGAGCACGGGCCACGCCTCGCGCAGGCGGCCGACGGGCACCCCCTCGAGCCTGCTTCGCTCTGTCGTCAGCGTCCTCCAGCCGGAGAAGGTGCCTTTTGCGCAACGGAACGCGATGCGCCAGACCTCCGCGAGCTCGGCGCACGAGGTGAAGAGCGGGCCGCGCACGAAAACGGGCCACGGCTGCTTGTACGCGGCATCGGCCGATGCGGCGGAGGACCACAGCCCGGGGGCGAGCTGATCGCTGCTGGTCCCCGCCGACCCCGCACCTGCGGCGGCGCGGGCGCGCTCCAGCGTCGCCGCCGCCGAGGCCCCGGGGTAGCGGTGGCCAAACACCTCGGCGAGGCCCGCTGCGATGAGCGGATCGGGGTGCTCTCCGGCGGGCGCGCGCTCCTCCGTGACGGAGTCGATGATTTCGCGGAAGAAGAGCAGACGGCGCACGTGCCCATGATCACCATCGCGCGCGGGGCGGAGCGAGGCGTTGGCGGCGCGCGCGGGGCGGAGCGAGGCGTTGGCTCCGCGCGCTCCGCTCGCGACGAAGCGCATGGCGCTCTCGATGACGCGCACGATCTCTGCGGGCAGAATGCCCTCGGCCGCGATGTGCGCGCTGACGCGCGGCGCGCCGTCGGGCCCCAGGAAAAGCAGCGGGCGGGGGTCGGCCTCGAGCACCTTCGCGGACTTCCTGACGCCGGCGGCGATGGCCGACAACACCGCAGCGCCCTCGGCCAGAGGGCCGTGCCGGGCGAGCACCGCCGGCGCGTGCACGAGCAGATTCAGGACGGCGAGCGGGTTCTGGGCGGCAGCGCGCGCCACGTCGGTGAGCGAGCAGAGCGTGCACGGGGGCAGTGCGCGCGACAGCCCCAGCACCGCGATCGTGTCGTTGCTGCGACGCAGGGCCTGCGAGCAGGCGCGGCGTGTTTCGGCGAGCTGCGTGGACTGCAGCGCGTCCCGGCACAGGGGGTCGAGGCTCCAGACGCCCCCTCCCTCGGGCGGCGCCTCGAGTCCGAGCAGCCGCCGCCCGCTGGCCCCGCGCCCGCCTCTGACGATGTTGATTTTGAGGTCGATTGCGTACGCGCACGTCGCGGCACTCGGGTCCAGGTGTATGCAGGGGATGATCGCGGCGGCTCTGAACTCCACCACGTCCATGTCGGAGGCGGCGCTCCCGCTGTCCCACAGGCAGAGTCGGTCGAACTCCAGGAAAAAGAAGTTTGCTCGAGGGCCGCCGAGGTCCCGGGCGCAGCGGTGCAGGCTGTCGCCAAACCCGGCGCTGCAAGCACAACGCCCGATGGCCCCCGGACTCTCGTGGAAGCATACCTGGCGGCTGCTGCAGCCGGAGCACGAGATGTCTGTTGGCGACAGCTGGAGGTCGGTGTTCAACAGTCGGCAGCTGCTGTCGGCTACCTCGCAGTCCTCGTTCGCGGAGCACAGAGTGTCCTGGCGAAACCGCACGCCGCAAGTGCAGAGCTTCGTGACCTCGTCGCAGCCGAACGCAAGGGTGTCGGAGCTCGGAGTCGCACACGCGCCGCAGACAGTGAGTTTCGACTGCATACGGCCTGCTCGGCACGTGTCTGCCGCGGTGCACGAGAGCTGCTGGTGGTCGCCGAAGAACGTGAGGTACGTCCCCCAGCAGCGCGTGGCCACGGAGAGCGCGACGTCCTCGGCCGACGCGTTTCTGTCGATCGGCGCGGGCTTGCAGCTGTGCTTTCGCTTCTGGCCTGGGCAGTTATACGTGGAGCGCTGGAGCATTTCGTTGGAACGCATCATGGCCCCGAGGATCTCGGTCATTCCCGGGATTTCCGCCCCCAGCAAACTGAGGCCATTGTCAATATATTGCCATGCTCCTATGAACATTTCTTGTATCTCGAGATAGAATTGGAGGACAGGACACAAAACAGGAGCCCAGATATTGTTGATGATCCACTTGACCGCTTCGCAGATCCACTCGATAATCGAGCTCAGCCAGCCGCCGATGCCTCGCGACATGAAGAGCTTCATCATCGCATCGTTTGCGATCTCGAACAAACTGCCTATGCTATCCACGAGGCCGACACAGGAATCGGCAAGTTGTTTGGCGGCCTTGGCCACGGTGCCGCCGAAGTCGGCGGAGTTCTTGCCGTCCGACGCATACTCGACCACGTCGCTCACGGCGTTGACTACCACGGCGGAGAGCAGCTGCACCACGCGGAAAACGACGCGGTAGTAGTGGTACCATATCACGGCGATGCGCCGCTTGATGGAGCGCGCTCCGGCGACAGCGTCGTACAGCGCCTGGATCGACGTCGACGCACACCGGTCGCGAGCGGCTGCGTTCGCTGCCGTCTGCGCCAGCTGCGCCTCGGCCGTGTCAGTCGCCGTCCTGCCTGTCGCGTTTTTTTCGGCCGCGGCGCAGTCGCGCTCGCAGTCCTGCGTGTAGAAGCGGCGCACGCTGTCGAACACAAACTCCTGCGCCGAGAGATCAAAGGTTGTGGGCGTGTAGAAGAAGTCGGTGCGCGCACAGGCGCCCGAGGCGCGGCAGAGGATCACGCGGATGTCCTCGCGCCACCTTTGCATGGCCTTGCAGAGCGTATCGGTGTCGTCGTTGAGCAGGCAGAAGTGCACGGGCGCCTTGTACTCGCTCCGCTCGTCGCTGAGCTTCTCCGCACAGGCCCCAGGTCGCTGCTGCGCGTCGAGCCACGCGTCGCGCTCGACAGAGCCGCTGCACTCCCCGGGCTCGAGGCTCTCCCGCCCGTCGAACAGGCTCTTCCGCCAGGGGCAGAAGACCCAGGGCCGGCGCCAGAGGGCGAGCTCCGCCTGCTCCGCGTGCGCCGCCTGCTCCGCGTGCTCGGCCTGCGCGCGCTCCTGCGCCGCGGCGCCGCTCAGCAGCAGCGCGCGCAGGAAGCGCCCGTGTCCAAAGTCCTCCGGGGCGGCCACTCGCGCGAGCGCCGCGCAGCTCGCGTTGGCCCCGCAAAGTTCGCGGCGCAGCTTCGCCGCGACGACACGCTCCGGGCTCAGGTGCATGGGCCGGCCCACGCTCAGCTGGCTCCTGTTCTCGTCGACGAGCGGCTGCGCCGGCGCGTCCACGAAGCGCGGAAGCACGGGGGGCGCGCTCGGAACATCGCAGGACGTGCAGCGCGCGCCGCGCCGATGCTGCTCACGGCGCCCTCCCGGGCTCTCCACATCGCTCACGTCGAAGACGCTGAGCACGCTGCGACTCGCCTCGGGACGCGCGCTGTTCTGCTCGAGCGCGTGGCAGGCGAGGCTGCTCCCGTCGCGTGCACACAGCTGCAGCGAGAGGTTCAGAGCGCTGTTGAGCGGCGCTCCCGAGCTGCGCTCCTGGGCCACGACCGCGAGCCGCCCCATGAAGCAGGCGCCCCCGGGACTGCGGCTCGCAGATGCCGGCGGGGCGCCTCCGAAGCCCGAGGCCATGCGCGGGTGCTCAGGATGATCGTCGTCCGGCAGAAGCCTCCCCTCTGTCGTGCGCTGCCCCAGGCGGATCGCGAAGGCAGGCAGACGTCTGTTGACAACGCAAGTGTCTTCGCGCACGCGGCCCGCACTGACGCAGGAGCTCCGCGTCTGGTTGTCCGCCGTCGCGGGAGCCCGCAGCGAGCCCGGGAGACACTCGCACTCACCGCCCAGGCTCGCGTACTCGTTGCTGCGGCAGAGGTCACACTCCACGGGGAACCCCGTCGCTTCGTCTTGCTCAGCACCGGGCTGCCAGTTCACGCCACAGACACACTGCCGATTGAGGTCTCCCGAGAACCCGGTCAGGTGCGGCGGGCAATCCTCGCACGCTGCGAAACCAGCGCTGGGTTTGAACTTTCCGTTCTCGCAGGCACGGCACGTCGCAGGCTTCGGATACTGCACCACGTACATCCCTCGTGGGCACGTGCATTCGTTGCTCGCAGACACGAAGGTCGGGGCGCACACGGTGCAGTTGCTTGGCGAAGTGGAGCCGTTCGATGGTGAGAACGTGCCTGTAGCACAGAATTCACACGCTGTACTGGAGGTCCCGGTGTTGTACGTGCCTGCTCGGCACAAGACACACGTGCTCGCCCCGGGTGTTGAAAACGTGCCGGCTGGGCACGACGCACAGCTGCTCGCGCCTTGCTCCCCCGAAAATTTGCCAGCTCGGCATGACTGGCAGGCTGTAGCACCGTCAGTTGCAGAGTGCTGGCCGGCGGGGCACATCGCACACTCGGAGCAGTTTTGCACAGCGCAGAATCTGCCCGCCGAGCAGCTTGTGCACGTAGAAGCTCCCGCCTCTGAGTGCTTTCCAGCAGCACATGAAAAGCATACCGTGCGGCCCAAGTTGTTAGCATACCAGCCGCTGCTGCAGTTCGTGCAGAATGAAGAACCGACAGCCGTAGAGTGCTTGCCTGCAGGGCACTGGGTGCAGGACTGACTGCTTGTCTGTCCTTCATAAGCCGAGAACTTGCCAGCAAGGCATTCTGCGCATTCTGACTGTCCAGCGCCGTCCGTGTACTTGCCTGCGATGCACGGCCTACAGGAACCTCCCTCGTCTTCTTTTGTATAGGACGTGCCTGCCTGGCAGTAGTTGCATACACCTCCAGCAACCGACGCCTTGCTGTCCTCGCAGTTTTCGCAATCATCCAAAGCATCGGATCCGGACGGCGACGACTTCCCGGCGCCACAGTTTGTGCATGTAGAAGACACGGAAGCGCCTGAAAGGATGGAGTACTTGCCGGCGGCGCAGTCGGTGCATACGGAAGCGCCTGTAAGGGTGTAGTACTTGCCGGCGCCGCAGCTGATGCAGGTGCTGGCTACCGTAGCTCCCGTGGCCGTAGAGTACTTGCCGGCGGCGCAGTTGGTGCATACGG
>Ga0315899_10004913_pt1 | contig 14440 bp, 10 predicted proteins | sample LakEriMetagenome_2_FD_203518 | JGI IMG/M metagenome (GOLD analysis project Ga0315899, IMG submission 203518) | Freshwater fungal communities from buoy surface, Lake Erie, Ohio, United States - Buoy 4 MA112 | ecosystem: Environmental > Aquatic > Freshwater > Lake | place: USA: Lake Erie, Ohio... | reverse complement strand
TCTCTCTCTCGCTCTCTCTCGCTCTCTCTCTCTCTCTCTCTCGTTTGTATGTGTGTGTGTGTGATGGTCAAGAAGCCTTGCCAAGGCGTTTTCAAGAGTTGTCAAGGCGTTTTAAGCCAAACTTTCTGAGACAGACAGGCAAACAGACTGACAGACAAGTGCTTGTGCACATGCACACACTCGCACCTACACACAAACACCTACATGCACACACTCGCACCTACACACACAACACGTCGACGCACAAACACGCACTCTCTCTCTCTCTCGCTCTCTCTCTCTCTCACACACACACACAGTTTTACACTGATATAGATGCTGACGCGCGCGCGCGCACACACACACACACACACAGTTATTTGCCCCGAACGGGTGTGCACAATTTACTCAGAGTGCGGGACTGCTCGAATTCACCGTACAAGCCGAGCTCAGAGCCGTTGATACTTATCAGGTGTAGTGTTTAGGTAGTTTTTAGTTCAGGACAGTCAGTGGTGTGAGTCCGAGCTCAGAGCCGTTGATACCTATCAGGTTTAGTGTTTAGGTAGTGTTTAGTTTAGGACAACACTGTGGTTTGAGTACTGACTCCGACAGTGTTGTGTGCAATCCGCACCTCTTTAGAGCAAGGCTGGTTTAGGTAGTGTTTAGTTTAGAGCACGTCAGCAATCAATAACTCGTGAGGGTAAGTGAGTTTTTAGTCAGCGTTTGGTTTAACGCAAGACCGTGTTCTGTGTAATCAACACAACACCTCATCAGAGCAACACAGGTTGTCAGCTATTAGAACCTATTTAGGGAAAGAACACACACACACACACACACACACACACACACACACACACAGGTGGTATTTCCGTTGTACAACCCCCACACTGGTCAGCAATCCCCCACAGTGGAGATATCTGGCCAAATTGAAAGCGCCTACACCTCAGTTCGTGCGTCGAGTGGCTACAAGGCGGCCCCGCTGCGGTGGATACACACACAGACACAGCGACACAGACACAGACAGTGACACAGACAGTGACAGTGACACATATAAACATCATTACACACACACACACACACACACACACACACACACACACACACACACACACACACACACACACACACACACACACACACACACACACACTGTGTATGTGTGTGTGTGTACATACGCATGTAATACATACATACATCCATACATATGTATGTATGTATATATAAACAGGGCAATGCCGCTGCAGAAAGATCCCACCACAACATTTGGCCTGGCTCAGGGCGCCAACATCCTATTCGTTGTGCAACCTCGAATGCTTACCCAGCAAATCTCCCAAGACTTCCCATTGGCCAACGGCGAAAACACCATAACGGTGTCACTAGTCTCGCTCACTGATTTGCCTAGACGCAGCCGCATAACCATCACCGGCCTCACGGGCAGTGCAACGACGAGTTCAAGCTCGATTGCTTTGACTACGCCGACCTTCCTGGTACCCTCGGCCACCTGGAATGGAACAGCCGGTTCGCTGGTAATCGAAACAACACGCGGCGGCATGCCTGCAAACTTTCTCACCATTTTCACTTTCGTCGTGACCAACGGCCCTCTAGAAAATGCAGAAAGCTCCATCTGGCTTTCAGGATTTGTGGAAAGTAGTTCTGGAGCTACCGTAGATGCAAGGTCTGCATCGTTCATGGGTCCGAGCCGCATGTCCACAGACAACACGGCCATCCTAGGCATTCTCAACGGGTCCAACCCCCTCAAGTATCTCCGGCCCTACCTCATCAAAAACATTTCGCAGAGCTCCGCCCAAGTCAGCTCTATCAACACCCTAACTGTCACCTTGCAGCTCAACCTCCAACTCCACAGCGCGCAGGGGTCGGAGCTCACGTTGAGCGGCCTCGTGCATTCGGCCACCCTGTCGACAGCATCCCTTCCCCTGACTTACCCTGACGGTTACGTCTCAGTGTTTGGCACTACCGGCAAGTGGACGCAGTCCACAGGCACCTTACGTTTGGCGATTTCCAGCGCCGGCTCTGGGGCGCTAGAGGCGCGGCAAATGTATGTCTTTTCTTTTCAGGTATGACAATTATACTAGGTTTCTTTTGCCTTCATGCTAGGTCTCTTCTTCTGACAAACGTATGCCTTTTCTTTTCAGCTCGCAAACCCTAGCGTGGGGCAGCCTGCAGCGACTGTGACCATTACAGGTTCCGGCTCATTGGCGGCGGCCGAGGCCATGAACCCCGGCCCTCTGCTCGCTGCTCCCCTTGCTGTCACTGACTTTGACGTCAGTTTCATCCAGCAGCAGACCAGCGGCCCGGGATTCTCCAACAAGATTTCCGTTACTCTGTCCACGTCTACGGTTCTGCCCGCTGCTGGTCAGCCGCAGATCACCATCTGCTGCCTCACAGGGTTCACGAGCCCAGATTCCTTGTTCGTCTCGGCACCGCCTGAGCTAGAACAGAATTCATGGGATATTGTTCTGGGTCGCTTGGTCCTCAGAGTGGTCGGGGATTTATTGGCAGCTAACAGTTACAGCGTGTCATTTTATGCCGTCAATTCGCGCATCGGGCAGGATTCGCCGAGCATCAATGTTTCTGTGACTCAAGACAGCATGATGCTGATATCAAAGCCAATGGACAAGGGCATAGATGAGCAGCAACCGCTCTTGATCAACGAATTCTTCGTATCCGGTCTGTGTTTTTGGCCGTCCTTTGATTTGCACAACTGTCGACGTACAGGCGAATGTGCGTACAATCACTTGCGCGAACGTGTGGCTGGCTCGGAGGTGTGCGCTCTCTTGACCCATGCACGGTTTGTAACGTGGCAGATATTGCGCAGTCGACTTCATTTCAGGGTGCTTTGAATACAATCACAGTGTCGGTTGCCACACGTACTCCCATGTCAATGGAACACAACGACCTGCTATTGATCTGCAACCTCGTTGGAACATCCACACCCTCCGATCCTTCGCTTGTCATACAGGACGTCGGGGGTACGGGGGCCAATGAAGCTATTGCATACACCGGTTCGTGGACGAGATCGATGTTTAATGTCAACTACCAGCCTTGGAAGCCAGGATGTCTCGTCCTCACGCCATACAGGACCGAGTCCAAGCGCACGTATGCGTTCTCTTTTCAGCTCACCAATTCATACCAAGGGCAGTACGCGCCAGACATTTCTATGCACCTGTTCCGAGTCAACCGGTTTTCATGGACGTTTGTGATGGACATTGAGATGAGAAAAGCGCCGGGAAACGCCGCTCCGCTTCTGATTCAGGGATTTGCAGCCACCTACGGTATCCAGACGCTGTCGTCCAAATCGACGCCCGACAACGTAGTCAATTTCACTTTTGTCACTCGCGCTGCGCTGTTCCCACCAAACGTTATCATTTTCTCGAATCTTCTGGGAGCAACACCTCATGATGGTAACGGTGGCAAAACAAGCATTGCCGCAGTAGTCTCTCGCGCCGATGCTGCATGTGCAGACTGCGCTAGCTACTTCGGAAACGCGTCCTCTGCTGCGCTGGCGGGTACGCGTGGGTATGCCGGCTGGAACACATCAAACACAAGTTCGCTCGGGCAGGGAAAGACTGTGCAGCAGCCTTCTGTCCACCTATGGGTCATGAAAGAGGTGCCTCCAGGCCACTATCGCCTGTCTTTCCGTCTTTCCAATCCACACACAGGGCAAAGAGCGCCCGTTATTTCGGTAGAAATCAACTCCGCAGGCCAGATTGTGGTTGCCCGCGAGGCAGTCACCAGCGCGCCGAAGCTGGACGCGCCTCTCGCTATCTTTGGGTATCGTTTTTCAAGAATTGGTCAATCAAATGCAAGTGCAGGGTTCAGAAATATTTTGACCGTGACTTTTCAGCCCTGGACAAGTCTGGGATATCTCGATAGAAGGCCTATGGAGAAATCTGCTTTTGGAGCTGTAATGTACCCAGATGCTCCTCAGATTCTGATCTCCAATCTCCATGGCGCATCAGCGACTTCAGGAAATATGTCGCTTTTTGAACGCTCATCTGAAAGCTCCTGCGGGATTCCAGTGTGCGTCAGCTATTTTTCGAGCCATCCTGGCGCCGAAGGTGTGGGGCAAGCAATATACTCTAACGATACGAAGTCTCTCGCAATCTTTGTCGTAAGGCCTACTGATAATAACACCTTCTACACGATCTCGTTTGAGATTCAAAACCCACCTCAAGGGCAGCCGTCACCCAACGTAACCATACGCACATCGGGCTACAATTATCGCGACGTCGAGGTGTTGCATCTAGCGCAGCGGAATGAGGCTGCGCTGTTGATCGGAGCATTCACTGTGAAATCAATCAGACAAAAGTCGGATGGCGCATCCTTGAAAAACACTCTCACTATCACGTTGGTCTCGAATGTTGATCTCTTTCCGGGCTCTGCAGTAGTGATATTTGGCCTGACGGAGACCAACACACCAAGTAATCCAGCACTTCCGGTGTACGGGAATAGCAGCTCTAATTTTAATTCTGTAGGTGCATGGGACCAGCCGTCGGGTGCCCTGAGGCTCAATGTTGTTCTGACTCTCCTCCAAAATACTGCATATGTTCTCAACTTTGATGTTTTCAACCCCAGCAACTTTCAGTTGTCTCCTGATGTCTTGATTCAAGTAATGAGCGGTCGGACTCTGTTTCCATATGTGAAAATGGACAGTGCACATGGCAATTCAGCACCGCTGTTTATCGCTGGATTTACTCTTGCATTTGTGGAGCAGAGCAATCCTCTTGCCAATCAGCAAAACATTTTGAATTTCTCCCTTTCCATCAATAATGAGTTGCTTGAAGCAGACCAATCCAAGATAGTCGTTACTGGTATTCTCAATGCCATCACGTCATCGACTACTGTGCAAATAATGTCGCACAACACTGATTTCATCTCTGTCTTCTCTGACGGTGTAGACGTCGGGCGGGCAGTATTGAAGCCAGACGGGAATCTGACCTTATTTGTCAATGGCAGGGTATTGCCTTACGTGGTATACAATTTTTGGATCATGGTCGTTAACCCAGCATTCAATCAAGGTCCAGGACTGATTCAGATTCGTGGAGAAGGCACATCCAACCTTGTTGACACGCGCATGCAGTCACCAAATGCAAAAATCTTTGGTATAGTCGATGGAACTAACCCTCTACAAGTTGTCCGACCGGTGTTTGACATATTGATCCGTCAGAGTAGACCTATTGTCAACGTTTTAAATACCATTTCCATCGTCATGACACCCAATACGAACCTCAAATCTTCAGACAGCTCGTACATCTTGATAACGGGCTTCAGCAATGCAGTTGGGTCTAGGATATTGTCGCTCCGGCCTCTGCAATTTGAGCAGCCTCTAGATCTTCCATGGCATGAGGCCAGTGCCATAAGACAGACGTATGAGAACAGCTATGTGGGCCCGTGTGTAACAGGGAATGGCAGTGTGTCCAGTGGGACGCCTTGCAATTTTCCTTTTGAATACGACGGACGCGACTTTTCTGAGTGTACAGAAAAGATCGCGGACGAGCGAGGCAGTTTCTGGTGCTCCACTACACGTTTCTATTCTGGACAGCACGGGATTTGCGCGTGCGACGCTTCGATATTTGGGATCGGCGGGATTTCTAACCTGGCCACCTTCGAAAACGGTAACATCAACCTGACGTTAATGCCAGGAGCCACGATGCGAGCGGGCCTGGTGTATCAATTTTCTTTCGATGTTCTCAATCCAGTGCAGAGCCAAGCTGCAGCTTCGATTTCGATTCAAGCCTCTGGTTCTGCGCTGTTCGAATCAGCGGCGGTACGAGTCCCTGGCCTGGCAGTGGTCGGCGTTTTGAATGGCAGTGACCCCATGCGCGTAGAGACACCCACGTTTCTGGTCAAGGCAATGGCACAAACGGTGCCGCTGGCACGGTACGTTACAACTTTGATAGTCACGCTCATGGGCAACGTAGATTTGAGGAGTGCGGATGGATCCGTCATTACAATTACTGGTCTGGAGGGGTTACAAGCGCCAAGCTCTATTCGTCTCCACACGCCAGCAGGGGGTAACGGCGGTAGTGACCTTTTTTGCAACGGCAGCAGCAGCAACATTAGTGGTATGGCAGCCTATATCGATGGCACTGTTAAGCTCTATTTGCTGCAGACAATGCGTGCGTTTGTGCCTTACATCATTGGGTTTCAGCTCGTTAATCCACCCGGGACCGTCGAAAAAGGGCCTTCTGTGCACTTAAGTGCTTCTGGAACCGCAAACTTTGCTGCTCAGACTTTTGATCTTCCGAATCAAGTTCTTTTTGGGGTAATCAATGGCACCAATCCATTGGTAAGGGTGGCGACTGATTTTGAGAAACTCGATATTTTCCAGACAAATCCGATCTCTTCCTTGCTCAACTCCATTACAGTCGTCCTAGTTCCGCCGGTAGACCTCGGTACGGTGATGAATGTTGGAAAGGCCCTTGTCTTTTGCTCTTTTTAATGCATGCGTTTGCGAACTCTCTCGGTTTTGACCGCATGCTTGTACTGCAGGCTGGTCGGACCGGAGCTCGATTACCATTACGGGGATTTTGAATGGCATAAATCCTGACTCTGGCGCAGTCCTGTCTTTAAATGGACCCCAGGCAAGTTATTTTTCAGCATCTGCAAATGGAACGAGGACTGCAAGTGCGCTGTACGCAGCAAACACTTTGATTATGTATCTCGCTCAAAACCAAACGATGAAAAAGGGACTCGAGCACATATTTTCGTTCACCTTATTCAATCCACGCCTGGCTCAGCCCCACGGTGACGTGCTGATTTCAGCATCTTCAGATGCAGGGTCGGGTGCAAGGATCCTTGCGCAGGCTATGCAATTTCCGCGTAACGGCACTATCTTAGGAGTAGCGGACGGTGCAAAGCCTTTGAAGGTCGTGGTTCCAAGTTTTAAAGGCTCTCAGATGGTTCAGTCGAACCCAATTATAGGCTTAAGCAATATAATTACAGTAAGTCTAAGGTCAAACGTGAATCTAGCTCATTCTGACCAGTCAGCTATACGCATCAGCGGCTTCAAAAATGTAATATCGCCAAGACTGGTAACACTTCTTTTGACAGGCAGCACTGAAGATGGCAGTGTCGTGTTTGGATCGACCGGAATACTCGAAGACGAAATATTGCATCTCACAGTGATGCCTGGACAGACTATGATAGCCGAAAGCACTTACATATTTGCCTTTGAAGTTCGGAATCCTGCGCAGCCACAGCTTGCACCAGCAATATCGATAGAGGCAACCGGCACGGCGCTTTTTGAGCTGCAGCAAATTCCTGGGACTCACATGAGCCTATTGGGTGTCCTCAACGGAAGTGACCCACTCCTGGCGATAATTCCACAATTCCTTGTCCGTGATATTTCTCAGTCCCAGCCCTTTTCGTCGTACACCAACTCTTACACCTGCTTGCTCACAACAAACATCAATCTTGCCTTTTCTGAGCGCAAATATCTCCACCACACATATCCCGGGCGCTCGATCATTACCATTTTCGGCCTCACAGATTCCATTGGCAGCAACAGCATAGCTATTGGGACTACGTCCGAGGGTAATGGAGCAGATAATCTATTCTCAGACAGCGGGGACTCATCCAGTACAGCAAAGTACGCTAACGGCACTGTCACGTTATATTTGCATGTGAATCAAACTATGGAGGCGCATGTCCCCTACATCCTGAGCTTTCAGCTCATAAATCCAGACTATGAGCAATCAACGGCAAGCAAAGTCTTAATATCAGCAGCAGGGTCGGCAAATATCAGTATTGTGCCCATGGTGACTCCTAGTCGCGTTCTCTATGGAATTTCCAATGGCACGGATCCACTTGTGATGGTGCGAACGCTGTTCAAGATCTACGATATCGGACAATCAACTCCCTTAGCGACCCTGATCAATACTATCACCGTCTCGCTCGTTGCATCTCTCCATCTAGGTGCGTCAGATGGAGCACTGATTCGAATCACAGGCATTTCGAATGCGATAACACCTTCATCATCTGTCCAGTTGTTCGGGGGAAACGGCACGTCTCTTTTTTCGGATGAAGCTGGCGCTAGTGGACGGCTGCTTCATGTCAACCAAACATTTTTTTTGCGCTTAGCAGCAGATCAAATCATGCTTAAGGACCAGCTTTACGTGTTTTCCTTCAACGTCACGAACCCTCGCCTGAATCAGGCGCAGGGTGAAGTTCAGGTGTCAGCGTCATGCACGCAGGGATCTAACGCCTCGATCCCTGCTCAGCGCATGCGTGTCCAAAACATCACTATTCTAGGAGTGGTAGATGGCTCCAATCCTTTGCTGGTAGTTATTCCGAGTTTCAAACGCAGCGTCATTGCTCAGTCGGATCCACTTGTAGAGAGGCACAATATCATTACGCTCACGCTTATTTCAAACGTGAATCTGTATGCCAAAGACAATTCAGTCATCGTCATCTCTAATCTTCAGAACATGATCTCGCCTCACGCTGTGGTATTATTACCGACCAGAGACAATAGCGATCATTTGCTCTTTGCGAATGCTGGCTCCTCAGTTGAGGGTTCAGCTCTATTTCAGCTCAACTCGCTCACCCTGACTGTGGCGGCTGGGAAGGCGATCATAGCTGAAGAACTCTATGAATTAAAGTTCAATGTGACAAATCCAGGAACGCAACAACCCGCGCCACAGATCATCATTTACGCCTCAGGAACGGCTCTCTTTGAGTCAGAGCCATTGACGACACCTCATCTGCCAATTCTTGGAGTGATAAACGGTAGTGACGTTATGCTGATTGAGCAACCAGAGTTCGACATGAAATCTATTGCGCAGAGCATGCCGCTTGCGTTCTATCTCAATATCTTTACAGTAACGCTGCAGAGCAATGTGAATCTTGCGCACAAGGATGCAAGCGAGATCGTAATCACGGGCCTCCAGTATGCAATTGGCCCTTCCAGCATCGACCTCGATACGACGCCAGATGGATACGCTGGCAACGATCTGTTTTGTAACGGCACAAGTTTTGCAAGAACGGCCACCTTTATCAACGGCACTATTACCCTGTACTTACACGAAAACAAGACGTTGCTATCGCATGTGCCCTATGTCATTACTTTCATGCTCACAAACCCAGATTCCAGATTAGATCCATCGCTCGTGTCACACGTGGGACGTGTGGACTCTGCAAGCGGATTTGTGCCTCCAGCAATTATGAAAATTTCAGCTCGTGGCACCGCCGCCATTCATGAGGTGCTGATGCAATATCCGAATCAGCCCTTGCTCGGTATCCCTAACGGGGCGAACCCTCTCGTGCTTATCTACGAGCCTAGGTGGAACTTCGCCAACATTGCCCAATCGAACCCTCTGGCTGAGGAGCCGAATGATTTGACCATTAGATTCTCTACTAATATCGATCTTCGAGGCAGCGACTTAGCCATTATCACAGGTACGTATCAGTCCAAACGACACGCTTTGTTTGCCGCTTGATCAGTTTTAGATCAGTTTGAGCGAGCTGAGTCTCTGTCTTGTCAAAGGATAATTTCTCTATCATGTTGCAGTTTCTGGTCTTCGTGGAGCTCAAGGTGGCTCGGCAGTTCCGCTCTTGGCAAGCAATGGCTCATCTTCGATATGGGACGGTAAAAGACTCGGATGGGCGGGATTCAACAATGCGACCAATGCGAGTGTATACCTGCACTTGAATCCAAATGCCACAATTTACGCATTCGTCTCTTATACCATCAGCTTCCAGGTCATCAATCCCCCGTTTGACCAGGTGGAGCAGAATATCTACATTGAAGCCGGTGGGGGTTCGAGACAGATCATCTTTATCGAAATGCCCAAAGTCCGCATGGTATGATCTTTGAAGTCTGTGCTCTTTGCACTGCTTCAACATTAATGTACAATGATGCTGCTACTGTGGCTGCTCTGAGTGATCATGCATCACTTTCTGATCGCTTAATCCTGTGGTAGACACTAGGAACAAGCCACTCAAAATGGGGCAAAACATTGGGCTTGGTCTTCTATCATCGTCCCATGTACGTTGTGAAACCAAGCTTCATGGTCAGAGGCATAGGTTGTGAATGTATCTGCGTATATTTTGACTGTGCACATGTCTGGGCCTGAACGCAATTTCTGGTGCGGGTTCTGGCCATCTTTTTTGAAGAACAACTTGATTTGTTTTGCAGAAGAACTTACTTTTCAAATTTTGCACACGCAGATGGATACACTCTCTCACGCGCATTTATTGATTCTCAACACAGGTCAGAGCACACCGATAGCCGGAGCTGCCAACAAAATCACCGTCACACTCCAGACCAATGTAGAAGTATCGGGCAATGAACGCCAAAATATCACCCTATCTGGATTATCCAAGGCCATCGCTGATTCGGAATTAAAGCTTCAGGACGTCCCAGACAGCTACGGCCTGTTTCAATTTTTTGAGTAAGTAGCCTTTGTCAGCAGTAGCTTGAAAAAGTCTGTGTCTATAACTTCTATATACCCCCGCTATTGCTGGAACTATTGAAAGATCATCTGACCAACTACTTGCGCACACACGGAAACTCTTCTGCACACGCAGGTACAAGTCACGAACTCGATTTGGGTTTTTTGCGGACGGGAACCTCGTCTTGCAGATGAGGCATGGTGTGACCTTGCAAATGTATACCAATTACAAATTTTCTTTTTCTTTTACGAATCCCGAATTCGGACAAGACGCTAGGAATGTCAGTATTTCTGGCAATGGAACGGCAACGTTTGCACCGGAGATAATGCACAACTCGCTGCTGGTAAATGGGAATGCAGCCCCATTGCTCATCGCCGACTTTACACAGAAATTCATTAGTCAACTGACGCCAAGCCAGACACTCAACAATACAATCTCTATCACCATTGCAACACGCGCCTCTCTGTTGGCGCTAGATAATTCACGACCTGTGTCTGAGCGCGCAGCTTCCGTGGTGGTGATCAGCGGTCTGCTTGGGAGCCGCACACCCAGCTCGACCATTCAAATCATCGGATCAGGCACTGAAGTGTTTGGCGGCACAGCCGTATGGAGTGGAAACGAGCTAGGAGGGAAGCTGTCCTTGACGGTGTTGACGGACACTGTGGCCAATGTTGCGTATATCGTGCAATTTAATCTTACCAATCCCTCCACAGGGCAGGAGAGTCCACCTGTAGAAATTCACTGCACAGGGATCACAATTAAGAGTGTGAACATGACCAAGGCGCCCGACAACAAAGCACCCCTTCTGATTGCGGGCTTTGTTGCAACGTCGATAGCTCAGCATACGCCTGCACAAGGCGCTATGAATCTCCTAACGATTACCCTTTCCACCCGTTGTAATCTGCCCATAAACACGCGAGTGACCATTTCAGGCATGAAAGGAGGAGCACCAAGCAGCTCTGCTCTCAACATTAGTTACATTTCGGCCGGCGCACACGTGTTTGGAAGGATCGCCCATTGGGACTTCGCGGCAGGATCGCTTGTTTTTGTTACTGCCGCCGATACTGCGGCCCACGAGCGGTACGTGTTGGGCGTCACCGTTCGAAATCGGGATAAGCCTCAATTTGCGCCCAGATTACAGATTGCAACAGGGCCTGAGCTCATCATCGTCCAAAATGAGGGCTCGCTGCAGCGAGCAGTTGGTAATAGCGCGCCGCTGCTCATTGCGGGCTTCACTATTGCATTCCTTCGCCAAACTAACGCCTCTGCGTCGGCATACAACGAACTGCATGTCAAGATTGCCTCCTATTCCCATATGCCAGTGGTCAACCCAGTGCTGAGGCTCTATCCTCATGAAAGCGTTACTCGAATCACACTGTCGGGGCTTGCTGGTGTCCGAAGTGCGTCCAGCTCGACGATGCCACTTCTTGAGCCTTTTGTCAACAAAATGCGTGGCATCAACACTTTTTTCAACTCGACTGCTGACTGGAACGCAACGGAAAACGAGTTAATCATCTCCATCGTCACGCATCTCAATGCTAACACCACCTACGAGATCATCATACCGATCCTTAACAGCTTTACAGGGCAGCTGTCCCCCCCCATTCGAATTTCATGCCGAGAACTCGGAATTAATCCGGTGCCAGTCATTAAGGGGTCAGCCAATGCAGCCCCACTTCTTATTGCAGGATTCATACACAAGGGAGTCGGGCAAAGCAGTGGTCATCGAGGGCGGCTAAACGAAATCTCTGTAACAATTTCCACGACCGTTAGTCTGCAGGCGGGCTCAAATGTGATACTTTCAATTTCAGCACTTGCGGCGTTCGCTGGTTATCGACCGGCCCTCAGTCATCTGTCGCCGTGGAACGTCTTTTCGAGCAACGCTAGCTTTATTGCAACGTCACCCTTCCCGAAGAAGTCCCTGACGTCGCCTGGGATCCTGACGCTAACAGTAGCCGTGTCGTCATTGCCCCAAACCTTGTATGTCTTGCGCTTCAACGTCACTAACTCGCCCGAATTTCAGCCCTCAGAACACATCAAGATTAGCTCCTCCGACCCGTATATCCCATTTGAGAACATGAAAAGGGCCGCAGGGGCAGGAGCCCCCTTATCGGTGACGGTTCCCGCAACGACCAGTCGCAAATGCTCCAACCTCTCTTCATGGAAACAATTAACTTCGTCCGCCGCCTTTTCGGCAAGACGAGGGATGGCGCATGTTTCGCGCGGAGCGCTGACATTAGCTGATCCCTCCGAGTTGCAGGATGCGCTCAAAGTCTTCGGCGAAGAAGCGACGTGGAGGCAGGATGCCACCGTCATTCTGGCGATACAGGGCCATGCGACAATGAGCAGGAACACCACCTACACCCTCATTCTCCCGATCATCAATCCGGAGACAGCACCTCCGCTGCTGAGTGATTTGCGCATTTCGGCTTTTGGTTCTGCCGTGATAGAAGAGCAGTTTCTCGAGCTCAATTCGACCTATTCCCAGGCTCCCACGCCCGACGACGTGGCGCCCAGATCAGAGGTAGCTGCTGCTTTGTCCTTAGCAAGAATTGCTCAGACCTCCCCCTATCCCTTAGCCAACAACACCATCACCATGACGCTCAGCGCAGCAGTAAATCTCACCGGGGACAATGAATGCATCGTTACCGTAACCGGACTTACCGGCAGCGTGACGCCAGACTCGTCCGTGCACGGAATTCGAGAGATGGGCGGCAGCGGAGGAGAGTCTGTGTGGGGGAAGGCGGGAAAGTGGCGACGCGACAGCGGCTCGCTCGTGCTGTCGATCTCCCCGGGACAGACTATGGTGGGAGGCCAGCAGTATGTCGTGTCATTCGACCTCGTCAACTCGCCCATAGCACAGGAAGCGCCGCGCGTGAGCATGATAAGCTCAGGAGAACCTGCGCAGGAGGCCGTGGAGCTCCCACACGACCTAGATACCGTGTTGCCGCTCGCAGGATCGCGAGCGGGGGATGCGGCTGCGCTGAAAATTGACGCGGTTGGCTTCAAGCTCAAGACACTGGCCCAGACGTCGCCGCTGCCAGGCGACTACAACACCATCATCATTTCGCTGGCTGTGACTGCACGCGTGATGCACAACGTCGCATCGTACGTTGCCATCCAAGGAATCCTCGGTTCACGAACGCATGAATCCTCCCTCCAAGTGTACGCCTATAACAACGCATCCGTCAACGCATCCGTCAACGCGTACCAGCCGTTTGTATCGTCAGCTCTGTGGCAACTCTCGTTCTCTTTCTCTCTCGCCCTCTCTTTCTCTCACTCACTCTCTCGCTCTCCCTCTCGCTCTCTTCCCCCCCTCCCCCCTTCCTCTCTCTTCCTGTTTTTGTCTTCTCTGCCCCTGTGAATGTGGTCTTTCTCCCTCTCTTTCTCCCTCTCTTTCTCCCTCTCTTTCTCCCTCTCTTTCTTCCTCTCTTTCTCCCTTTCTTTCTCCCTCTCTTTCTTCCTCTTTTTCTCCCTCTTTTTCTCCCTCGGCCTCGCGATTCTTAATATAATTCACACATTAATGATTGAATGCGAGAAGTCGCGATTCTAAAAGTGTGGATGGCGAGAGAAGTCGCGATTCTTAATATGTGAACGCGAGAAGTCGCGATTCTAAATGTGTGAATGCGAGAAGTCGCGATTCTGGATAAGCGCTCTCGTCGAGTCGAGAGCGCTCCACACATATGTATATGTATATGTGTACATATATTATATATTTACATATATGTATATAGATGTATATGTATATATATAATACACACACACATACAACACAGCGCTGGACAACTTGTCCTTACACTCAAGGAGGATCTTGTTCCCGGTCAGCTTTATACTGCGAGCGTGCGCCTGCAAAATCCCTACGAGGCCCAGGACAGCCCCCAGAAAATCACAGTAAGCTACCACAGCACACTTTTGCCGGGTAAAAGTTCTCAAAAGTCAGTATATAATGGCTCGATAGAGTAAATATACTTTGGCACTGACATGTGAGATTGATAATGGGCCTCAACACACGTCCAAAGTCTCTCTTTTTTTTAAGTATTTTTTA
>Ga0315899_10004912_pt1 | contig 14441 bp, 8 predicted proteins | sample LakEriMetagenome_2_FD_203518 | JGI IMG/M metagenome (GOLD analysis project Ga0315899, IMG submission 203518) | Freshwater fungal communities from buoy surface, Lake Erie, Ohio, United States - Buoy 4 MA112 | ecosystem: Environmental > Aquatic > Freshwater > Lake | place: USA: Lake Erie, Ohio... | reverse complement strand
CAACAACCATATTTTTCCGTTGATGCCGATCAAAAGAATTCTTGGTTTCGATCCTTCCCCAGGTTCTCGTTCCCCACGAACCTCCACAGCGGTACTGTCCAATCCAACCGCACTGTCCAATCCAACCGCACTGTCCAATCCAACAGCACTGTCCAATCCAACAGCACCGTCCAATCCAACAGCACTGTCCAATCCAACAGCACCGTCCAATGCGATCGAGTGGCAAATGGGCATTCCCGCCTCGGACCATACCATCTCCCCCGTCACACTATCCATGCATTTGTAGCTGGGCCATCCACCATCTTCGCGGCCGTCAGATCCAAAAACAATCTTCCCGAACGAGACCGGAGACGCGTACTGGCTAGAGATCACGTCCCCCTTGTTCTCTACCGAAATGGTCTCATTCGGCCCAGCGGGCAAGCGTGCGATCACGAATCCGATCCCGTAACTTGATGTCAAAAAAAGTTGCCTGTCTCCGCAAACAATCGGCGTCGCGGCATTCACGGTGGGACCGCGTTGCCCGAACGGAATCTGCCACTGTACCGATCCGGTTTTAGGCTCTAGCCCATAGGTCACGTAACGCGTCGGTACCACCACGGTTCCCGCTTGCTCCGTTTTTACTCCATCGACTTTTACTCCATCGACCAGGATCGGCGAGGCGTAGCTCGCATCGGCGTCGGTGGACTGCCAAAGATTCTTGCCATCGGACAATCGGACTGCGACCACGCCCCCTTTTTTTCGTCCACCCACGTTGACGATCACACTCGAATCAACCACCAACGGAGCGCTACCCGCACCGAAATACCCATCTTCGGCAGCGAACTCCTTTCGCAACTCTCGAACCCAACGCCGCTTGCCATCGCTTCGTGAAACGCAGTAGAGCGTCCCCGCTGCCGAATAAGCGAGCACGGCATCGTCGACGATCTGAGGAACGCAACGTGGACCTTTGTCCGAATCGATGCCTTGCTGATACACCGCAGGAAACGATGCCGACCAAATCTCCTTGCCATCGGTCAATGAAACCAAACGAAGCACATCCTGCTTCCCATCCCGCTGGAACAAGGCGACTTGCCCATCTCGAATCGCCGCACCCGCGTAGCCTTGGCCAGCATCGAGCTGCCAACGGATCTTAGGCTTCTCGGGGAGTTGATCCGGAACCCTCGCCTTGGAATCGGCATGCCCGTTGCGAAACGGACCCAGCAACCCGGGCCAGTCTGCCCTCACGGAGCCCAACATCGCGCAGGAAAAAATCGCTCCGAACAAAATCGCAAATCCGACACCTCCAGGAAACAATCGGAGGTTGTAACCTGGACTTAAACACAGCAGATATGAACGCCGCAAGCATGAACACCGCTGACTTAATCTCGCAATCGGCATGGCACTATCCCGGAAGTTTCGTTCGAGTTGGACGCAGAATGATGTCGGGCATCGGATTGTATCCGATCGATCAAGTCTGCTGGGCAACCCTCTCCGCACTCCCAGCCAATTCCAAAGCCGTCCCTAACGCTGCGCTGGCAGATTGTTTTGAGCAGGTAGATTGAGCTCTTGTGCCGGTGCGATCGCTTCCAAACTCCCTGCGGGAACGTGGCCCGGAACCCTGGAAGCATCAGCCCCCGGGTAATTGCTTGGGGCTTTCATCATCGAAACATTCGATTTCGTATCGGGTCGGGCTCGCGTATTCATCGCTTCCCATGGCTTGGGATAGTTGTAAACAGGTATGTAAGCGCCGGCATGATTGCGATAATTCCCGTTGCAGTAATTGGTCTGCCAAGCCATCGCTTCCTGGCTTGATGGCTCGATCTTGTACGCGATCCATCCGGGGATGTAGCGAGGCCGATTGTAGACCTGACGATGCTCCGGGATCTTCGAAGTGATCGTATGCGGCAATAAATCGGGGCGCTGCATCGCGGGATCTAAATACGTCCCCGACAAGAAATCATGAGGCCCATCCGCCAACACCGGGTTTTCAAGAATCCCGCTGGTCACAATCCCGCTGGCCAACACGCTCGACATACAAGCCGTCGCGAAAATGTTCCTCAACATTCGATTCCCTCCCAAGTATTTTGACCAGTCCCTAGCCGTACCCTCTATCATCGCCTGCGCTCGTCACCAGATTGAGGGTCTTCCTAACTTCACTTCCCATTCATCAATGCTGGCATTCATTTGAGCCATTTGGAGAATCTGTGCCATTCGCGGAACAGAGGATTCCCTGGACGAACCTTTCGATGAAGAAATAAAACGGCGAGGACGGGCTCTTTTTCCAAGAATCGCTATCCTGGAACGAGATTCCAACAACCGAAATAGCCACGGTCTCGTCGGCGGACTTTCCTCGCAGGTATCTTTCCTCCCAGTTATATTGGGGCCGGGACATTGGAGCCGCGACGAATCAACTTGAGAGGTAAAGCGATGCCCCATTCGCTATCGACCGCAACCCAACCTTCGGCACTTACTAACCGTGACACGTTACCGGGCAGTGTCACATTACCGGGCAGCGTCACAATACCGGGCAGTTCGAGCCGAGCGGAAGGTTATCGGTCTGCCGATACGTTGGGCTGCGCCTCGTTCGGCCAGATGCGTCGCCGACAGCTCCTGGCAACGGCCTCCATCGCCTCCGGATTGGCCTCCGTTGGATTCTTGACGCGATTTGCGGAACAGATCGCCCGCGCCCACGAGACGGGTTCACCCCTGGCCCGATCCAATCGCCCCAAATCGATGATCCTGCTCTGGATGCAAGGAGGCCCGAGCCAGCTCGAAACGTTCGATCCCCATCCCGATTCTGCGATCGGAGGCGAGACCAAGTCGATCAAGACCTCGCTTCCGGGAGTATCGATCGCGGCTACCCTCCCGAAGTCCGCTCAATGGATGCATATGGCCACCTTGGTCCGTTCCATGGTCTCCAAAGAAGGGGACCACGAGCGAGCTACCTACAATATGAAAACAGGGTGGCGTCCCGACCCAACTTTGGTCCACCCGTCCATCGGAGCCGTTCTCTGCCATCAATCCGAAAGCAACTTGGAAATCCCTCGCCACGTATCGATCCTCGCCGGACAATGGCCTTCGCGAGGTGGTTATCTCGGGAGCCAATGGGATGCGTTCCAACTGTTCGATCCCAAAGACCCCCTTCCGAATCTTCGGAGCTACGTCGACCGCGAATCGTTTGATCAACGGGTTCAGGACCTGAGCGTCGTGGAAAAGGCGTTTCGACGAGGGCGATTGAAGGATCTTGATCGGACGAAAACCCTTCATGCAAACTCCACGCAGCGCGCGACCACGATGATGGATAGCTCGCAGATCCAAGCTTTCGAGATCGAACGGGAATCATCGGAGGTGCGTCAGTCGTTCGGTGATACACCCTTCGGAAGAAGCTGTCTGGCGGCAGTCCGGTTGGTCGAACAAGGGGTCACCTGCGTAGAGGTTGAACTGAGTGGCTGGGATAGCCACGTTGAGAACTACGCGCTTCAGTCAGGTCGTTGCGCAATCCTCGACAGCGCGATCGATGGGCTCATCCGCCTTCTGATCGACCGGAATCTTTTGGACTCCACGATCGTGATGTGCGGGGGTGAATTTGGCCGAACCCCTAAGATCAACATTGCGGACGGTCGCGACCATTGGCCAACCGGTTTCAGCACCCTCATTTTCGGCGGCACCTTCCGACGAGGTTACGTGCACGGCGAGACGACGAGCGAATTGATGGCTCCCGGCGAAGATGCATTGCGCGGTGTCAAAGACCCCGTGCGTATCGAAGACCTGCACGCGACGCTCCTCGATGCGTTCGGCGTCCCTATTTCTGAAGAGATTCGGACTCCGATCGGCCGCCCCATGTCCAGAAGCCAAGGGACAATTGTTCGGACTCTCCTCCAAGAGAGTTGAACTTCTCAAGAAAGTGAAACGAGTGAGCGAGATTGCAAGGGACGCGATAAAGATCTGGCAAGCAGGCGTAGATGCGGTCCGCGCAGACCGTGTCCTACGCGATACGGTCCAATGGGATGGTCGCTGGCTCCACGTGGAGGGTGAAACCTATGACTTGCGTGGGATAGATCGCATCATCGTCGTCGGTGCCGGTAAAGCGTCCTGTGGAATGCTGGTCGGTCTCTCCGACTCGCTTCGCGCTTGCGGTTGTCCGTTGCCCGTCGTGATGGGCTGGGTGCAAATCCCCGAAGGCTCCGTCGATCCCCGCGCGCTCGAGTTGAATTCTTTAGGTTCATGGCGCGTCGAGATCTGCGAAGCGAGGCCGCGAGGGGTGAACGAACCGACGGAAAAAGTAGTTGCAGGCACACGCGAAATCATGCGCCTGGTGAAATCAGCGGGAGCGAATGATTGCGTGATCGTTTTGCTCAGCGGTGGAGGCTCAGCGCTCCTTTGCCAACCCGTGGACGAGATCTCTTTGGCTTCAAAAGTCGAAGTCACACGAAGTCTATCCGCCCTCGGCGCGTCCATCGAACAACTCAATGAAGTACGGCGATGCTTGAGCCAAGTCAAAGGTGGTGGACTGGCGCGTCACTGCCATGCGAAACTGATGCTGACCTTGATCATCTCGGACGTTCTCGGAGATCCCGTCGAATACATCGCCTCCGGCCCTACGATCCTCGATCCACCTCCCAATCCCGCAAACGCACTTCGCATCCTGCAATCGTTCTGTCCGGATGGGAACGAACATCGAGCGATCAAGGAGTATCTGCTGCGAGCATCGCAACTAACTGCGCATTCGAAGCCGAGTCACAGCGGCTCTGTCCTCCGAGGTTTCTGGGCTCGCCCATCCACGATTTTGACCCATCATGTCTTGGCAAATAATGCCACCGCCGTCGATGCGGCAGGAACTTGCGCGGTGGAATTGGGATACCGATACTGGATGCATTCTGCGAAATCGGGAGACGGCCCCGCGGACCTTTTCGGTCGAAAATTTGCGGAGCAACTCTTTATGTCCAGCCGAGACGCGCTGGTGGATTGCCTGATCTCCGGTGGCGAACCCACTGTCGTTTTGCCAGAAGCCTCTAAACGCGGCAATGGTGGCAGAAACCAACATCTCGTTCTATCCGCAGGAGAGTGGGTCTGTTCCCATTGGTCGAAACTCGCCCCCCGCGAGTTCGCGATTTTGTCCGGAGGCACCGATGGCGAAGATGGCTCCACCACCGCCGCCGGTGCCTGGATAGACCACGAATGGGTCGAGCGATGCCTCCGAGAAAACCTCCCCCTTAAGGCGTATCTGCTACAGTGCGATTCTAACAGCCTCTTTAAGAAAACAGGGGGACTGCTTGAGACCGGTACAACCCACACCAACGTCTGCGATCTACGTGTAGGGCTTTACCGAACCCGTTGACTTTAGGGTCTAGTTCCCCAACGATTCGACGAAATGAAGCAATCGATATCCACCCCGGCTTCGTTTGTTGCTAGACTTGAGGCAGGGATCGACGTGCAAACCTGCTCTGATTCTCGTTTCGTCCAATCCCAGTTCCACCCGCACACAAAACGCCTGTTCTTACTACCATGCTTCATCGCAGTCCAGCCAAATACCTCCACGCGATCATCGCTGGTTGGTTGCTATTGGCTTCGGTGGCAGCAGCTGTTGAACCGTGGATCGGTGGTAATGCGGAACTCGTATGTGCCGACCTGTCCGAGGAGACCGAGTCCGATAGCGAAGAGGACTTTCAAGAGTCCTTCGGTCCATGGTTCCACTCCGATAGTGTTGAGCATCTCGAACTCAATCGAGTTTGGACGCTGCGCGCAAACGAATGCTGTTGGGAAATCCCCCAGAGTCTATGGAACCCTCAGCGGTGGCAACGCCCCCCGCCATCCCTTCGCTAATACTCTCATCTAGGTTCTCTCCTCCTAGAACGCAACAGACCTAGAACGCAATAGACCTTCTTTGGATATGAGTTTCATCGACTCACTTTCTGAAGATGATGCTAGGCAAGTCCCACGATGCCAAGGACTCGCGAGTATTAATTCCGTCCACCACCAACGCGCTGAACGCTTTTCTCAACAAGCCAAACGCTTCGCCATTTTGGTCGAGTCATGACAGATTCCAAAGCAGATATCCCAGTCGGTAACGTTCAAGGTTTTACGAAGTACCTGAAATACGATGCCCTTGCCGGCATGATGGTATTCCTTATCGCCCTCCCTCTTTGCCTTGGGATCTCCATCGCGAGCGGTTATCCGCCCATGGCGGGTATCTTCACAGCGGTGATCGGTAGCATCGTCACCAGCCTTATCAGCAACAGCGAACTAACGATCAAAGGCCCCGCGGCGGGATTGATCGTGATCGCGATCGGCTGCATCAATGATTTCCAAGGAGATGGTTGGGGCAACGGGGGATCCGATGCAGACTGGGGTGCTTATCGCGCCGCCCTCGCTGTAGGTGTCGTCGCTTCGCTGCTACAAATCGCCTTCAGCCTCTTCCGGGCTGGCATCCTGAGCGAGTTCTTTCCCAAGTCAGCTATCCACGGGATGCTCTCGGCGATCGGTGTCATCATCATTGCCAAGCAGATCCCGGTCGTGCTGGGAGTCACCCCGGAAAGCAAAGAACCACTCGAACTCCTGCTGCATATCCCTCATTACATCGCCGAAGCCAATCCCGCCATCACCTTCATCGGCTTGATCAGTTTGCTTTTCTTGTTCACATGGCCACACATCAAAAAGAACTGGTTGAAATGGGCCGCGATCCCTCCGCAGTTGATCGTGTTGGTGATGGCTGTCCTCATCGGTCTGTACCTGAACCTGATGCAGGACCACGCTTACAAGTTTCTAGAGAAGGAGCACCTCTTAGGGGAAAAGTTCCTCGTCCCGCTTCCCACTGAAATCCTCGGGATTCTCACCCAAGTCACCTTTCCCGATTTCACAGCCCTGACCCAATTGAAGGCATGGAAGTGGATTTTCATGTTCTTCATCATCGGCACCTTGGAATCGATCCTCAGCGCCAAAGCGGTCGATTCTATCGACCCATGGAAACGCAAGACAGACATGAATCGAGACATGCTCGGTGTCGGTATCGCGAACCTGTTGGCATCGCTGGTAGGTGGACTGCCTATGATCTCTGAAATCGTTCGCAGCAAAGCCAACATCGATAACGGAGCCCGAACCCGATTCGCAGACATGTGGCACGGGATTTTTCTGCTTCTGTGCGTTTCATTCTTACCAGCCGTCCTGCACATGATCCCCCTGTCGGCACTCGCAGCCATGCTGGTTTATACCGGTTTTCGGTTGGCGCACCCGAGCGAGTTCATGCATATGTTCCATGTCGGCCGCGAGCAATTGATCATTTTCGTGACGACCTTGATTGTGACCCTCGCTACCGATTTGCTGATAGGTGTCGGAGCAGGGATCGGAATGAAATTTTTTATCCACTTGCTCAATGGAGTCCCACTCCACTCGTTCTTCAAAGCGTACTTGGATGTAGAGCAAGTTTCACCCGACACGGTGAAAATCCACGCGAGCGAGTCCGCGGTCTTCAGCAATTGGATTCCTTTCAAACAACAGATCGAGCACATTGGACTCGTGCAGCGCAACAACATCATCGTCGACGTCTCAGACACGAAACTGGTCGACCATACGGTGATGGAAAAATTGCATGAGATGCAAGGTGAAATGCAGGAAGCTGGACTGCGTCTGGAACTCGTCGGACTCGAACAACATCAAGCGTTATCCACCCACAGCGATGCAGCGAGAAAACGCGGGATGGCCAGAATGCGACGGATCACCATCGTCGCCGAATCGAGTCTCGAAGACATCTTGCAACACGAATGCATCGCGCGTGGAGCAACCGGTTTTACGGCGATGCCCTCCCGCGGTATCGGTCGGCACAATATCGCCAACGGTGTCTGGCAGACGGAATCCAACATCCGCCTGGAAACGATCGTCCCCTATGAAGTCTGCGACGACATTCTCAAATACCTCAAGGAGAATATCTTGAATCGATACCGCGCGACAGTATGCGTGGAGACGATCGAGGTTATATTGGCGGAACAGTTCACCTCCCCGAGCAGCGACGCAGAAACGAAGCACTAGCCTTTTGCGACTCCCGCTTTCCGTTTTCATCTGCCGTCCTACTTTACCGTCCTATTTCACCGTCCTATTTCACCGTCGAGAAATACCATGTCCACTGAAACCACTGTTGTCGCTGTAAGCATCGATCGCGTCGGACTTGCCGCACTGCGGAACAAATGGGGCTGGTTCGTCGGCTTGGGCGCCCTGCTAATCGTTTTAGGCACGGTCGCCATCGGAGCGTCGACAATGACGACCATCGCCACCATGGTCTTCCTCGGCTGGCTCATGGTCCTCGCCGGGGTGGCCTACTTTGCACACTCGTTCTACTGCAAAGAATGGGGAGGCTTTTTCGTCGAACTCCTATCCGGAGTCCTCTACGCCGCCTCCGGCGTGATGATCATCGCCAACCCGTTGATCTCCGCGGAATACTTGACCCTGCTCATCGCCATGCTGTTGATCTTCCAAGGCATCTTCAGGGCGGTCGTAGCGATCGCAGTGCGGTTTCCCAACTGGATCTGGCTGCTGCTAAGCGGTCTCATCACCTTCCTGCTCGGGCTATCGATCTGGCATGAATGGCCCCTTTCCGGCCTGTGGGTCATCGGCCTTTTCGTCGGCGTCGAAATGATTTTCAACGGCTGGTCGTTGGTCATGCTGGGACTGATGGCGAAGAACCTTCCAACCACGCCCGCAGCTAAATAATGCTATCGCACGTGTGGGGCCACGACATTGCGAACAGCCGGGCAGTTCTGTGAACAGCCGGGCAGTTCTGTGAACAGCCGGGCAGTTCTGTGAACAGCCGGGCTGTTTTGGTACCAGCTCGGCATTTTTGTGAATAACTGAGCAGTCGTTTGAGCGGTTGGGCGTTCGCGGTTGTTGGTCGCGAGCAACTATCCTGAATTCCGTCGTCGCGGGTTGCGAGTCGTTTCGAGACACCGACGGCTAGCGACAAGGTCGCTCACAGGATCGATTGCCACAATCGTTCATGATCTGGAACAGCAGGCGGCTAGTACTGCGATGGGATGTTGATCGCCGGTGATGCCTCGTTGATCACAGGCGCAACCCCAGGCTGCTGACCGTACATGGGCTGTTGCCCGTAATTGGACGGCGCACCATAAACCGGCTGGAAGTCGCCCATCGGCAGTTCGCCATATCCCGATGGCTGCATCGCTCCTCCATTTTCGACACACGGCAGACACACTCCACTGCCATCCTGTGGAGCGAAACCGTATGCGGCAGAGGTGATCTGCCCCGGATCGATCCAGATGTTGTCGGCGTTGACACGAATGGTACCCAGGTCTTGGTCCAAGTTGCGGCGCTGAGCTTCGTAAAAGACCCACACGCCGAGGAATGTGTTCTGTGCGCTGAGCAAATCTTGAAGAGCCGAAACGCTGTCCCGAGCCGCCGTCGGTCCGGACGCTTGATTCAAACTCTCACGGATCTGACGCAAATCCTCGTTGATCGTGATCTGCTGCGCCGCGATCCGAACCGCGTATCGCTGCAACTCAAAGTTGTACTGGTTGTACCGAATGTTTCGAAGGTTTGCGCGAAGCGACTGCCAGATGGTGTCCTCATACCGGTAATAACTCCGCTTGGCCTGCTGATACTCGATCAATACCTGACGGTAATTGTTCCGCTCTTGAAGACGTGTCAAAGCGGTATCCCATTGGAAACCCGCTCGAAGACGTCCATTGGTTCTATCACCAATCAGACTTGGACGAACACCCCCTGCAGAATTATTGTTTATATCCCCATTAAAAATCACATCGATAGAGCTTTCTAAGTTGTCAGCGACAGTTTCGATCGACCTCCAAGAATCCACTAACGATGCTCGAGCGTTCATCCAGTCCAGTCGGTTCACACGAGCAACCTCAACGGCTTCTTCAGGCATGAGATCGACTTGGGGTAAGACGACGCTCTCAACCCTTGCTCGCGCTTGCAATACCTGCAATGCCAACACATCCTCCGAGAACTCGGCCAACAGCGACTGACTCGGCAATATCACTTTGTCACGTAACAGATTGAATTGCTCTCGTCCATTGACTCCCTCCGCGGGTGTGGCAAGAGCCTTTGCCGATGCATCCTGAAGCTCCTGGACCTTGGCTTCGCGAGCACGGAAGCGATCCTCAAGCTTGTTCAGGTCCGCTGTTAATGTATCAGGCAATGATTCCATTCCGGACGAATCGAGCAATGCCGTGTCGAGCGTATCCGTGGGAAGTAGGTTACACACCGCTCCACGCTCTTGCTGGTAGATCTGCCGCAGTCTCGCCAATTCCTGTTCGCGGCTCGGCAATACTGAACGCAGTCGTTCGATATCTCTCCGGACTTCGTCAAAGTCTTTCCCGAGCAAGGTCTGGCGAACGTTCTCCAGGGCACCGATCCCCCCTTGGATCTCGGAAACCGCTTGCCTCGCATCGTCATTCCACTGCAGCGATCGGACCTTGATCCCAGTCACAGGATCGGTCTCTGTCGGGCTCAACTCCAACAACTTCGTGTTGTCATCCCCGATCGATTCGCGCAGTCCAGCCACCTGATTGCGGCGATCTTTAATATCCTCACTGATCAAATTGAATTGATCCAATATGGGATCCTTGACCTCAACACAAACGTAGGGCGGCAACCCTAGAATGCTGACTTTGAAGTTATCGAGTGTTTGTTCATAGTTAAACTTAAGTTGCAGCAAGGTTGCTTGGGAGTTGATCAACGCTTGACGAGCCTGGGCCACTTGCAACTGTTGGCTTGGGATCGTGTCCTGTGTCGCAGGAATAATGGTCAGTTGCTCGCGGAGAGTATCCTCGAAACGGGCCAAGTTATCCCGAAGCCTCGCGACATTCTCTTCCGCGTTCCTGATCTGGAGTTGGTTTTGAACAAGCCCTAGAAAGCCACCAACTTGTGGAACGGCACCGCCGCCACCACCAAAACCAGCCCCACCCGTTGCAGCTTGATTCTGTACGGCACCCAGTGCGCCGAATCCACCACCGAGACCTGTAAAGTTGTCCAATCCGGCTCCCCCGAGCAATCCACCCCTTCGGGTTGGTCCCGTTTCCGCATTTCTTCCAACAGTTACCGTGATGTAGAACCCCGTTCGATAACGTTCAAACGCACGCACGTTATAGAGCAAGGTGCGCTCGGCAAGAGTCAAACGTTCCATAACAACATCGCGTCCGGCAGCTCTCAACAATGGCTGAACGATACCAAAGTCGACGATTGTATTGGCCCCTTGATCATTTGGACCCGCCAATTGCCATGTGAGGTTATTCGCAACCCCTACAATCATATCTGCGCCAGTCGTGAACTTTCTACGAAATCCGATACCAGTCCGATTTGACGTTACTGGATTAGCAGACTTTGTAAAAAGCGAATTCGAGATAGTTGACTCGCTATCAGTGCCATCATTTTTAAGCGATCCACTCGCCGAGTAAAACGATCCGTATCCTCCAAAGAGCTGGTTGCTGAGCAAGAACCGCTCGGAGCTCACATCCAGCGCTGACAGATAAAGCGTTTCGATTTTCTGCTGGTAGTTGGTGTTGTGCAACGTCGCAACGCGCACCGCCATGTCGGCATCCAGCACCAACACGCCTCGCTCATCGAGTGGCAAATACTGCCACCAAATCGGGTTCTCGGCGGTGTTCGTCCGCCCGTTCACATCCCAAAGGGGATAATGCTTCTTGCCATTGAGCACCTTCATGTACTCATGCGCCGTGTTGTCGTCCTCAGGCATCGGTGGTCGATCCGGATTGAACGGGTCGAACATCCGCGACATGCGATCCACTTGTACCGATCGGATCGGATCCGACATCGCATCGGAGATCTTTTCACCGATCAACTCCGTCACTTCTTGGTCCGCTCGCGTGCGGTAATGCGCTCGGTTGCAACCCACCAATCCCGATACCATGACCGGGACCACGGCCGCTGTCAGGCAGGCCCCTCGGATCGATGATCGTATCCACGATTTTCCACGCTGTGTTTGCGACATTTGGCATATCCGAACAAAGTGAGTGCAGTAACGGTTCCTCCTCTCATTCGGCTATTACCAATCCTGCGGTTGATTCCTGAACTACCAGCCCTACACGAATTGCGGAATATGCGCAATTTGCCAAAACCTCCGATTGTTCCCAGAAAATCGCTAGCGTTGTCCGTCGACTCCAAATCGAATGGGCTCGCTTTCAACACCGTTGAACCAAGCACAAAAAGGGGACTTTTTACGGGCTTTCCCCTTTCCTTCGACACCTTGCTCCCCTACCACATCATTGCCGAGGCAAAGGCCCACCCGATATAACAACTCCTTCCCGAATCGGATTCGACGACCTCTTCGTTAAACTCCAACAGCCAACCATGTCTGTATCAAAATGTATCCCCTCTCCTGGGCCTTTTTGCCATGGAGTTATTTCCTCGAAAATTCTGATGCTTGTCAGGTTAGGACTCGCCTGGGCGCTACTGACGCCATGGCCCTTTACCAGCATTTGCTTGACGACTAGTTGCGTTACTGACACTTGCTTTGCAGCTTTACCTATCGTCGCTCCTCCCGAGTCTAACTCGCCCCAAGCATTACCATCGGCCGCGCCAAACTCGTTAGCAGCTCTGCGCGATATCCACGACCACGATATTGCCTGGGACAAGAACACCAAGCTTCGAGTCTATGCGTTCCTCGGTTGCGACTGCCCCGTAGCCAAACTTTACGCCCGACGGCTTGAAGAACTTTGCAAGCGTTTCGCTTCACATGGTGTCGAGTGGGTCGGCGTGATCAGCAACCCACAAGACAGCATCGAAGATATCGAACACTTCGCTCAGGAAATCGAAGTCACCTTCCCTTTCATCAAAGACTCGGACCAATCGTTGGCCGAATCGTTGAAAATCTCTCGAACCGCGGAAGTCGTCCTGGTCGACGCTCAAAACGAAGTCCTCTACCGTGGCCGCGTCGACGATCAGTATGCGCCCGGTATCACTCGCTCAAAGACCACGCGCGAAGATCTAGCGATGGCCATCGACTCTGCCCTCGAAGGGAATACTCCCGAAATCGCCGTTACCGAACCGGTCGGTTGCCGGATCGCCTACGTGCGCAAAGCAAATCCATCGGAAACTCCTGAAACTCCCAAAGTCACCTACGCGGATTCGGTCGCCGCGATCTTCAACAAGCATTGCACCGAATGCCATCGCCCAGGCGAAATCGGTCCCTTTGACATAACCAACACGGAGGAACTTGCAGGTTGGTCAGAGATGATCCTTGAAACGATCGACACTGGACGCATGCCACCCTGGCACGCCGACCCAGCCCATGGTTCCTTCAAGAACTCGCGATCGATTTCCAAGGATGAGATAGAAACTGTTCGACAATGGGTGCGAGCCGGTGCACCGCTGGGCGATACGAGCAGCCTAGCGATACCGACGTTCGCTCAAAGTGGTTGGCGATTCGGTCGCGATCCGGATTTAGTGGTTCCCATGAACACCAAAGCCTACGGAATTCCCGCAACCGGTACCGTTGACTACCAATACTTTGTCGTCGACCCACAGATCAAAGAAGACCGCTGGGTATCGGCAGCCCAAGTCATCCCAGGGGATCCCTCTGTGGTCCATCATGCGATCGTCTTTATCCGACCACCCGATGACGCTGAGTTCATTGGAATCGGATGGCTGACCGCCTATGTTCCAGGTCAAATGGCGACCAAATTCCCGCAGGGTTACGCTCGCAAAATCCCTGCTGGTTCCAAGTTCGTTTTTCAGATGCACTACACACCCAACGGACGAGCAACGAGCGACCTTTCAAGGATCGGTTTGACCTTTGTTGACGAACCATCGGTCACCCACGAGGTCTTCACCGTTGTTGGGATCGATCAAGACTTCGAAATTCCACCCGGTGCCAGCGACCACCGCGTCACCGCAAGAGTTCCTCGCTATCCCAAAGACGGAGAACTCCTCGCGGTCTCTCCCCATATGCATGTGCGGGGCAAGGCCTTCGAACTCCGGGCACGCCGCGGTGATGCTCATGAAATACTTTTGAATGTTCCTCACTACGACTTCAATTGGCAACATACCTACGAGTGGACCGATAAGATCTCGCTGTCCGATATCGATGGCCTGGAATTTACGGCGACCTTCGACAACTCGGATGCCAATCCCACCAACCCGGCACCCCGCGAATATGTCATGTGGGGAGATCAGACGTGGGAAGAAATGGCCGTCGCATTCTTTGAAGTCTCCCGCCCGAGAAACAACTCAATCAATCAACAAGGCCGCAGCATCACTCAGCGCAGCGAGCAGTCCAACGACGCCAACGATTCTATGAGCAAACGTTTGGAATCCCAACATGAGGCAGCAGCCAAGTACGCGGACGATTACATCGCGAAGTGGGATTCCAATAAAGATGGAATCGTCTCGTGGGAAGAATCACCCCGAGTCCTTCGCGACTTCGGCTTCTCTCGCATCGATCGAAACAACGATCGACAAATCACCCGCGAGGAACTGAT
>Ga0315899_10004909_pt1 | contig 14445 bp, 25 predicted proteins | sample LakEriMetagenome_2_FD_203518 | JGI IMG/M metagenome (GOLD analysis project Ga0315899, IMG submission 203518) | Freshwater fungal communities from buoy surface, Lake Erie, Ohio, United States - Buoy 4 MA112 | ecosystem: Environmental > Aquatic > Freshwater > Lake | place: USA: Lake Erie, Ohio... | reverse complement strand
CCCCAAAACCCCAAAACCCCTCAAAGTGATATTTTAAAATGCATGAAGAGTAAATTATGGGGATGTCTTATACTAAAATATATAAAACGAATTAGGAGCTATGAAGCAAATCCACTCAAGAGCAGATCAGTCGCTTCGAGTTGCTCACTCCTTTGAGCAGAGAAGGGCGACTCCCTTGAGCTTCCAGTTAATCTTGGGTACGATCTGCTTTTCACCAGTTGACTAGCCGCTGTCGGCCTTGAGGAAGACCTTGAAAATCAAGTACTTGTCGGTTCTGGCCTTGTACTTGTAGACTGGAGCGAGGTAGCACGTCTTCATCAGTTATTCGCGCGTTTCCTTGCCACCTTTTTGCTGTCTGTTGTCCTCCTTCTCCTTAGTTGTTTCAGCGGTAACGTGTAGGACCGGGAAATCTTTGTAGAGCGTCTTCAAATCTTTGCCCTCTGACTCCTCGAGGCAGCCGAGCTTGGTGTTCCACTGGGCGCCTTCCATATAGAGGCCGTGGATAAGAACACCATCTGAAACACTCTTTAATTATTTCTCACCAATGCTTCCGTCGCTAGTCTTAATTTCAGTTTGCAGCACGGTGGTGTAGTAGTCAACCTCATCCAGGGCCCACTTCTCAGCCGACTTCTGGCGCGTAACCTCCTGCTTCACTGCAGTCAGGAAACCTTGTGGACGCATGAAGCCAGTCAACCAGAAAGATTGAGGTCTGTCCTTTTCAACCCAACTCTTCAGCTGGCGGTAGCGATAGCGCATGCCTTCCAGCCAGCTTCCAAGGGTCGCAGAAATCCATGAAATTTCAACACCTGTTGCGTCGTACATCCAGGGTCCTGGGACTCTTTAGGTGAAGAGACTGTCGATAGCAACAACGAGTTCAGGGGTCATGACGACTTCACCATCAATGGCCTTGACCATCTCCTGAAGCATAGTCCTAACAATGTCTAGGATCTTTTGCAGCTGCGAAATTTCCTACTTGAGGAAAATTGAAAGTGGCACGTTCTTCGTGGCAGATAAGCCTTTTGGAATTTTAAATCTTTCAATAGCAGCGTAAGTGTCGATTGGGTCGAAGTTAGCGGGCAGTTCTTTGAGAATCTTCTCTTCAATGTCCTTCTTTACTTGGTCTTCGCGTGAGAGGCCTCCACCTGAGCCTGAGTCTTTAGGTTGAACATCAACTAGCGTGTTAATAAGCGCAGCAGACTCACTGAGACGGTAAGTCAAGTCTGCAAGGTTGTTCAGGCCAAAGATAGCGGGGCTGTCGTTGCTGGGCAAAGTGCTAACGTGCTCCAAGAACTTAGCGTGTTCAGTCGTTTCGGGAATCTTGTAAGCAAACTCGGAATTGGGGTTAAAGTTATAGCCGGGCTTGAAAATAGGGTCATCGAGCCATAAGTCTCCGTAGGTAGAGAACATTTCACGGTCCATGTTGTCAGTAATTCTACCACCGTACTGGACGTCGCAAGTGATGTACCTAATGGCCTTCCAGGATTCCTTCTGTTGGTTAGCGAAGCAGGAGTTCATGTGCTTTTCAATGAATGTGAGGGAAGCAAGCATATCTCCGTAGTTGAATTCGTAGGGCACAGTGAAGCCGAGAGGGCCGAACTTTCTGCGCTCAAGCACGATCGAGTGCATGAAGCATACAGTGAACACAATGTTTTTCCATTTGTCGATGGGCTCCACCCGCTCTAGGAAGTCTGGATTGATTTCCGTGTTGAACGTGCGGGATAGACCAGCCTGAATACCTTTAGGAGGCACGAAGGCATTCTTAATAGACATCTATAGCAGACCAAGGGGGAAGTTAACGTCGGGCTCGCAAGTAATCCAGAGGCGGAAGTCAGGATGGACCTCTTTATCGGTTGGGTTGAGTATCGTTTCCATCTCAGCCATCAGTTCTAGACTGAGTTGGCAGTTACTGAGAAGTAGCCATCTGCCAGTCTGGTGACCTTCCTTAATCTTCTCTTTTGCTGGAATTTCCTAAGCTTCTCCCATGGATACTTTGTTCATGGAAGGCTTCTTACGCCTAACAGCGAAATCGTCAACAGTTTGAGTCGGATCTGCTCCTGCCTGAAGCAAGTAAAGAACTGGTCTGTTGGGCAGACTCTCATCATAAAGATCATCGATCTTATCGTTTGTCGGTTAGGTATATTGAGGGCCTAGGACTGCTTCAACAAAGTTCCTCGAAGCAAGCACAGTTCGATCTTCACGAATAGCTCTAATCAGGCAAATGTGAATAAAGTGAGAAATTGGGCTGCCTCTAATCCTCTCCTCAAAGTCAGGCACTGGATAAGATTCTGGCTCTTGCATTTCAACGAAGGCTCTCCAGCTGTCGTTACGACTAAGCTTCTCGAACAAGTCACTAAAGAATGCCTTGCTAGTGTCGCCCTCGAATCTGTGAGTGGATAGAGCCTTGAGATTCTTGACAGTTGAGTTTTCAAGCCAAGTGATCTTCTATTGCTCTCCTAGAGCAGCACCAGCCTTAAGGAACAATCCGATGTCTTAGCTGTTGATCTGACCTGCCTTAACCATGATCTTGAGGCAAACCATCATCTTAAATGTAACCTTATCAACTTCGAACAGACCTCTATTGATGTATCTGTACACCTTGTATGTAAGTGTTTGGATGATGTTTTCCACACGCTCTTCGACGCGCTGCGACTTTGGTGCCTTGTCAATACCGTAGTGGAATAAGTCAAGGAACTGGTAAAGCGAAGTGTTGTACATCCAGTTGATCAATGTCATCTCGACGATGCAGAAATAAAGCACTGCACCTCTAGCTGCGACTGGGCGATACTTCTCACGTTTCTCATTAATTTCAATAGTCTTAACTTCAGCACTTTGAAGTTTGTCGGTAACTTCTTTTGACTTGGATTTGATCTCAGCGAGCACATCGATCAGGGTCGGGTCGTCGAGCAGGGATCCCTCAGCGGTAGCCAACTTATTGAGAAGCTGCTGCTCACCGAGGAAGAGCTCTCTCTTGTTGAGTGTGACTGACTCGTTTAGCTCAGTCAGTTGTTCCTCAAGTTGTTTTTCGATCTTTCCAATCAAAATACCCAGCAGCTGCTGTTCAAGACCGATTTGCGTGACAGTAAAGTCGATGATCGTGGTCTTTGCGGCAAGTTCGGGCGAAAAGAGTGGGTTAGCCATGCGCGATGTCATGTAGAGACGGAACTTGGGGTCATAGTCCATCTCAGTTTCGGCGATCTTAATAAACATGTTATTTCTGCCTCTTCTAATAATCTGCTTCTCAAGCAGAGGGTCAAGCATCGGGTCGACTTCGTTTTCAATATTCTCAATCAAACAGGCGTAACCTTCCTGGAGAGGCAGTTTAACTGCTTCCTTAAGGTTAGGATGGTTGATTGATACGATGCACTTAAATTGCTCAAGTTCAACTTCCTTCTTGAGAATCCACTTGCGTGCCTGGCCCTATGGGTCAATCATGAGTGGGTAGCGATCTGAGGAAGTAACCATGATAGCGTTTTGGATTGACAAGTCATCCGAAGGCAGACCTTCCATAGCCCACTCTCCGACTTAATTTTGAGATACGAGGAACTCAGTCAGGGAAAGTTTACCCTTTGAAGGAATTTGCCTCCTTTCCAGATCTGTTTAGAAGTAATCAATCGTAAGTTTGTTACGGAACTCGTTGTTGAATGGTCCGCAGTAACAGACGAAGGCGCTTGCTTTAGCAACGTTGCCTACTAGCTCCGATTTCTCTTGATTGAACATAGCCTTTGTGCCTTCCCATCTAACTTTGTTGTCAGCCAGCGAGGAAATCAGTCTTGAAGCTTAGTCCATTCTCTTCCTGGTAGCTGCTGCATCTGCTGCAAGGGCATCCTTCTTAGCTGTCGCCGCTTCGAACTCGCCGTTAAGTCTGGCTTACAACTTTTGCACTTCCTCAAGTTGAGCTTGAGCCTTTCCGAGGTTTTCGTTTGCCTCATCAAGCTATGCCGAGGCAATTTGGAGGGCGAGCATCTTGGGCTTGACGATCTTGGAGGCCTTCTGGTAGTCACTCATAGCTCTGCACCAAGTGAGCAGACCACCGAGAGCTTGTGAAGCAACCATGGCAATTTCTTTTACGAAGAGTTCCGTCCCGTCGGGAGCTGTAATGCCGAAGTAAGGTTCTAGCAGCTCAATTGTCTCGTCGTTGATGTTATCTTTAGCTTCCTTTGAGAAATCATAGAGTCTCTTCAGGAAATCTGGGTTTAGAAGCTTAACGCCGTACTCGAAGTAAGATGATTCGAAGAATGCAACTTCTTGCTTCTTGATGTTAAGCGTAGTTGCCTGGACCGGATTAATAGACTCCTGGAACAGGATAAGCACGCAGTCGAGCACAAGCTTACCGATATCGGCGGGCTTTCTGTTGTTTTTAACCTCACCAATATCCTTCTGAGTAATACTGTTTGCAGCAGCGACGGCAGAATTCAGGAAAGGAAGAGCGCCCTCAAGTTCTTTGTTTGCGACTTCCTTTTCAGCTTCGATCTAATCCTTCTGCTTCTCGCAATTTGAGGCAATAATACTGACTTCTTTTTGCTTGATGTCAGCCTTTTCACCCTCCTTTTTAAGTTCTTTAAGCATAACGCCTACTTCTTCGGAGGCCTTCTTGAGGGACTCGTCTTTCTTTGCAAGCTCCTTCTTCATTACATTTACACCCTCTCCGGCTTCCTCAAGCTTGAGCAGACCATCACTTATGGCCTTCTCCTCCTTTTGAAGCCCATCAAACTTCTGTTGGTAGAGGTTCTTGTAGAACGCAAGGAACGACAGATAAGACTTTGGCGTGACGAACACTCTTCTTCTAAACTGACCGAAGTACTGTTCACAGACCTCGGTGACCATGTTGTGCACTGAACCGATGTGCTGGACCAATTCAGCCTTCACTTCTTTGGTGCAGCTTACCTGGAATTCACCGATAAATTTCTTGGAAACATCTACAAGAGCTTCCAGAGGCCATTGTAGGAACCAGTCGATAGCGCACTGAGAGAAGAGTGAGGGGAACTTTTGAGCTCGCTCTCTAAACTTGTTGCCCACAGGAGAGAATGCAAGAACAGTGTGTAGGTTGTCCTTGACACGTGCGAGGAAGTACTGCCACATCTGAGCGTTTGAAGGCTCTTCTCCTTTCTTGTTTTGCTCCTTCTGCCAGACAGTCTTAACCTATGCAGAGTACATTTCTCTGTCGTCTTTATTGATCAGGCCTGGGATTTCACCCGTGGCAAGCATAGAATTGATGGCTTCGAGGAACGAATCATTCTTAATTTCGGCGTCAGTCATAATAAAGCACACCTTTGGTTAGAATGTGTATCCCTTCTCGTATAAGAACTTGATGTTCTCAAGTAGGTCTTTCAAACCGTAAGACTTGGTAAGTGCCACTTGGAAGAAGAATTGTTACTCGATTGAAGCCGCAAGCTTGGTGAGTGACTGTTTGCCTGAACCACCCACACCTACCAGCATCGCGTTTCCTGATGGAGCGCCGATAATGCGAGTGATGCGAAGCAAGTGACCTAAAGCATCATCGAAAAGCACAATGTTCATCTTCTTGGACTGGTTCTTTTCGTTGTATTATTCCAGTTTTTCGTATGCTCGCTTGCGGATGTTGTCGGCATCAGCACATGCTTCGTAAACGAAGGGAGCTGACTCGATGACTTCTCCCGCTTCATCGACGACGTCTTCTCGTTAGAAATCAGCGAACATGTAGTCACAGAGGAGCATGTCTTCATCGAAGTTGGGGTCTTTGAACTGTATGTCTTTGAAACGGTCCTTGGTGGCTTTGTCGAGAATGCCTTCGAAGACCTTCTTGTCAGCCATGTTGGTCAGCTTGTCGTAGAAAGTGCGCTTGCACTCGTGTCTCCACAGACCAACCAAAAAGAGCTGCGACGATGGTTTGTCCTTTCTTCTACTAGAGTTCTGAATTACCTTGTAGTCGTAAGCCTGAGCTACTCTTGAGATACCCTGGAACACACGAGAGAGTTCACGAATGTTAAAGGAGTAATGGAATTTTGAAGGCGTCTTAAGCAGCTTCATAGAAGTTGTTCTCCAGGCTTGAATAGTGGCCTCAATTAGTGGATTGATCATTTCGCATACATCTTAGGCATACTTCTTGTCCATAAGCACTTTTAGAATCTGTCCATAAATGTCCGAGACCGACTTGTCTGAAGGGTCCGTCATGTTGAACGAGAAGAACTGGCGCTTGATGCGGTTTGGAACGTCGTTAAAACCTCCACCTGGGTGGTTCATGGCAGCCACGAACTTCAGGTTCTGAATCTATTTAAAGTTACCGCGATCCTCTTTCTCGAGGAAGTAAAGACCCTTCTAGTCCATAAGCTGACGAGTAATTTCTAAGGTCTCCTGGTCACCCCAAGTGTTTACTGCGGGCATTGAGAAGTCGTCGATAAAGACAGTGAGGGCTTTGCCACCGTAAGGCTGGTAAATCTTAGACTGTCTGCGCTCAACCTCACCATCAATACTGTCCTGGAAATTTCCTGGTGAAGTGGCGAAGGAGAAGTTAATACGCTTGAAACTCTGACTCTTCTCGTCGAACTTCATGCTGTACATCAAAATAGTTGAAGTCTTTGCCGTACCTGGACCTCCAATAATAAGAGTTGAGGTGATTCCGTTTTCTTTTCTGGCTTCGGAACGCTTTTCTGGCAGACTTGCCATCTTTTTAAGAATATACTCACCCCTAGTCGAGTCCATAGTTGGAATGAGCAGTTGGGAGAAATTAAGCTTCTTAGGTTGATCCCATTTATCCTTTTCCCAGATGCACCAGTCACGATTTTAGGGGTTGAACCAGTAATCAAACACTGTTTCGGGTTCCGAGCCTTTGCTAGTTTGTACAGGCGGAAGAGGAGCTTTGAGGAATTCGAGGATCTCTTTATGGAACATCTAGCGCTCTTTGACTTCGCAGAGGCCAGCAATTGACCAAGCTAGAGCGTATACGAAGCACTTTTCGAACTAAACTTCCTTAAGTGGCTCGACATTTTAAGCGGTGAATTCTTCAAGTACAGCCGTCAGAAGGTTGAGCAACATGGTAATGCGGATGACCTCTGGTGTGTTCATTTTGTATGGTAGGTTTTTGGCGACCCACTCAAACAACTTGCGTTTCGAATTGTTAAAGTACTTCTCGATGTACTTTGTAAGCAGATTCCAGCCTTTTGGATCTTTATTCTTGTCGCCAATGAAGATCCACTTCCAGTTTTGGCCAGATGTCTCTTTCTTCTCCTTGTCAACAGCCCAAGTGTAAACCAGGGGCTCCCAGCCAAGCTCATTAGGTGAAACGTAAATGATACCGTTTCTAGATACAGTAGCAGGGGAAGCGTTGTTCAAGTTTTCGACTTCGAAAGTCATCTTGCATAAATCACTCATTGGAAGACGCTCACCATTGGCAAGGGTAAGAATCTTATTGTCATCGAGCACAGTATTAAGATTCTCGATCCAAATTGCATCGACGGGACCGTCTGCTTAGATCCATTAGAACTTCTTTTCGCTCTTGGCGTTCTTACGCTTCCAAATTTGTGAGAAAATACCTTCCTCCCACTCGCCTAGATTGCTCATGCAACCATACATCTGACGACCCGTGATTGCCTTTGGATTGAGACGGGTAATTTCATACATAGGCTCGCCTGGTACGCTTGAGAGAGCCTTAGTAAGGGTGTTGTAGATTGTGGTTTTACCGCAGCCAGAGGCACCGACAACCATGAAACCGTGACGCACACGGGAGGTTTCGTAGAGCTGAATGAGCTTTGCATTGAACGAATCTTTCACTTCAAGGTTCTATTCAGCATACTCTCGATTGATTTCTTTCTGGACTGCAGGATAGACTTTGGCTTTAAAGGCCTGCACGGTTGTAAAAATGTCTTCAATTAGCTCTGTAAACAGCGATTTGTCCTCTGAAACAAACTTTGACATGTTCATGTCCTTCAAAGAACGAGCCAGCAGGAAGTCCTCGGGAGTTCCAGGAACTTCATCGCGCTTAACCATACCTGCAGTACGCAGCACTGACAGGATGTTTCTTAGACCGAAGTCATAGTGGCGCTGGGGTGAGAGCTGCTCTTCAGAAAGCTTGTAAAGCTCATTGAACTTGTAGGAAAGAGGTTCGTATTCTCCGTAACCAACTGAAGCGAGCTTGACCTTAATAATAACTCTTCTGTCGGGGACCATCATAGTCACACCGCGGAAAAGCACCTTCAGGTTCTCGGGCAAAGCCTAACGACCGGCATAGCCTGGATTCATCGTAATGAAGTAGGCGCAAGCCGCATTCATTCTTACGTTTTGAGGATCTCCTGGGAACTGGAACAATGTCAGCTTGCGCTTTTTTGCAGTAGTCATGGCTTCAATCTAAGCTGCTACGACTGACAGAGTTGGCAGTGAAATACGATTGAATTCATCGAAGCAACCCCAGAGGCCACTCATGCAAAGTCCCTTGAAGATTTTACCCATATAGGCCATTTTGAACTCTGGTGAGCAGTTTTGGACCACGACCCAAATACCGAGAGATCTTCCAAGATCCTTGACCGTTTCGGTCTTTCCTGTTCCGGCGGGACCTGCAGGGGAACCACCGAAATGCATTCCAAGTGCCTGCGAGAGAGTGATGTAGCATCTGTCAGTGAGAGGAGTAACGCAAAGACGCTCTTTAACTCCCAAGAATTCATACTGGTAGAAAAGGGAAACATCTGTAATGCAGACCTTGATATCGTTCTTTTCTTGGTCTCTCATGAAACGGGTATTCTTGAGCCATTCAAAATCGTTCAAACCCTCGATCTTGCGCGCATTCACTCCATCTTGGATCATACTGGTGAGACCGACTTAATGCACGTGAATCGTCACAAGAGTTTCGATTTTGGTTCTTTCTAGCTTCGTCTTAATGTCTTCAAGACACATAGCGGTAAGCTCAGCCATAATCTTGTTAATGTCAGCCTTCTTCTTGATAAATTCAGCCTTTCTGTCCTTTTGCTTAGCTTCAAGTGCCTCTGTGATCTTTCGGGTCCAGAGAAGCTGAACTCCGAGCAGAGCAAACTGCGACTGGTATTCTTTGCAGAAGTCCCTAAAAGCATTCAACATCGATCCGCTTTAAACGTCGTTTTCGGTTGCGAGACAACGAGCTCTAACAGACTTTTGCATTTCTCTCTCGACTTTACCAAGCCATTCCTCAACATTGCCGACGGCATCAACTCCATCGATGAAAGGCATGTCTTCTTCAGTTCCTGCGAAGACCATGTGAATGCATTTAATCACGTTCTTATCGAACTGATCGAAAGTAACTTTGTGGATCGCATCGAATAGCTTCTCGAAATCATCTTAGATTGAGTTTGGATCGGATCCATTGGACAGAATTTTGAGAAGCTCTTATGGCGAGCAGAAGTAGAAGCGAGGGAAAATGCCTCTCTTGCCCTCCAAATAATCGTCGAGCTTCTTTTGGCAGGTGCCTAAGTCCTTTAGAAGTTCCGGTAATTCACTCTTTAGAATGTCATTTTAGCAGCACTGAATAACGTTTTTCTGTTCGTGCGCGCGTTCCATAATCTTAAGCCACTTTTTGTCCACTGCCTTGAAAAGTTTTGATTCAAGGGGCATAGCCTTGGAAATGTCACCTGTAGTAAACACAGTGACCAAGTTTTGCCAAGCGAGCTGAACTTTTTACCAGCGCTCAATGATATCACTAGTTTCGGAGAGGAGCGTGATCTTAGAAGTTACTTCCTCTTAGAAGGGCTTGACGTAGCGCATAGCGTTCATCTAGTTGAGCTGCATCATGTGCTCCTCTAGTTTTTCAGTAATTTCAGAGATTTCACCAGTGATGATGGATGGCTCTTCTTTTCCTGGTAGAGGCACAATCTTGATTTCAGCGTCTTCCCAATATTTTGAAATTTCGTCTCTGAGCTGCTTTTCAAGTTTAAGTTGTTTAACAGCCTGTTCAGCGATGTCCTCGACGTCGTCACGGAAATCAAGCAGTCTGACTGCGAAAATGTCCTTCAACATAAACGATTCACTGTCATAAGGAATATTCTTCTTTGAAATGTCCATTATCTCTTTCCAGTGGCGATCTCTAATTGCATCTGATGCGAGAGACTTGACGATTGGTAGGACCTCAGTCATGTCATCGATTGACTTCTTGAGATCTTTGTAGGCAGTTTCTGACTTAAGGGCGGCTGGCAACTTGATACAGTCTTTTGCAAACTGCTCAACGGCGTCAGTCATGCTATCAATTTGTTCTTTGATCTATAACCACGGAACCTCTTCCCATTGAGCTATTTGTGTGTTTACTTTCGTGTAAAGACCATAGAGTTTATCTAAGCGTTTTATCTCATTATCGATTTTTTCGAGCTCAGCATACTGCGTGTGTGGAAGCCCGAAGAGAGTCTCACCAGAGAAGTAGGAGTCATATTTGCGCTTACGCACGTTGTACTCTTCAGTGAACATCTTAAGTCTGTTCACTGCTTCTTTCGGATCCTTGGCGACCTTTTCATTGTTTGGTCCGTCGTTCTTGAACTAGATAGCGAATTCTTCAACGTCCTTGATAAAAATACTGATGTTCTCAATCAGTTTTTTCTTAAATTCGGCTTGTCCGGCATGTAGCTTATTGCGAGTGTGCTCCGAGGCAACCACAAGCTTTTCCCAATCGTTGTTAAGCTTTTTGATCTTATCGTGCTCGTCCTTGTCAAGCTGGCCATCCTGATTCTGGGATTCAAGCAGCGCGTACATTTCATTAATAGGCTTGAGCTGCATCTTGAAGTCTGACTGCTTCTTGCGAATCTCCTCAAGAGCCTGCATAACACCACCAAGAGAGTCAACGTCTTCAGCGGGCTTATCAATCTTGGTCTGGATGTGTTTAATTTCGTCACAGAGAATGTCAAGGGCATTTTTCGCTTTCTTGTGAAGCTCCATCGAAAAGACCTCCTTCCAGTTGTTGATCTGACGAATGAGTGACTTCTTAACGTTAGTAGTCTTAAGCAATAGTGCGCCGATCTGATGGCTTTCTTCAATCAACCGGATAGCATTGGCCTGGCTGTCGAAATCATTCAGTTTACTCTCATAGTCCTCGAGTTGAGGGTCCTTGAGTTTAAATTTCTTAAGAGATTCCTCGGGCTTTTCCTTCCAAAGCCACTGATAAACCGAAAAGTGGTCAAGGAACTCAGCAACCTTGTTTTTGGTGCCTTAAATTGAACCAGTGAGAAGCAGAATAACTTTAACAATTTCTTTGTCCTTGGCAATCCAATCGTAGAAGGGTTCTCGTTAGTCCTCAGGAATCTTTTGCTAGTTCCAGTTTTGCACCTGCTTGGTAGATTTCAGAACATGCGACGCAGCTCTGTTAATCGCAGTCTGCACCTCCTCGAGCGAGGGTTTGAGGATTGACTTTGATCCTTCTAGATGAACGTCAACTTCGAAGAAAGGCTTTAGGACCTGCTTTGGGGCGTTTCTGCGACCGCAAATGCGCTCTTTCATTTAATTTAGCGAGAATTTGGTGGCATAAAGCAGCGAGTTATACATTGAGTAGATGTAGAAGCGGTTAAGCTTGTTTATTTCTTTGTCCACATCTTGACTGATCTACTCATTTACCTTGTATTTAGTAATAGTTAGGATTAAGTCAATTACTGCGCCTTCCACTTCAAAGTTTTTGGACTTAAGTGTCTCGCTCTAGACATTAATATGCTTCTCCTGCATGGATACAAATTCTTCAAGTGAATAGGTTCTGTCCTCTTAAGGCAAGTTGACGAGCACCGTTTTAGAAAGAGCATCCAAATTGTTCTGGATACGGTTGTCCATGATGTCGTTGATGTTGATGATTAACTAGTCCAATCGCTCCAAAGCAAGATGAACATGGTTGAGGTAACCATCGATATTCATTGAGCTCCAGGTAATGCTAAGGGTACCAGGTCTTATGGTGTACTAAAGGTCTTCCTTAGGTTTGCTGAGGAGCATTGCAACGTATGGGCGGATTTTGCCGTTAATGCGCTCGTATTCCTTGCAAATAAATTGCAGCTAATTGCGGTACATTTTCAGCTTTTCTTCTTACAGCAGCACAATCTTGGCCTAGTTTGGAATTTCAGCACCAAGACGGGACAGGCACTTAGCTTCTCTAATAAGTTATGGCAAGTCAGGGCAGAAGTTGACCAGAAGTTAATTACCGGCATCCTCACTGCTTCTGTCGTCACTTCTACGATCATTTTGGACGAGTAGTGTGCAAATAAGGCCTTCTCTGGCTTTCTCAACTGACATAGCCCACTTTTGGCGCCAAGCGAGTTCGTAAGCGTACAGAGTGATTGAAATCTTGCTGGCAGTGGTGTATTGCTTGATAGCTTTGCCGTTTGGCATAAGCTTTTCTTTAGGGAAGTGCTTGAGAGGCACCATTGCGCGATGGATGAGATGGCGCGACCAGGTGATGTTGCCTGATATGGTTGGCAAGTTCCTCACAATTGGCGGGTTCTTGTTGTTATTGTTGTAGCTCTATTCGATCTTCTCAAGAATTCGAGAGTAGTTTTTTAGCAATAGCTCGTATTTCTCGCTAAGGTTTTTCTGCAGCAGAGGGCGATCGAGGATGCAGCAGAACTTCTTGAGCAGCTTGAGTGAGTCCTCAATGTTGCTGATGTGGTCGAAGTTCTGGTTAATGTAGCGCTGCAAGTCTTTCTCGACGTGGGAGACTTCGAGGTTGAATTCTACGTAGTCTTTATCGAATAGGCCGTTTAAGTAGTCAAGCAGCTTGTGGTTCTTCTTCTGGAACTCCTTGACTGTTTTATCAAAGCTCTCGACGATTGGTTCAATGCCCTCGAGGTTGTGCTTCTCTAAGACCTTGAACTGCTTGATGGTCTTGAATAGTTCCTTTAGCTTGCCCACTCTGCGGCAGAATAGTTCAAACTTATTAAAAATGGCCTGCTCTGAAAAGTCGAACTGCTTAGCCTTAGGCATTTCCTTTAAGCGGTCACGAGTCTTTTCGTAGTTGTACTTGTACGCTTTTAGGAGGTCCTCACAGGTCTCAAGCATTGCGATGAGTTCATCATGTGGGTACTCTTCCTCCTTCCACAAAACTAGATCGTCTAGTGGAGCTGCTTTACGGCCACCCGAGCCACCTCCGCCCATCGTGCCTTCAGGCTTTAGACCTAGGCGGATTTTGCGGAAGTTTATGATGTTGTACTTGCAGTTGTGTATCATCATATTGGTAATCTTAACGAAAAGGCCAGTCATGCGTTCGTTGGTGTTATAATAGCGAGCAATCGTGTGGATCATTTTAATCGAATTCATAAGCGCGGGTAGCGTCTCAATAATTGAGGTCGGATTGCCTTCGTATAGAGGCTCGATGAACTTCTCAAGTGTTTAGAGATACTTGACGTTGTCCTTGGCCTCGTTAAGTTGCTCGGTCACTTTAAGCTCGATACTGCGCCACTTGGAGGTCGCCAGGTAAAGCTTCTCCTTGGGTTTACCGGTGTCGCTGGAGTTACCGCCAGAGACCAGGTTTAGAACGTCGTACACTGTGCGGCAGTTCTTGGACTTGAGCTGCTCAGAGATGCCAGTGAGCTTGCGCATCTTTTGCTTCCAGAAGTCTAACTCGACCTTAGGACCACTGTCTTTGTCGTCCTTCTTGTCATTATCGGAGTCATCAAGGTGGGCTTCGATCTGCTCATACCAGTCATTGAAGAGCTTTTCAAATGCGTCGATCATTTCCTTCTGTTTTTGGACAGGTTTTCCCGCGATAAAGTCAGCTGCGTCCTTCGTGTAGTTAGTATTGAAGGGGGCAAGGACAACGTTCTGCTTAAGGCTGTGGATGGCCTCAATGATTTCAGCAGTGAACCGACTGTAGGTGGTCATGAACTCTTTGCGGTCCTCTGAATCGCAGTTGCCCCAGTCCTCGGTAGTGAGCTTGTCGATGAAGGGCTTGTAGACGTTCGTGATCACGGTGCTAAGCACGTTGACAGTGCTCTCATGGACCTCGCCGATGAGCACGTCGTTGTCGCTCGTATTCTGCGGGTTGATAGCTTTGCCAGGAGGCGTCATCCTGAGGAAAAAGATACCCTTGCCTCTGAGCTTTTGCTCACCTATAAAAAATTGGCGGGCGATTCTTAATTATAATCTTACCTTCGTTCACGATAAACTCTCTGTTACCGTTCTTCTGTTCCTCCCAGTCTCCCGTCTCTTGAATAAAGCGCCCGGGCTTCTGGTAGTAGACAAAGATGTGGGCTGATCCCTTGCCCTGCATCCAGTTGTCCCACATTTCGGCGTATTTGTAGCCGGTAAAAATTTCCTATAAACAATGTCATTAGAAATTCAAATTTGGCGTGCCGCAGGAGGTGTAACGGCTGGCTCAAACGTTGCGGGCGGGAATTGACGGTGTTACTTACCTATGCTTCGAAGATTCCGACCTAGAAAGTGTCCTCCACAATACTGGCCAGATGCTTAAGCCTAGTTGAAAATTGCTTTGACATGGTTTGAGTCAAGTTTGCAACTAAATTTAAAAGTAATAAAATTTAAACAAAGCGC
>Ga0315899_10004907_pt1 | contig 14449 bp, 12 predicted proteins | sample LakEriMetagenome_2_FD_203518 | JGI IMG/M metagenome (GOLD analysis project Ga0315899, IMG submission 203518) | Freshwater fungal communities from buoy surface, Lake Erie, Ohio, United States - Buoy 4 MA112 | ecosystem: Environmental > Aquatic > Freshwater > Lake | place: USA: Lake Erie, Ohio... | reverse complement strand
GCCTTGCATCGAAAGCTCGCCGGTAGGCCGGATTGTCTGCTGGCATTAGAAATGGGGGGAAACAATCCACTTGTTATCGACGAAATTCTGGATGAGGAAGCCGCCATACAAGTAATTGTGCAGTCTTGTTTTATTACAAGTGGGCAGCGGTGTACGTGTGCTCGAAGACTCGTTGTGATCGATTCGCCGGGTAATCGACGTTTGGTGGAAAAATTGGGGCAGGCAGTGAAGAATATTCGAGTAGGAAATCCTTTGAATTCCGATGAACCATTTATGGGGTGTCTCGTCTCGCACGAGGCATGTGAGTCTATCTTGATCGCTCAAAAAGCATGGATCGATCGTGGGGGGCGATCATTATCGGAAAGTAGACGACAAGTAGATTCACCGAATAGTTTGACTCCCGGATTAATCGAAATTGGCACAGAGATCGTAGACGATGAAGAACACTTTGGGCCATTAAGTACAATTGTGTATGCTGTCGATTTTGATCAAGCGATTCAGTTAGCAAACGCCACGAAGTATGGCTTGGCAGCAGGGTTACTATCAGATGATGCGAGTAAATTTCATTACTTTGTCGAGAGAGTAAACGCTGGGGTCATCAACTGGAATAGTTCGACGACGGGAGCCAGCGGTACCATGCCATTTGGAGGTGTGGGGGCCAGTGGTAACCATAGACCTAGTGGTTACTTTGCAGCCGATTACTGCAGCTATCCCAAAGCGTCCGTTCAAGTAGGAGCATTAAAAGCAAGTCGTAACTTGCCGCCCGGGTTGGAGGGGCTAGTGCCAATACGGTAGTCCGGTACCTCCTTGTAATCTTTGACATGAGTTAATTCGTCAGTCACAAATCGATCAATTCAAAACGAATCTATGTTCAGTAGGTTGTTTAAATACACGTCCAACCTAGTTTAGTTAAGAATCATAATCTTTCATTGAAGGTCGGAAAGTCACCTTGCTTTGTATGCGTTTGGCGGGCGTTTTGGTTACACGGTAGAGATTCGAGCTAGCATTAGAAATTAGGCTGAAAACGCATCGTTTAGGGTTAAAGTCAGCGCAATCAGTAAAGGTAGTCATTTAGTCAAGGTCATGGAGTCAGATTGGCTGGTTGCTGGGGAAATCCGTTTCCCCAGGGCGTGGGAGAGATCAACACAGCGGGCGATGGTTAACCATAGGATTTTGTGGTGTAATGCGGTGCTGAGCGAGAATCTGAGAGTTGGTTGATATCTTGTGCTATGCTCGTTACAATACGACCTCGCTAGAAGATGCACAGAAAATCGTTGGTTTTAGCGAAAATAGGACGATTGGAGTTGCAGTTTTCAGACATGGGCTGCATCATTGTGCTCCTTCAGTTGGATAACTGTGGTTTAGTGTCATTGGCCGGTTCGAACGGCATGCGAGTGATTTATAAGGATGGGTGGCAGAGCGGTTTAATGCACCGGTCTTGAAAAGAATAATCAGCCTATAGAAAACGCTGATTTCCCGAGGTTTTCTTACAAAACGTCATCTCTAAAAACCCACCTTTACCCCCGCAATCCGCACCAAAAGGGTACAGTACCCTTCGGTGCATATGCTTGTTTATTTACTGCCTCAACCCTGCCAAGTGTACGTACACTAACTGTTTTGCAAATCAGTTGCACCGAACCAGCAACGTAAATATGGCACGGTAAAGATGGGGCTATCTGAGGCACGTAAACGCCTCTCTGACGCGTCCGTAACGCTGGACGTCTAATCACACTAGGCAACGCGACACAACGCGTCCTGTGGCAAATCTCGCGATGCTAACGCCTACCTTGCTGTGGCATTGGATTAGCTGCATCATTCGGATGGTAAAGAAATTGATTCGCTTCAAAACGTCTTTTGAGAACAGCGACCTTTTCAGCACTTCCAGGTCTAGCCGCTGTCGGCATGTCATCCATCTTTTCTGGCTCGATGTCGAACTCGAAGACAGGCTTCTCGTTTTGTTCGTCGCCAATGGTATCGTGAAGCATAGGGCGCCCGTGCATGTTTAGGTTCTTCCGAAAACTTAGCGTTTTTGTTGCGGGGTGACCAAGCCGAACGCCTTCTAAAGAAAATTAGTGTTAGGTCGATTTTCCGTAGGGTAGGGGTCGGTATGTCCTTACCATTCCTTTGACGTCAACATCCGCAGCAACCGCCAACGAGTCGCGACCAGCATAGGACCTGTAACACTACCGCGAACTTCACCACTTTTGAGTTGATAGCCTTCAAGCACTTCAACCGACGGCAATATCTGAACCCGCTCACCGTTCGCAAACTGACGCCTAATCGCTTGGGACTCGGCATCCGATGCAAAGACAGCGATTCCTTTTAGTTCGCTGCCCTGACGCTGTATGTGGCGTATTGAGCCAACGACACCCCGAACGCTCTCTTGGTCAAAGGGTGACTGGTAGTCGGCATCATACAAAACCAACGAGTGTTGCCCTGTCCTATCCTCGCGACCATCCAGCAGACAAATACAGGGACCGTGCACTGTGACTATCGGTTTCCACTCATCAACCAGGGTAACCGCGATTCCTGACTTGGTAACCTGCATGTCTTATGGCTCCAGGCAAAGAGAATGCAATCGTCGTTCCTCATCAAGCAGAACAGCCTGTTGACGTTCCAGCTCATCAAGCTCGGCAGCCATCCGCGATTCGGTTTCCTGTAAACGCTCCAGTTGCAGACGCAATGCGACTAGCTTCTCGTTTCGCTCCACACTCGTTTTGTCATTCGTGGTGTATGCCAACAACGCATCACCAATCTTGCCGATGGTGCTCTTTGGCTTCTCGATAGCCGCGATGTCATCCAGGCATTTATCAACACGCCATCGAATTGTTGCGAAACCGCCGGAAGCGTTGCGATGGAGTTGTTCGCGAAGTTCTGATATTCGCGGTGAAATTGCTTTTCTGTTCTCTACGTTTTCTGCCAGTGCTTGCCGCAGTCGGGGACTCTGCACCGATGCCCGCAGTTCAGTCTCCATTACGGTAACCGCCGGTCCTGACGATAGGACGTTTCGCTGACTGAGGAGCGGTGTCATTTTCGCAGTAAACTGTTCGCGAACCAGTGCAAACTCTCGGTCCAACTTTTCGATTTCCCGCTCGATTGTTTGTAATCGGCGGCTGTTGCTCTCGGCAGTTTTTATCTGTTCAACCGTAGCAAGTCTGCGCTGCAGAACGCTGACCTCTTTTTGCAATGCTGCCTCATCCCAACCTAGGTCTGCCATCGCTTGTTCGACGGCATCTAAATCAACCTCCTCGTTTCGAGCCAACGGCAGCAACACGGTCTTTTTGTGCTCCAGCCAAACATCGGATATCGAGTCGTTTTTCTTGCGACGTAGACGGTCGAGAATTGTTGCAACGCTCATTCGAATTGTGTTCCTTCGTGAATCGACTAATCAAACTGGTTAGCCAATTGTTGCACTGATTCGTCCGCCGCAAATACGCTATCTGTGTCATCCGATAACTTCGTTGGAACTTGTGCTAGATACTGCGATGAACACGAACGTCTGCCACAAATCGAACATCGCAAATAGCGACGATAGAACATCAACGTGCGTCTGGTATGCGTGACCAACATCTGTTGCCCGCAACATTCGAGAGTCGAGATTCTAGGTCTCATGGCGCACCGCCCCCCATCCCCCCCTGCGTACGGCAGGACAGATCAAAACTTCTGGACGGTCGGACTCTCTTGTGAGGAATCGACGCTTCGGTCAACCGCTTCCTAGGGAAAAAGCTCTTAAGGTAGCTTGACTCGATAGGGGACCTATACGCTCTCCTGCCGTCCATTCTATGCCCTCCCTCGAACAATACGACACAGCCATCTGAACGCGGCAGACGCGACGGCAGATACCTTGCTTGGCTCGTTAAGAATCAGTGCGAGTAGTAGTGTAATTTCGGAAGTGCTCATGGCTTGCCGACCTTCATGGTTGCGTTGACGATTTCCGCAGCTTCTCGCAGTCGATATCGTGCACTGTAGAACAAAATTCCTCTCGCAATCTTTGCAGCCGTCTCGTGATCGCGACCAAGAATCATTCGATGCCCCTGAGCTATCCACGAGACGAATGAGGCTTGAACCTGCTTTGACGTCAACTTGCTCCTCCATTGCCCTAGCTCGAAGTCACTCCAACTTGCCTCGATGACTACGGCCGATGTCGCAAAACCTCTAAGCCGGTCTAGCTCTCGTTGAAATCGCTCGCGCTCAGAACCACAACATTGAACGAAGTCAGCAAGCGATTTCCGCTCTATGGCAACAACACTTTCCAACCCCTTCACCGAGTAATCGCCGGTATCTAATCCAGCGACCTGAACGCGGCATGGCGACAAGTCCCAAGGCGTTTGCTCCCTCGTGTCGATAACCACCGTTAAGTCCTCAATCTTCAACTCTGGCATGATTCCCCCCTCCCTAGGCGTAAAATTCAAAAAGTGCGAAAAACATTGGGTTTTTGCTTAATCTGTCTGTTCTGCCCATAGTTGCCCATAGTTTTGTGGTTAGGTGTAAGAAAAGCCCTATATAGGGAAGTAACCCCCAAACCGTGGGCAACCGTGGGCAACCGCTAAATTTCGACGTCATCAAGCAATGAAATTCCTTCGTAAACGGTGCACTTTCGGAACGCTCCCGCCTCTGGACGATTGCGAACAAAACGTCTTGCGAGTTCCTTTCCAAAACTAGTCTGGCTTAACTTGCCGCCCCAATTTCGGTATGCGGAAAACAACGTCGATGCCTTCACCATGCAATGCGAGCCAGTCTCGCAATTCTCAACAATGAAGTTCCTGATTTCGTCTTGGTCGCAACGGTATTCAGCTGTTGCCGCTTTGACGCAAGTCGGCTCGACGAATCCAAAGTCTTTGAAGTCCAGATACCCACTAACGAGCCAGTTAAGAATTCCTGCCCCCTCTTGCTCAACTAGAATCCTGTCGTACTCTGCGATAGGTGTAGTGACTTCGCGAAGATTTTGAGTGAACGGAATAAGTCGAATCCTTCTCCAAATCCCATCGTCGCCGCCAGTAATTTTGGGCAGGTAGTTTGTACTTAACCAAAATTTGTGCGTCCGATTGAACTGCCAAAAGTCCTCACCCATCCTGCGACACTTCACGAACCTGTCACCTGTCAACGCTTTAATTCTCGCTTCCTTCAGTGAGACGCCTTGTTCAGGCTCCACAACTGAGACAAAACGCTTTTCGTACAGATCTGCTAGTTCCGTGGGGTGAGTGTCGCGATTACCTAAGACAAGTGTTTCGCTGGCTTGCGTTGCGTACTCTCCAAGTATTTGCGATACCACCGAGCAAACGAACGATTTTCCGTTTGCGCCACCTCCGAATGCAATCGGAATGAAGGCTTCGCCGTAGTGACCTGTGGTGCAGTAACCAAGTACAGTCTGGACGTACTGAATAAGCTGCTGATCTCCTTTGAATATCAGTTTGATTGCATCCTTAAAAAGTGGGCAGTCTGCATCTTTATCGAATGACACACCTGCCAACTGAGTGAGGAGCAATTCTGGCTTATGACTTTCAAGTGCTCCAGATTCCAGATTAAGCACGCCGTTTTGCACGTTTAATAATCCAGGATGTTGATTTAAGTCCTGAACTGATATGGTCACTCGCTCATCTGCTCTCGCAAGTGCGACAACCGCATTAAGTGTTCGTTGATCGTTTGAACGACGGATGAATGTTGCGAGCCGTGGGAAGTCGCTTGACTTGCTATCTGAATTTACAAAGTCACGCAAGCCATCGAAAAGACTCTCAGCAAACTCTCTCGCAAGTCTTAGCGTCAACGTATTCCCTTGGTCAACCCGCCATCGTTTGCCGTCCCAAACGAGCCATTTTTGCCACTCTACAACGAATCGCAGTCGATGCTCGTTGCGGTCGATGAATTTCCGAGCCAACTCGTTATCGTTTCTCCGATTTTCTTCAATCAACCAAGATGAGGCAGAACAATTCAACGCATCTGTCGTTTGCATCGGTGCAAGCATCGGTTTATCTGTGGCGTCTTCCGTTTTCTCAACGAGCTCCAGCAGTTTCTCGCGATTCCCCCCAGCTTTTATCCAGTCGGTAACATCTCCCTTTGGTGGAAGTCCTGGAAGAATAACCACCCTGACTTGCGCGGCAATTCCTGCAAGTGAATCGACTATGACTTTTTGGTGCTCGAATCCTGACGGGTCGTTATCTGGAAGAACAGCAACTCTTTTTTCATTCAAGTATTGAGCATGTTCATTCTTCCACTTCTTCGCGCCCCCCGCATTTGTTGTTGCGACTAATCCAAGCGACTCAATCGAGTGAACATCTTTTTCGCCCTCAACAATAAAGATCCAATCGTCTACACTTGCTTTGAGTATGGAAGGTAAACGATAAGGAACTTGCTTAACTCCCTTGGTTGACCAATCCCAACCACCCCTGCCATCTGGTTTTCTTTGCCGAAAGTCTTTTGGTTCAAACCGCAACACTTGGAAAACCAGTTGTCCATTCTCGTCAACGTAATCGTAGGTCGCGACAATAGTAGACTTCGTTGTAGGCTGTTGTTTTGTCTCTGGCATCAATTCCGCTACCTTCATTCCAATGGAGCTACAGACTGCCTCGACGGTGCAGCCTGCGAAACAATTTACGAGTGCGCGCCCGTCGCCACCTGTTGAGATTGAAAGACTTGGGTTCTTATCTTCGTGCGCTGGACAAAGGCTTTTCCATCTTCCACCGCTTTGCGTAGGACGGCATCCCGCCTTCTCAAGCTTTGCGACTACTATGTCAGTAATGCTCATTGCTGCACCTCATCGTCCAGCAGATCATCAGTGCAAAGACTCAATCCGATGAGCGAAAACAACTCATCGCGGCATTGTCGGCAAAGCTCACAATCGCACTGTGGCAACGGATCGGTGCAGAGTGAACATTCACAATCTGAGCGCAGAGACTTGTTTTCGACTTCGTTGTCTGTCACAATAAAACCCTCCTTTGGTCGGTCGTAAATGATCGAATTGAAAACAGCCTGTGGAAACGCGGGCTGTATTCGTTTTAAGATGCGATTGCCTTCTCAGTTCGAGCGACAATAAAACGATTCAAGGCTTGCATTGATGTAATCCAGTTAGGACCAATCTTTGCCGCTTCTAACTTCACTCCAGATACTCCTCGCAAAATCCATCTTGTGAGGGTCGCTTTGTCCGGTCGCTGTCCGGTAATGTTCTGAATCTCGACTCTTGCTTGTGCAATGGTCAGCACATCTTCGCTAAGCACACGTCGAACAATATCTTCGGCTGTCAGTTTCATAAAAAAATCCTCGTCGGTGTTTTGGAACGCAACGAGGATTAACTTATTAAAACACGAGGTACTGTACGGGGTACTGTTTACTACCGAACGTAAGAAATTCAGTAACTATTTAGGGTCGGTCGGTTTTCCAAATTACTTCGCCACCTGCTTTCGATATTACAAAATCAAAACCGAACTCTTTCAATTTCTTGCGAGTGTTTTTTAAGTGCTTGTCTATTCCGTCATATGAGATTTCGCAGGGCCATTCCGATTGGATTTCCCAAAACGAAGGTGATTCGGTGTTTCGGATAATTCCGAAAATGATCCGTTCCGAGTTGGTCAATTTAGAGTAGATTTTCGCTGACGTGCTTACTGCTTCTGCGTTGTAGCCTCGCATGGATTTCCACTCAAACACAATCTGCTCCAACGCTTCATTTGTCTCATTGTCAAACGGCAACGTTCCACACTTTGCCATTCCAAGCAGTAAATTCGCAGCCCAGGTGTAATCGTCATCTTCCATTACAGATACCTTATTTCTTTTGAAGTCGCTGCCAGCCCAACCACCACGAATAAGGTGACGTGGTGATCGGACCAGCACGGGGTAGCTACTCCCCTCACGACTATGATTAGATTCTACAGTTTCGGCATTACTTGGGCAGCAGCAACCGCTTGCCTAACGGTAGCTTGGCTGTATCGCTGTGTGGTTGCTAAATCACTATGACCTAACAGTGCCTTTGCATTTTCCAGTTGCAAAGCTTCCGCAACCATTGTGCCGACTAAATGCCGGATTTCGTATGGTGTCCACTGTGGCACTCCAGCCTCTTTTGCGGCTCTCTGGAGTGCACGACGATAAGAGTCTTTGGTATAGCAATCTCCAGGCGTTACGGCGGGGTTTTCCTTTGATCGATCCATCTGGCTTGGTTGCACCTTACTTTGTCGCGCAGCTCGTTTTTGTGTGTTATGCCAAGCGACCGATTCCTTGGGACTAAAACAAAATGACTTTGCACCTCGATTCATGTAATCTTCCAACGCTGACCGAGCATCCCCAAGGATCGGAATAATACGCTCCTTGTCTTTGTTCGTGTTTTTGTGTCTGGATGGAATGTAAAGCCATTCAGGACCAGTTCGGTCAATGTCGCATGGTCGCATGATGCAAAGTTCACTTGGTCGCATGCCAGTGCCAAGTTGCACACGCAACATTGCCCTAAGAGTTGGGCTAAGCTTTTCCGCTGTGGCACGTACGTGTGCGATATTGACAGGCTTAACAGTTCGCCCCTCTTTTGCTGTTGTCCTGCCCCGCAGTAATGGTGGCAGGGTTTTCAGTCTGCGATGGACGTCAACGCTAACCTTTTCTGCACTTACCGCCCACTTGAACATCCGAAAAACCAAGTTCGTCAAAGTGTTAACGTATCGTCGGCTGACTCCGGTTTTGACCCACTTTTCGCGAACTTCCTTTAAGAGGACTGGACCAAAATCTTTTGCTTCCACATCTCCAGCATGCTTACGAACATCTTCACAAACTCTCTTGATTTTACGAAGTGCTTCTGGGTCGTTTTGATAATAAGTCTCGCAGTATGCCACATAGCCGTCCGTGACGTGTTTTACACAAACAGGCTCCTTTGACAGGTCAATAACAGGCTGGACCTTTGCAGGCTCAATATCGAGGTTCCTGATGCATTCCGGTGTCATTTCGTCCGGTAGCTTAAAACCGTTATCTTGATATGCCCTAACGAGTACAGCGTATTTCGCGAACGACTCCGCTGAATTGTGTTTCCCAAGATAGAACGTCACGCCATCAAACTTGGTGATAGCCTGCCCACTTAGGTGATAAGAGATAGCTGGTGCTTGTGCTTTTGGTCTTGGCATTTCTGCGACTCCTTTGTCTGTCGCTCATCCACCGACGTGCTAGTCAATTAGCACGGGTTTTGGTGTATGAACTTCAGGAAAGTAATGTCGCTCAGTCGTAGTGACTGGTACGCAAACTAGCGTCCGACCTGGAAAAACATTGGTAAAGCTGACAGTACCCCCGACAGGGTTCGAACCTGTGACCTCAGCTTTAGGAAAGCCGCGCTCTATCCAACTGAGCTACGAGGGCAACCGAACCGATCGCGAACCAATAACCCGAACTTCATCCAAGCTCACTTGCACAAAGCTGGGTTTCTCGACAACCGACTACCCCAAGAATAACATCTGCCATCTTGATGTGTCAACGATACCAGGCCTAGCTTGTATGCTAAACTGCTGGACATAAACCTACTAACCTCCCGCCCCCAACGGCAAACATGTCTAATAGCTTCCAAAACCAAGATGCCTCGTTGCGAATCCTGGATGCCAATCTCAATCGATCTTTCGAAGCTCTGCGGACACTCGAGGATATCGCTCGTTTCTCCGATTTTGCAATCCTACAACATCGCTACAAAGAATTGCGACATGCCTTGAGGGCCGCTGCCTCGAATTGGGATTCCGCCGGGATGCTTGCTAGTCGGCATGCAGAAAACGACGTTGGGAAAGATTTCAAACTCCCAACCGAAACACAGCGAGCCGCGGGGCTTATCGATATCGCATCGGCTGCGGCAGGACGCATCCAAGAATCCCTCAGGTCCCTTGAGGAGATTACCAAGTTCACGTCCCCCGCGACTAGCCCCCAAATCGAAGCCATTCGCTACGAAGTCTACGATCTTAATGCAGCGTTATTGTTGAAACTAAAACGGGACATCGCCTTTCTGCAAGCGTCTAGGCTTTACGTTTTGGCCGATTGTGGATTGGAGCTTGCCGAGTTTGTTAGGCGTATCGAAGCCCTATCACGCGGTGGCGTCAGCTTGATCCAGATCCGGGATAAAACTGCTGAACCTCGGTGTCAAATCGACTACGCTCGTGCTGCCATAAACGCCGTCGACGAATCTCGAACTCGGATCATTATGAACGACCGAGCTGATTTGGCCGTCACGATCGGGGTTTACGGTGTTCATGTCGGGCAAACCGATTTGTCGGTCATTGATACCCGCCGATTGGTTCCCAACCCAATGGTCATCGGTCTGTCGACCCACGATGTTCAGCAGATCGGAGGAGCCATCGAGTGCGGGGCCGACTACATTGGTTGCGGCCCGACGTTCCCGTCAACGACCAAATCGTTTGATGAATTCTCCGGGCTCGACTTTTTGAGGTTGGCGGCAGAGCGTTTGCAGGGGTCGGGTTTGCCGGCCTTTGCGATTGGTGGCATTCAGCTAGCAAATGTCACGGAGGTGGTTCGTTCCGGGATTCGGCGCGTCGCGGTGAGTCAGGCTTTGTGGCGTTCCCAATCCCCGGAGGACGACGCCAAGCGTTTCAACGAACTTTTGACCTCTTAGTTTTTGAGACGGCGTCGTCAGGGAGTGAGAATGAGACCGCGGATGATCGGTTTTGGATGTTTTCCTTCAAAATACGGCCTACCGAGCCGGTTCAACCTGAGAAAAACTGGTGGACCGGGCCGTTTTGGTAAACTTTTCGGAAAGGAATGGTAATCAAATGCCGAAACACTTAATCTCGAAAAAGGTGGGAAATTCGTCTTGGCCTGCCAAATTCGCCTAGACCAAGCAAAAATCAGGCGTTACTATTTTTGGTCTTGGAAGTCGCGAGAAGCGAGTAGAAAGTACAACCCATTAATGACTAGATACGAAAAAGTCGGAGAGAGTGCATGGTAAAGTTGTTGGTCCGCGACCGTGAAACGATTCAAGAAGCTGTGAGGCGTTTCCGAAAACTAGTCGAGAGAAGCGGACTGAAAAAGGAAATGCGACGTCGCGAATTCTACGAAAAGCCGAGCGAAATCAAGCGTCGCAGCAAGCAACGTGCAGAACGACGTTCACGTCGGATGCGATTGCTAGGCATGTAATCGGAATTGCACCAGCAAAGCAGTTGGTTCTTTCGCGGTTGTCATTTCGGGTCGGTATTTGGCTGACCTCCCGCAATTCAAAAAAGTTCGGGCGAATAGCTCAGTTGGTTAGAGCGCCACTCTTACAAAGTGGATGTCGGGGGTTCGAGTCCCTCTTCGCCCATTATTGACCCTGGTGATTGTTACATCTCCAGGGTTTTTTCGTTTTGGTCTTTGATGGTGTACGCTTTCAAGTAGTGAGAACAGCCAGAGGGTACAGCATCACAAGCCACAAGCGGACACAAAAAAAGTAACGCCGAGTCGTTGCATGCGGCCGCTTTTGAACAACTCTTTTCTTCTGGAATTTTGTGTTCCTTGTGGCTGAACTCGCCTTACTGTCCACCAAGTCCGTGCACCACTCAATTTCATGACTTAAAACCTAACCAGCCAGGGGATGGCCCCAAGAACACTACCGGATACAAAAAGGATCAGTAGCGTGCACGTGTTGTGCGAGATGGAGAGCGTTCTGGCGTGCTAAATAATTGAGGACAATTTTTCTACTCTCTTGGCTGCTTCGCGACTCGGACCGAATCGCCGGGGTGAGTCGCTAAAACCCCAAATTGCTAGGTGCCGATTCTATTTTGTAGCCAGGCACTATCGGCAAATTACTCGAAAAAAGCGAACAAGAGACCTGTTTAGCCCGCATGCGAACCTATAGACTGCAACGCGATTAGCAAAGAGAAGGAAACAGTTAAGCTGTTGTGCGATCAACAGGCAATCGATGTCGTTCTTCCTCCTATTTCGTTTATTGAGCATAACGATGCCCGTGGTCCGATTGAGAGCGATGTCGACGGCCTATTTGCAAACTCTATTCGAGATGCAACTCGATGAAGAGGCAAATCAAATGGCGGTTACAATTCCACGTACACTCGAGAACTTTCAGCGTCACTGGGAAGAATCCCTTGTAGATCCCAATGTATTTGCGAGAGCTATTCTGCTCGACGAATATTTCGTTGGCATCGTCTCATGCTTTCCCTCCGAAGGTGTAACACAAATCGGTTATTGGCTAGACAAACCAGTCTGGGGAAAAGGGATCGCAACACAAGCGGTCCTACTTCTTCTAGGCGAAGTACGCATTCGTCCTATTTGGGCAAAACTCGCGGCATCCAATATTGCGTCACGCCGTGTACTAGATAAATGTGGATTTCAATTTCAGTATGAACATGTATCTCCAGCAACCTTGAGATACCCCGAGTGCCTGGAAGTGGTCATGCGATTGGACCGATGACCAACCGCAACTCGACTCCCAACTTTGCAAGAATGATCAATGTAATGATTTTAATACGATTGACCGCTAATCATCGCCAATACTTTTTAGGGCCGATGCCACGCGATCGATAGTTTCGACTTCCAGTTGTGACATTTTGAGAAACCCCAGAAAGCCACCCGAGGCTTCAGCGACATCTCTGCATAAGTTGATGATTTCGTTCGAAACCGCTTCGCGATCCTCAACACTCCCGTTCTTCAAGAAATCGGACGCAAAGTCAACCCAAAGTTGCCAAAGATCGGATGATGGTGGACTCGTAAACCACTCATGCTGAATAATCATGGAGGTCGCGTCAGGCGAGACCCCTTTGCTAGGCAAATGCTTCAATATGATCTCTTTTTCAAGGTGATCGGCTTCTCCGTCTGCCCAAGCGATAAACATCGCCGGCGCCCATATAAATGCCATAGCGGTCGAAAGATCAAATCCGGCATCGACAAGACAGTGCACTACTTTGGAGTCACGAACTCCTATGACCGTTGCAAATGCGTGAATCTTCTCCTCGCGATTTAACTTCTCACGCAGCGATTGCCAAAGCTCTTGATCAGCGCGAAAGAAGAATGCCTCGGCGAGCGATTGCCCACGACTCTTTCTCTCTAAATCTGTCAACATGAATGAATTCCTCCCAAATCAATGTCAAACATCAACGCCTTGCGAATGATCGTCCGCCAGCTCGTTTAATCGCTTCATGGACTCAAACGAATTCGGCTTAAGAACTATACGCAGCGACTTGGCGAGAAAAATTTAATAACGATCCAACGAAAGGTAAGTTTTCTCAAACACTAAAAAGAGGTGGTCGCGTCGCATCCGGTTAGCCCCCAGGCGATTGTTAAGCGTGCATACCTACCACTTATGACTGAACTCCCCACATCGTTCCGTTGCGAAGCATCCACTGTCATGAATTGTTGACAGGTTATCATCGTGGAGCACTACCAATGCAGTAAAGAAACTCTTGTCGCTTATCGTTCTCCATGACTGAAGCACGATAATAGATCCTGCTGTCGACAATGACAGGTGTCGCGAGTACTTCGTCACCAAGCTTACTGGAACCAATCAATTCAAAGGCATCGGATGTTGCCTTGAAAAGGAATGTCTCGCCCGCTTCGTTCGTTGCGTAAATGGTATCTCCCACCAATACCGGCGAGGAAGAAAACGTCCCTCCCAATCTCGAACGCCATACCTCTTCTCCCGTGTCAGACTTCCAACATGCAGCGACACCGGCGTCCAAGATCCCAAACAGATATCCATCGCGACAAAGAAGACTGGGCACGTAAACCCGGTCCTTGGATTCCCATTCGATTTTGTTTGAGCCGTCGGCTCGAACTGCAGAGATATGATTTTTCGGGTAGCCGCCACTCGTGAAAACTCGCTCCCCGTCGGTGACGGTCGACGTAACACATTCTGTCGTAGCTCCCTCAACCTCCCACAACTTGTTACCCGTTAATGGATCCAAACTTGTTACCAGATCACAGCCCGTCATAACCAATTGATCTCGTCCCGCTATTCTTAATACGACGGGCGAGGGATAGTTTGGTTTGGCAGGCCGTTGTCGTCGCCAGACCTCTTTACTCGACTTGCGATCCAGCGCAACGATGGCACCTCCATTTTTATTGTCTCCATTCACAATGACCAAAGATTGATAAAGCAGAGGAGAGCTGCCATAGCCTTGGTGCTCTACGTACTTGCATATTTCACGTTGCCAAAGTTGCTTTCCATTGACATCTAGGCAGGTCAAGTAGACGGCATCTGAATTGGCGAAATTGACAAAAATACACTCACCATCCCATGCGGCCGTGTTGGAAGCAGCTGTCGATTTCGGATTCTTGCGCATACCTCCCGACTTATGCACGATAGTCTCCCACAGAACGGAACCAGAAGCTCGATCCAAGGCGATGACCGTTTGCGATCCCGAGTCCTCGTTGGCGGTCTGCAACACCACCATATTGTTAAACACGATCGGGGAACCGTAACCTCGGCCTGCGATCAGCGCTTTCCAGATTATGTTCTCATTGTTGCTCCAAGTTCGAGGCGGAGTCTGTTTGCTACTTGCCTCCC
>Ga0315899_10004904_pt1 | contig 14451 bp, 11 predicted proteins | sample LakEriMetagenome_2_FD_203518 | JGI IMG/M metagenome (GOLD analysis project Ga0315899, IMG submission 203518) | Freshwater fungal communities from buoy surface, Lake Erie, Ohio, United States - Buoy 4 MA112 | ecosystem: Environmental > Aquatic > Freshwater > Lake | place: USA: Lake Erie, Ohio... | reverse complement strand
CGACATTCGAAAATTTCCAGAACAGTGGAAACGTTTTCAGAATTATACCGCGAATCAAATTTCAGAGTTGACCTCAGAATACGGAAAGGTAGATATGCTTTGGCTAGACGGCGGATGGGTGCGTCCGTTGGAAACCGTGAACGATGAAGTTCTCTCTTGGCAATGTCCGATCCCTGCGTGGAGTCAAGATGTGAATGTTCCGCTCTTAGCCGAGATAGCTCGAAAGAATAATCCAGGAACTTTGGTCGTAGATAGAACCGTTCATGGAGAATATGAAAACTACAGAACGCCTGAACAGCGCATTCCTGAAGGACGTTTGGATTATCCATGGGAAACGTGCATGACCCTCGGAAATGCTTGGGGGTTTGTGCCCAATGATAAATACAAATCTTCTCGAGAAGTCATTCACAAGTTGGTTGAAGTAATTGCTAAAGGAGGAAACTTGCTTCTAGGCGTTGGTCCAACAGCGACGGGCGTTTTTCCGGAAGAAGTGAATCTTCGACTGAAGGAAATTGGGAATTGGACAAGCAGAAATTCTGAGGCCATCTACAATACCCGCAGTGTCTCAGAATTTAAATGGGGAAATATGTATTTCACGGAGGGAAAGAACGGAGAGAGGTATGCCTATGTATTGTTGAAAGAAGGCGAGAGCTTAGACAAAGAATTGGTTTTGCCGTGGTCCGTAGTTTCTTCGGATTCACACATAGAAGAATTGAGCACCCACCAAAAAATGAAAATTGTAAAACAATATGGAAGGGTAATCCTAAAGCCGAGCGCGGGATTAAGAGAACTCTCGAAAACGCTTCCAGTGGTTGTGTTTAAATTAAAATAATTCCTGTTTCGTGTTACTGAATGATGAGCTTGTATGTGCTCTCATTAAATCGGACGGAATAGATTCCTGGAGAGAAGGAAGAGATATTTATTTTTTCAGATACTCGTTCTATTTTTTTGTTGAGCACCAACTTTCCGACAGCATCGAACAGTTGTATGTTTTTTCCAAGATCATCCATCGAGCATTCAAAAGTGAAATTGTCTCGCGCGGGATTGGGATACAACTGAATTTTCTTTTTGGAAATTTGTTCAACACCTAGCGTGTAGGGCATACTGCAGTAACTCTCGTTCGGATTGGTGTATTGAAAATTACAAAAGCGAACTTCGTTGAAGGGGCCTGGAGTCATGCACGGATAAAGTCTATTCCCGAATCCATCATAAAACTTGCAATGAGCAGTGTCTGTGTAATTGTCAATGATAACGGCGTATTCTTTTTCTGGATTGAAATCCACGAGGTAAACGCCAAGTGTGCTATCGGCAGGATTATAATCGCTGTACAAACGAGAGTTAATTCGCTCACGCCAATAGTCTCCGAAATCATCTAAAAACATGTAACGAATTCCGTAGGGCAGTTGCGAAAAAAAGTTCTGTTCAGCAACGAGTTTGTAGGTTCGGTTTGGATGAATAAGCAAAACCGTTGGAGCGTTGTTAGCGACATTTTTTAGTGTAACCATTTTCCAGCGTGCCACATTCGACGGGTAGGAATCAAGGCTGAAGGGGAAGGTCGCACTCGCATCTGAAATGGTCATTGGAATTTCAATGACGCTGCTTAAATACCCGTCATAAGTTCTGCCGTCTGTTCCGTAAAATGGGAAATTGGTTAATATATCGTTGGCTGAAAAGGTTGAGTTGTATAGGTAACCAAGATCCTCCAAAACTTTCGGAAGTCGTTTGTGATAACAAAGGTGTCCCGCGCGGAATGATTTAATTTGAACACCATGGTCCGTTTCTAGAATGCTCTTAGAAACTTCACATTCACCATATGCCGATACGCCTGTTGATTTACCCAACACATCGAGGTAATAAGGGGTGTAGTTCGCCATGGTGTTTCCCATACTTCCCATTGGTGTCCATACCGAATCGAAGTCGGGAAAGTGACCGACGGAATGGCTCGCCAATCGCTGATTTCGAACAAGGACATTGTGAACCTTTGCATAGCTGTTGTTGGTGTAGAAGTCGCTCATCCAGTCATCGTCTATGTACCGAACCGTTTGATTGTACATAGCATTTAAATGATGGTTGTCTTCGTACTCCAAAAAAATGTCCATGGTATCTACCGACGTCTGCGAGTCAATGTCATGCGTTAGCATGAACACAGCATCATCACAGGAAGGGCAGGTGTGCCAACGCACATTGCTTGGGATGTGTTTCCGACATACATTCATTACAAAAAAGATGAATGTGTCGGTTGTGGGTTCGAATCCGTTCGAGTAGGTGCGATGCGCATCATCGTCTTTGTTGAGAAGGTTTCTCACAATAACATCTTTCAAATCGATTCCGAAAAGAAAAGTAGTCCCCGTTCCGTATTCATTTTTTACAAGCGCTGGAAAATTATTTTCATAATTGGCAAGCACTTCAGCACCTGCAGCGGGAAGGTAATATTTGTGGTCGAAAATTGGATTGCTCACAGCTGTATCGCCAAGCGATACAAAAATTTCTTTATCGTCGTTAATACGATCGAAGTAATTCGATTCAGCGTAGATGTTCCAAATGAAACGCTTCGTTAAATCGTCTACTTCATAATCGATGATACCAAACATGTCGTATAAGTCAGGGGCAGAGCAATTTGAAGCGATGACTGTGCCACCGTTATAGACATACTCGTGAAGTGCAAGTTCCTCCTCGTCTGTAAAGGTCGTTGATTTAATGCGTGGTGCAATGAAGAGAATTTTATGTTGAAGGGCAAAGTTGAAATCAGAAGTTTCGACGAAAGGTACCCCAGTGACTTGCATGATGTGTCGCGCAGAACGAGTGCGCGATGAGTCAGGCTCGTTATTCCGCTCGGTTAAATCCAACACTGCAACTTGTCGATAGGTATAACTTCCACCTTGTCCGAAAATGCCGAAAGTGAAACTTAAACTACTTGAAAAGAAAATAAGAAATATGCGCAGATAATAAACCACAATACTAAGTTAAACAAAATCAAAGGTTTATTTCAATGTGCTGAATTGAAATCCTATTCTTTTCCCTGTAGCTAAACTTCCGCTGTGATTGATGTCCTGCATTTCCTCTACCGTTATTTGGTGAAGATTTTCATAAGGCGGAATCAATAGATCGAAATTCAAAGCGTAAAGTATTACCTGATCGACGAATTTCTGTTGGCTCGATGAATCGAAATTTGAAGCAACCAAATCGTTAAAGAGGATTCCCAGGTGTTTTTTTCCTTGCACTACGAAGTGATTTTCTTTGTTAATGAAAGCGCGCGCTAACAAATATCCAACGTCTGCAGTTCTGTCATAGCGGAAGGAGTCAGAAAGGAAGTTGTAGACATTTATGGTTCCTACATAACTGTTTTCTGGCTTCTCTTTTAAATAACCTGTTTGCCAAAAGCTGCTGTCTTTTTCAAACTGAAATACATTGGTATGCATTTGAAAAATAAGCAGGTCACCGGCCACACGAATTTCACACTGAAATGCACCGCGATCGCGGTATTCGAAAGTTACACGCGAGTCAGTATCACCAAATTTTTCAGTTAATTCTTTAATTGTCGTTTTTAATACTTCTTTCAATGAATTAAACTGAGCAATGGTGTTGTGAAAAACATCTTGCTTCAAAACACTTTTGTTTTTCAGCAGAAAGAGTATTTGGTCTTGTGTTTCCATATGAATGAATTTAGTAGGCTCTTGCAAATAATACGCGTCGCTGACTTGGTTTTCCGGTTACCATACAAACACCTGGTTCCGTTGGTCCGTCAAAAGGAATGCAACGAATAGTGGCTTTGGTTTCTTGCTTAATGAGCTCTTCAGTTTCAGTAGTACCGTCCCAATGTGCTAAGAAAAAACCTGTTTTTTCGTCAAGCAGCTTCTTGAATGTTTCATAATCATCCACTTCAGTCATGTGTCCATTTCTGAATTCCAATGCCTGATTGTACATATTGGTTTGGATGTCTACTAATAATTGTTCAATCGTGTTTTCAACTCCTTCGAAAGCGACTGTGGATTTTTCAGAAGTGTCTCGACGAGCAATTTCAACGGTTCCGTTTTCCAAATCTTTTGGTCCAATGGCCAGACGAACGGGAACTCCCTTCAATTCATACTCTGCGAATTTCCAACCGCTGCGCTTACTATCGTCATCATCGAATTTCGCAACGATACCTTTCGCTTTTAACGCTTTCACCAATGGAAGAACTTTTTCACGGATCACTTCCAACTGCTCAAGTCCTTTGTAAATAGGAACAATCACAGCATGAATAGGAGCGAGTTTCGGAGGAACACGCAGTCCTTTATCGTCGCTGTGTGTCATTATTAACGCTCCCATGAGTCTTGTGCTCACTCCCCATGATGTTGCCCAAACATATTCAGTGTTTCCTTCTTTCGTAGCAAATTTCACATCGAACGCCTTCGCGAAATTTTGTCCTAGGAAGTGAGATGTTCCAGCCTGAAGTGCTTTTCCATCTTGCATCAACGCTTCTATGCATAAGGTGTCTAAAGCACCTGCAAATCTTTCACTTTCAGATTTTCTTCCTTTAACCACTGGCATGGCCATGTAGTTTTCAGCGAACTCAGCATAAACATCAAGCATACGCTCTGTTTCTTCGATGGCTTCCTGCGCAGTTGAGTGAGCAGTATGTCCTTCTTGCCAAAGGAATTCAGCTGTTCTCAAAAACAAACGCGTACGCATTTCCCAACGCACCACATTCGCCCATTGGTTAATGAGCAGTGGAAGATCTCTATAGCTTTGGATCCATCCCTTGTATGTGTTCCAAATAATGGTTTCACTGGTTGGACGAATGATTAATTCTTCTTCCAGTTTTGCCTCTGGATCCACAACCACACCTCCGTCTTGAGACTTCAATCTGTAGTGTGTTACAACGGCACATTCTTTGGCGAATCCTTCAACATGGGCAGCTTCTTTACTCAAGTAGCTTTTCGGAATCAACAAAGGGAAGTAAGCGTTTTGGTGTCCCGTTTCCTTGAATCGGGTATCCAATTGATCTTTCATTTTTTCCCAAATCGCATAACCATATGGTTTAATAACCATGCAGCCTTTCACTTCGCTGTGTTGCGCCAAATCGGCTTGCATCACAAGTTCGTTATACCATTTCGAGTAGTCTTCTTTTCTAGTAGGAATTTTCTCCGCCATTTTTTTTCTTTTTTCGCAATTGCAAATGTAAAACCTTATTACCTTTAAACTATCAAATCCATACGATTATGAAAGCGTTACAACGAAATTTTTACTTCTTCTCTGCGGTACTTGTTTTGAGTTCTTGTGCGAGTTTTGAAAATTTGACAGATGATCGCACGCGTGCTGAGGATGATGAGATGTATTGGAATGGAAAGGAAATGTTTTACGATAATGCCTTGTTGGCTGAAGCTGCTGGCGCTGGCGATGATTACTACGATCCAAATTCAGCGACACGTTCAAATTCCATCAACGGAGGGACTAATCCAAGAGCGACTTTTAATCCAATTAGCGGATGGCAGTTGAGTTACGGCTTGAATGCATTTTCCAATTATTACAGTGGAATTGGTATGGGCTTCGGGTCATACAATCCGATGTATAATTACGGAGGCTTTGGAAATAACGGGTTTAATTCATACGGTTACAATCCTTATGGATTCAACTCGTATGGATACAATCCTTATAGCTCGTACAACCCATATTGGGGATACAATAACAATCCATATGGCTATGGAATGGGCGGAATAGGTTGGGGTGGATATGGCTACGGCAATGGCTGGTATGGTAACGGATGGAACAACCCCGGTGGTGGGTGGGGTGGCTCAACGGGTAATGGTGAAACCGCTAATGTTACGCATCATCACAGAAGACCTTCGAGTGTAGGTACAGGAAATTCTTCAACATACAATAGAGGTGTTTTACAAAAGAATTTGGTTCAGCCGATTGCTGAAACACCGCGTACTCCAAAGCCTGTGACTTCAGTAAGCTCCAATGGCAATTACGGCGCTCCGGCTGTTTCTCGTGGTGGAACACCGCAATACACATCACCAAGTACTTCACCAGCGCGAAGTTCCACTTCACCGGGTCGTACAGCACCGAACTACAGTTCTCCAACGTACGCTTCGCCATCACGTTCGAATCCCAGCACAACTAGTCCTGCGAACAGCAGTCCATCGCGTTCAACGCCGACATACAGCTCCCCGAGCACGCCAAGTCACAGCAACTCACCATCACCTTCTCGCTCTGCACCAACACATAGTAGTCCAAGTCCGAGTCGCAGTGAGCCAGCGAGAACAAGCACTCCTTCTCATAGTTCGAGTCCATCTCGATCAACCTCTCCAAGCAAAAGACCTTGATACTGCATAAGATGATTTTCAAGATGCGAAGTAAGATTTTCCGCAAGGTGGGTGTTTTGTCTTTTTCATTTGTTTTATGGATGAACGCTAATGTTGTTTTTGCGCAAAATGAAGACGACGCTCTTCGATTTTCGAATACGTTTGGAGCTTATTCGAACCGCGCATTGGGAATGGGCGGGGCTTATGTAGCGCTTGGTGCGGACTTCACAAATTTTTTTCAGAATCCTGCGGGAATAGCTGCCTACAAAAAACAAAACATGGAATTCGGATTGAGTCTAATTTCTCGATCTAGTCATGTAGATTTTAACAACCGAGTTTCTTCCTCCGGTGCTACTGGATTGGGCATTAACACCTTTGGTTTTACATCTACTTTCGGAACTGCAGGATCAGGATGGAGTCCTTGGATTTGCGGATTGGCCTATGGTAGAACGCAAACCTTCAAGCGAGATTACAATCTCGAGTCAAGCGACAATCAATCCTCATTGTTAGATGTATATACAGATCAGTTGAACTATTATAATCCTGCCAATTCAGACGTTACAGCTTCTTTTCCTTTCGGGGCTGGTCTGGCTTGGGAGACCTATTTGATAAATCCTGGAACCATTGATCCGTATGTTCATGTTGGAATAGACAACAACACCTTCACTCGTCGTCAGCATGTGGAAGAGCGCGGCTTCATTCGGGAAACTTGCTTGAGTGTTGCAAGAGCTTTCGAGGATAAACTTTATTTCGGTGGTTCGCTCGCTTTTAGAAAAGTAGTGTACGAAAAGAACTCAACCTATACAGAGTCTTTTTCTTCAGGTGGAACTGCAGTTAACTACACACTAACGGAAGACAACAGCACATCTGATGTAGTAACGAAGGGGCCTTCAGTGCAAGTGAAATTAGGAGTTCAATATGCCCCAATTCCTTATGTTCGTCTCGGTGCGTTTTGGCATTCGGCATGCAAGCAATCCATTAGCGATAATTTTTTAGCGAAGATGGAAAGTTCCATTGGCGCCGTGAATTACAACTATGCTTCAGACAAAAATATTTTTGATTATGGCGTGCAGGTGCCATCTACTGTTGGTGCAGGTGCCGCTTTGATTTTGGGTAATTTTGGGATTGTATCAGCGGATTATGAGTCGACCGACTTTTCGAAGATGGTCATGTATGGGATTACCGGAGGAACCTCAGAATTCGCGCCTGAGAATGAAGCCATTCAAGAAAATTACAAACGTGTTCACAAAGGGAAATTGGGAACCGAATTTCGTTTAGGCGATGTCTATCGTTTGAGAGCAGGGGTAGGTTATCGCACCTCTGTTTTTACTGAACTTGCAGGTAAACCGAAAGAACCATTGTTCAATTGGAATGTTGGAGGTGGATATAAAAAAGACGATTTCTACTGCGACGGTGCAGTCATGCTTACAAAGAATAAGGACGGTTATTTTTTGTACGACCCTGCATTGATTTCAATGGCTAGCATTGACAACCTGCTCGTACAAGTGAGCTTCTCAATAGGCTTGAGATTTTAAGCTGTTAAAGTGGCAAGCGCTATTCCAGTCGCAACAGATACATTCAACGAATTGGTTTGTCCCTTCATTGGAATCGTAACCAGTTGATGGGCGCGTTTCATGAGTTGCGGATTGATGCCATCTTCTTCAGAGCCCATAATAACGCAGAGACCGAGGTTTTGGTCTCGAGAGTTTTGAAACTCTTGAAGACTAACGGTAGCTTTTTCCGAAAGAACCACTGAGCCAATTCCTGAAGCGTGTAAATAGTCTAATGCGTCTAACAGATTTTTTACTTTGCAAATATTCAAATGCATAAGCGCGCCAGCTGAGGCTTTTAAGGCGTCTTCATTGATCTGCGCAGCGCCAACTTCGGGGACAATTATTCCTTTTACGCCAAAGCATTCTGCCGAGCGACAAATAGCACCAAAGTTTCGAACGTCGGTTACACGATCTAAGATTAAAAAGAGAGGAGGTTCTCCACTTTCAACTTCATTCATTACAACATTCTCGAAATCTGCGAATGCAATGGGAGCCATGAAGGCGAGAACACCTTGATGATTGGATCGTGTTATCTTATTCAGTTTGATTTCCGGAACCAGAACGAATGGAATTCGTTCTTTTTTCAAGCGGTCTTTTAACTGACGCAGTTTGTCGCTGCGCAATTCTTTATTGAAAAGTACTTTGTCAATATTCTTTCCAGCATCAAGAGCTTCCTCCAACGGATGAATGCCAATGATTAAGTTCGATTTCGAAGATGAAGATGTTGTTGGTCTCACGCTGCAAAAGTAATCTTTATTCGCGGAATACACGCCCTTGTCGCCAAGTGTTCACTGCAATCTCCCAACTGCTTCGGTACAATGCGTCGCGTTGCAGGATGTATACGTTGTCTGATAAGTTGTCTTTCTTGTATCTGAACAAAAATGAAAACGAACCAGGAATTGTTTCGTCGCCGTATATCCATCGCTCGCTATACCCAACGTTTTCAACGCGCGTAGGCTTTCCGTAAATAATGTAAATCATTCCTCTATCTGTTCTCCAACCAGGAACTGTTGTAGAGAAATAGGTGTTTGATGTATTTACTCTTCGAAAAAAAATGGCTATTAATTCTTTTGCTTTCTCTTCTGAACCTCCGCAATCTTTCCAAAAGTTGCAAAAGCTTGTGAATGGATCCCGCACGTTATAAATGTATTCGAATTCCGATTTGGAAGTTATATAGCGTAAGGGAGCTATTAGGTCTTTCAAAGCAGTGGTGGCAGGGAATTCGCCGTTTGAATAAAGATAAAGTTGTGAAGAGTTTTTAGTTCGGAAAAGATAAGATTTGTTTTCAGCGATGAAATTGTAACGATTTCCGTCGAAACTCAAGTTTGTTAAACTGAAGGAGGTTGAGTCCGGAATGACAGGGGAGTTGTTGGAAAATGCTGGGGGTGGGAGGTTCGGTATTTCAGTTAATGCAAAAACTTCTACCGGAGGGTATTCGGAATTTTTGAAGCGAGGGAACTCTAAATGAATCGTATCTCCTGTTACGAGGTACTGATCGTAAACAGGAGTGTTCTGAGCATTAGACGTAACACGAATGTCAAAGGTGCTTGGATTTTCATTCTTTAAGAAACTAAATTTCTCTTCGTATTGTGCTCTTCGATTCACATCTTTCAGTTTCACGAATACGATGGAATTTCCATATGAAGTTGGAAGGGGTATTTCTTTGCGCCATACGCCTGACTCTTGCATTTGCGGCGGTGAGTAATTGTATCGCAAGGTGTCTGAAGGAGACTGCTGTTTGGTGATAACAACCTCCACTTCCAGACGAGCAGAAAAATTTTCTTGAACGGATTTTCTAGAATAGAGCAATTGGTCGGCATCAAATTCGAGCAACAAGATCGAGGTGTCTTGGCTCGTATGAATGAGATTTACAAGCGGCTGAAAATAATATTCATTTGATCCAAATTGATTCTCGCGAATTTTTTTTGGAGCTGAACACGAGAAGAGGAAGGCGATACAGAAAAAACAGATTAAGTGAAAGAAATTAGTTTTGCTCATCGGTAGACTCAGCTTCATCATCATCAATCGAAGGTAAGCGTTTTTCGAAAGTACTTCCTGCTTTCGCGCCCATAATTTTCATTTTTTTAGCTTTTCCAAGAAGATTTCCTTGACCCGTTTTCAATTGGCCTAGAGCAGTGCTTAGTGTTTTTTGAGCAGTGGTAAGATTGCTTTCAAGTTTTTCAAGCGACCCTACGAAACCCTCTAGCTTGTCGATAAACGTCCCTGCTTCCTTTGCAATGTTCTCGGCATTTCTAGAACGTTTTTCCTGAGCCCAAATGCTTGCGACGGTGCGAAGTGTTGCAAGCAATGTTGTAGGTGAAACGAGAATAATATTGCGCTCCCAAGCAAAGGAAAATAAATTGCTGTCTTCGTTGAATGCCGCAATGAGCGCAGGTTCAATGGGCATGAACAGTAAAACAAACTCAGGAGTTGTAAGCTTATCTGCCGACTCATATTTTTTCTCACTTAATTTTTTGATATGGCTTCGAACACTGTCTAAATGACCACGCATGAACATCGCCTTTTCTTTTTCGTCTTGCGCGTTAGCATAGTTGTTATAAGCGGTAAGCGATACTTTAGAATCGACGATGATGTGTTTGTATTCGGGTAGATTTACAATCACGTCGGGCCGAATTTTTTGCTCATCGTCGTTCTTGTCAGAATGCTGCACAATGAATTCTCTTCCTTTTTCCAAACCACTTTTTTCTAGAACAGATTCCAGAATCATCTCACCCCAATTACCCTGCGCCTTATTGTCGCCCTTCAAGGCGCGTGTTAGATTTTCTGCATTAGTTCCTATGTTCGAGCTTGCTTCTCGAAGATTTTTAATTTCGTTTTCTAATCGCGCAGAACGATCAACATTTTCAATTTCAGTTTTCTCCAATTTCGATTTGAATTCATTGATGGTTGTTCGAAGTGGAGTGAGGGTAACAGAGAGGTGCGACTCGTTCGCCTCATTCATTTTTTTTAGTCTTTCTTCAAAAATATCGTTGCTCAAATTTTTAAATTCAATTTTCAGGTTGGTCTTCAAATCTTCCATTAAAAGTTTTTCGGATTCGAGCGCTCTGTAGGCCGCCTCCAAGGAAGTTTTGTTTGTTGCAATTTCATGGATTAGAGATTCAATGCGGACGCGCATCGTATTGGTCTCGGCTTTTGCATTTTCGAGTTCGGATTTGTAAAAAGCGATATCGTTTTGATTGTCGTTTGATTTTCGGTTTAAGAGAAAGAAGATTGCAACGAGTGCGCCCCCGGAAATAGCGCCAATAGCGAGAGAAAGTATGTCCATGCCTCAAAATTACTTTCGGGGCGAAGGCTTTTTGTAATTGTGGAAAAGTATTTTTAGAATCGTGATGAAAAGGTAATGCCTATTCGGCCGTTACTCAGTTGAAGGCCATTGTTTTCAATGTTTCCCACGCCATAGGTAATTCCAACGGAGCCGTTTTCTTGTTGGAAGCGAAAACCAACTCCAGTGTCGTAGTAGGTTTTCTCAGTGGGTGCATTGACAAAGGCGACATCACCGAAAACAAACGATTGAATATCTGCCCCGAGAGCAATACCAAAATCGCAATTCAACATGGCGTATTGTGAGGCATAGATGCTTTCTTCAATGAAGGCGCGTAAGTTTTTCGTTCCGCCCAATCTTGACACTTCGTTGTTAAAGAGCGAATCGCTGAAGAGTGCATTAGCTTCAAGATTTAATTTCATGAATAGTAATTTATTCAAGACTAAGTCAGACCATATTTTTCCGCGCAAGGCAAATAGTTTTTTCTTGGTTGAATTCGACTCGTATTGAATGGAGCGACTGCCGGTGCTTCCTTCAATCAGAAAATTAATTGCGTTTTCGTGGTAATTGTATTTTGAATATCGAAGGGAGTACGTCTGTACCTGCGTATTCCCGAAAGAAGAAGAGGCGTTGAAGTGGGTGTTCGTAGATTTGTTTATTGCTGCTGAAAATCCATTGAGGTCATTCATTTTCGTCAATAATCTAAGGGAGAGGTCTGTACTTGAGAAGGAGGAGTCACGCAGGAACGATACGAATTCAAATTGAAAACCAACGGGAAGTCCAGCAGTGTAAGGACTGCCCAATTTGAACGACAGACTCTGACTTTGTGGTTGTGGTCGTTTCCAATGAAACTCAATAATTTCAGCTTGCCTCAAGGCATTCGAAAGTTCCAAGTCGATATTGCCGGTAAGCATCGATTGAGATGTTCCGGGTCTGGGCTGTAATGCGATTAGTGCCGAAAGTTGATTGTTTTTTCGACGCTCGGGTTTCAAGATGAGACTGAACGATTCGCTTTGCATACTTACATTGACAGGCGAATTGGGTTTCAGGAAAGAGACTTGATTGAGCGAGCTGCTGATACTTTGAATTTTATCGGTGCTGTAGGGTTGCCCCAGTTGATAATTGATGCAACGTTGCAGTGTTTTCTTGTTAAACAGATTGTTGGACATTACAAGGGTGTCGAGGAGAACGAGATTTCCTGTTGAAACATTCCAATGTAAAACTGATTTTCCCCCCGACTCAATTAAAGTGTCCAATTCAATTTGAGCGTAAGGGTATCCCGAGTTGTTGAGTTGATGCAATAACTGTTGAGGATTGATGTTCTTTGCATTGAGCGAAGGCAATCCGCTGTATGTGTGCAATTGCACAATAGGCTGAGCACAAAGGTGCGTTATTCCCAAGAGCATAGGAAGGAGAAGTAATCTTACAGCGATATGTTGATAACTGCCTTTCAAATTCGGGAATGAATAGAAGAAGTTTGAATTATTTTTGAAACTCAATTGAATACCATGAAGAAATCAGCACGTGTTTTATTTTTCGTTTTACTTGGACTAGGGATTTTCAGTGTGCAATCTTGCAAAAGAAAGCATGAGAAGTGTTCTGCATACGACCAAGTTTCTCCACAGAAGTAATTTAGCTAAACTCGAACGTTACGTTTTGTAACACATCCGGGTGTAGGCTTCGGCCAACTGGACATGCGTGCGCGTACCGCTGAATTTTTTCCTTCATTAAGTCGTCATATCCCAAATCTGGGAAAGTAAAGTGAATTTTTATTTCTCCGATTCTTCGCGGTGTTGAGCTCATTATTTTTTCAATCTCAGCAGTTACCCCTTCAAATTTCCAATTACGCTCTTCTGCGGCTATGGCCATGGTTGTTAGGATGCAAGTAGCCAATGACGTGCAAAGTAAATCGGTTGGTGAAAAACGTTCTCCTTTTCCTTTGTTGTCGAGCGGAGCGTCCGTCTCAATTTGAGTGTTACTTTGCGTATGCAATACTTCGCAGCGAAGGTTTCCGGTGTATTGAACAGACATCTTAGTCATAAGCTTATTTTTTTTGTCAAAACTAACATAGAACATATGAAATTAGTTTTTATTGGAGAGATATGTTCAACGAGGCTGCACTAACTTTGTCTTATGAAGAAGTCTTCCATACTTTTAATTCTTGCTTTGTGTACTTTTTTCGTTTCGGCGCAAGAAGAGATAAAGGAAGGTGTTATTGGTATATATTCTCATCAGAAATACGGAGGCTTGGTCATCCGAACCAACGGTTGGGGAGGGTCTTATGTTAAAGGTAAGAACAAGGGAGCCTTTAATATTCGTCAAGTATCGTACGATTTCAATTTTGTAAAACATGAAAAGGAGGTGAAATCCTACTTCCAAGATCCGAGTGCTCGACCTTTTGTTTTTGGAAAACAAAATGCCATGTACAATTTCAAATTGAATTACGGGTATAAGAAAGTCATTGCTGAGAAACTCCGTAAATCGGGCGTTCAGGTTTCATACACTTGGGGAATTGGCCCTTCATTAGCGCTTTTGCGTCCAGTCTATCTTGAAGTATTGATTATCGATCCAAACCTTAACGGTTATACTTTATCGACCGAGAAATTCGACCCGAACAAACATTTTGTAGACAATATTTATGGAAGAGCGAGTAATTTTTTGGGATTAGGAGAAATGACTTTTGTACCGGGGTTTTCAGCAAAAGCATCGATGTCCTTTGAATACAGCAATTATCGTGATGGAATAAAGGGTTTTGAGATTGGGATGTCGGCAGAGGCCTATCCAAATCGAATTGAAATTATTTCTGAACCTATTTTGTCTACCCTTCCCGATGGGGCAAAGAACCATTGGTTGTTTGTTTCGGGGTATGTGCATTTTTTTATGGGCAGGAAATACAACAAGTGAGTAAAGTATAGCGAAAGCGAAAAGCAGATGGAACAACAAGAACAGCGAATTCCCAAGCCGAAATGGCTGAAAGTTAAACTTCCAACAGGCGAGAACTACAGAAAGGTTCGTTCCCTGGTAGATGAGCACAAGCTTCATACAATTTGTGAAAGTGGTAACTGTCCGAACATGGGCGAATGTTGGGGAGAAGGAACAGCAACTTTTATGATCCTCGGGAACATTTGTACGCGCTCCTGCGGTTTCTGCGCGGTAGCCACGGGCAAGCCATTGGAAGCAGATCCTTTCGAGCCAGCGCGTGTTGCGAATTCAGTGAAGTTAATGGGAGTAAAGCATGCGGTAATTACCTCGGTGGATCGCGACGATCTTTCCGATGGTGGTTCGGAAATTTGGGTGAAGACTGTTGAATTGGTTAGAACAAAATCTC
>Ga0315899_10004902_pt1 | contig 14454 bp, 10 predicted proteins | sample LakEriMetagenome_2_FD_203518 | JGI IMG/M metagenome (GOLD analysis project Ga0315899, IMG submission 203518) | Freshwater fungal communities from buoy surface, Lake Erie, Ohio, United States - Buoy 4 MA112 | ecosystem: Environmental > Aquatic > Freshwater > Lake | place: USA: Lake Erie, Ohio... | reverse complement strand
GGCGTCTACGCCTACGACTGCTCCATCGGGAACCATGCTGCTCTGGGCATGGTCGGCACGATTGAGGTGGTTGCTCCGACGACGATTGTAGATATCATCGTCAACAGCCCGGACCACACGACCCTCGAAACCGCGGTCATCGCTGCAGGCCTCGCGGACGATCTGAGCAGCGAAGGGCCGTTTACGGTGTTTGCTCCGACGGACGCAGCCTTCGCAGCGCTCCCGGCCGGCACGATTGAAGCCGTGCTGGCTGATGCGGACCTGCTCAATGCCATCCTCACCTACCACGTAGCGGGTGGTGCGTTCTTGAGCACCGACCTCACCGACGGTATGCAAATCACCACCTTGAACGGGGAGAACCTCGAAGTGATGGTGGGCGGTGGATTTGTGATGATCAACGATGCCTTGGTTACGGTAGCGGACCTCACGGCCAGCAACGGTGTGGTGCACGTCATCAACGCGGTTCTCCTGCCGCCGACCCCGAACACGAATACGGTGGTGGATATCATTGTGAACAGCCCGGACCACACGACCCTCGAAACCGCGGTCATCGCTGCGGGCCTCGCAGACGACTTGAGTGCCCAAGGCCCGTTCACGGTCTTCGCACCGACGGACGCAGCCTTCGCTGCCCTCCCGGCTGGCACGATTGAAGCGGTCCTCGCCGACGCAGAATTGCTCAACGCCATCCTCACGTACCATGTGGTGGGCGGTGAAGCCCTGAGCACGTCGCTTTCCGATGGCCAAGAAATCACCACCCTCAACGGTGCAAACGTCACTGTCTCCATCATGGGCGGCTCGGTGATGATCAACAACGCCACCGTTACGGTCGCGGACATCCTTGCCGACAACGGCGTGGTGCACGTCATCGATGCAGTCCTTTTGCCGCCTGCTCCGCAGACCACGACAGTCGTCGACATCATCGTGAATAGCCCGGACCACACGACCCTCGAAACCGCGGTCATCGCTGCGGGCCTCGCAGACGATTTGAGCGGTGACGGACCCTTCACGGTATTCGCGCCGACGGACGCAGCTTTCGCAGCGCTCCCGGCCGGTACCATCGAAGCCGTCCTCGCGGATCCTGTCCTCCTGAATGCCATCCTGACCTACCACGTCGCCGCGGGCAACGTGCTGAGCACCGACCTCACGGATGGCATGACCATCACGACATTGAACGGTGCGGACGTCACGGTGGGCATCTTCCCTGACGGGGTCATGATCAATACGGCTACCGTAACTGTAGCGGATCTCGTGGCTGACAACGGCGTGGTGCACGTCATCAATGCGGTGTTGCTTCCGCCGACGAATGTGGAGTCGACGATGGCACCGGTAGCCGTCGAAACCTTCCCGAACCCGGCCACCTCGCTTGTGAATGTCCGCGGTGAACTGCGCAGCGGCGACCGCCTCGTGGCCTTCGATGCTGCAGGTCGCATGACCTTCGATGCACCGGCAGTAGCCACGTTGGACGTGACCGGCTGGAACGCGGGCCTCTACACGTTGACCCTCGTGCGCGACGGCCAAGCCGTTGCCACCACCCGGGTAAGCGTTCAGCACTGAACCTGAGTCTGCAAGAAATGAAAGAGGCCGTCCTTCGGGGCGGCCTTTTTTATTGGGGACGGGCGACGCTGCGCGTCGCGGGACGAGGTCGGGGGGAGAATGAACTAAACCAGAGCTTGATGGCTGGTTTTTCAGATGTTTATGGCGCCCGTCCTAAAAAGAAGTTTGAGGTTGAAGGCGATTGGCCTCCTCATCATGCTTATCTTTCACGTTAGTAACGCACGGCGAGACCAATGATTTGTAGTTTTGGAGACCGAGAAACAGAACGGATTTGGAATGGGACGACTTCGAGGAAGTTCCCCTATGAAATCCAGCAAGTTGCTCGGCGCAAACTGAGAATGATCCAAAGCGCAACGGACCTCAAAGACCTGAGGATTCCTCCGGCAAATCAGTTGGAGAAGTTAAAGGGTGACCTAGCTGCGTTTTATAGCATCCGCGTGAACAGCCGTTGGCGCATCATCTTTGTTTGGGATCGGAGCAATGCATTTGACGTGACGCTTGTGGATTATCATTGATTCAGAAACCATGAACCGACTCAGCAACATTCATCCGGGTGAGGTTTTGCTTCAGGAATTCTTGATTCCGATGGACATTACGGCCTACCGTTTGGCAAAAGAGACTTTTTTGCCTCAAACTCGCGTTTCGGCGATTTTGAAGGGGAAACGGAGCATTACCGCCGATACTGCGTTGAGGTTTGCCAAATTTTTCGGCACCAGTGCCCAGTTTTGGTTAGGCCTGCAAGTCGAGTTTGACTTGGAAGAGGAACTGCGCATCCACGAGGATGCGCTGAGGAACATCGTGCCGCACGCGCCCAACGCCGCTTAAGGGCGCGCGCCGTCAGCGTTCGGCGCGCAGAAGGGCCCGCAGCGCTTCCTCGGCCGCAGGGTGAGCGAAGGGGAAGTGCAGGGCCAGGGCGCGCTCGGGGGTTACGTTTTGGGAAGCGAGCAAAGCGGTGGACATTTCGCCGAGGACCAGGCGCAGCAGGGCGGCGGGTACAGCGGGAAGGAAGGCCGGGCGGCCGAGTGCAGCGGCCAGCAGCCGCGTGAACCGGGCGTTCGTCAGGGGTTCGGGGGCGACGGCGTTGATGGGGCCGTGCCAACGGCTGTCGACGAGGGCGGTGGCGAACATGGCGCACAGGTCGTCGATGTGGATCCAGGGCTGGATTTGGTCGCCGCGGCCGAGGGGGCTTCCGAGGCCGAGTGCGAAAAGCGGCCGCAACCGCGCGATCACGCCCCCGTCCGCGGCCAGAACGAGTCCCGTCCGCAACATCGCCGTCCGCACCCCGGGCAGGGCGTCGGCCAGGCGCACCTCGGCCTCCCACGCCTCCACGACCCGCGCCAGGAAATCGTCGGCCGGCGGCGCCCCCTCACCCTGCGGCGCGGTCCCCTGCCGATACCGGCCGGTCGCACTGGCACTCACCAGAATCGACGGGCCCTCAGCCCCGAGCTGCCGCATCGCGTCCACCACCGCCCGCGTCCCCAGCACGCGGCTGTCGAGGATGTCCCTCCGGGCGCTCCCCGTCCACCGCTGCGCCACCGTCGCCCCAGCCAGGTGCACCACCGCATCGACGCCCCGGAGCGCCTCCACATTCACCGGATCCGGCCGCGGAACCCAAACCGCCCGCCCCGCCCCGCCGCCCCGCGACAACACGGTCACGCGGTGACCGGACGCTTCGAGCAGCGGAACGAGGTGCCGGCCCACCAGGCCGCTGCCTCCCGTAATGGCAATGTGCATGCAGGGAGAACACGCGCGGCGGCAAGAAAGTTGGCTGAGCCGCCGTACCTTGTGGTGAATGCTACGCTCTGCTTGTGCTGCGCTCGCGCTGGGCCTCGCCCATTGCGCGACCGCCCAAACTCCCTGCATCGACGGCTTCGCGGGAATCTACCCCTGCGACCGGATGGACCTGGTGTCCCACCTGACGAATGCGCAGCTGGGGGGCACTGGCGGGAACACGGTGTGGGGCTGGACGGATCCGCAGACGGGGGTGGAGTACGCGTTGATGGGCGAGCGCAACGGCATGGCGGTGGTGAGTTTAGAGGTGCCGGAGGCCCCGGTCGTCATCGGGTTTTTGCCGACGGCCTCCGTGAACAGCTTATGGCGCGAGGCGCGCGTGATGCACGACCGCCTGTACGTGGTGTCTGAAGCCTCGAACCACGGGCTACAGGTGCTCAACCTCAACATCCTGAGAACCCTTGAGCCGCCTTTTCCGCACCTGCTCACGCCTTCGGGGACGAGCAATGTTTTCGGCAAAGCCCACAACGTAGCGACCGACGAAGCCTCGAACCGGCTGTACGTGATGGGCACGAACCAAGCGAACGGGGGCTTGCTCATTTTCGACGCGACGAACCCCGATGCCCCCGTGCTGATCGGAGACTTCGGCGAGGCCGGCTACACCCACGACACGCAGCCGGTCGTGTACCACGGCCCGGATGCAAGTTGGCAAGGCAAACAGGTGGCCTTCTCGGCGAATGCGAACAAGCTTGCCCTCATCGACGTGACCGACGCGGCGGATGCGGCCCTGATCAGCAGCCGGACCTATGCGAACCTCGGATACGTGCACCAATGCTGGCTCACGGAAGACCACCGCTACCTGGTGCTCGGCGACGAGCTGGACGAAACGAATTCGGGCATCCCGACGCGCACGCTGATTTGGGACGTGGCGGACCTCGAAAATCCGGTCCTCATCGGCACCTACTCCGCCACCACGCCGGCCATCGACCACAACCAGTACATCCTCGGCAACCTCCTTTACCAATCGAACTACCGGGCCGGCGTGCGCATGCTGTCCCTCAGCGGCATCGCCCAAGGCACCCTCGACGAAATCGGTTTCTTCGACCTCGATCCAGCCAGTGACGCCGCCACCTTCAACGGCTCCTGGGGGAACTTCCCCTACTTCCCGTCCGGCCTCGTCATCGCCTCGTCGATGGAGGCGGGTCTGTTCGTCATGCGGCCGCGCTTCCTGAATGTCATGGCCGAGGCCGCGACGGTGTGCACGTCTGGAACCTTGGACATCACGGTAGAGGTCCTCGACGGGCTGAAGCCACCGTTCACTCCGACGATCGAAAACGTCCCCCCAGGCGTGGTCATCACGGGCATGCCGTCGTCGCTGAACGGTCCGGGAACCTTCACGTTCACGGTCTCGAACCTGCAAGGCGTGGAAGGGCCGCTTTTTTGGACGTTGCGGCTGGATGCCCCAGGGAACACCGTCCGTGAGCCGGTGCATTTCACGGTCGAACCGAGCGTTTTGCGCTACGCCGATTTCGACGGCGACGGCTACGGCGATCCGGGCGTGCCGGTCTTCGGGTGCGGGGCGATGCCGGGATTCGTGGAGAACGCCCTGGATTGCGACGACGACCGCGAAGATGTGCGGCCCGATGGGGTGGAAGTGTGTGACTTCGTGGACAACGACTGCGACGGCGCAGTGGACGAGGGCTTCCTCGCGCTGGATTTCTTCCTCGACAGCGACGGGGACGGGTTCGGGGACGGGGCGAGTGCGACCGCGGCCTGCGCGGTTCCTCCGGGGTACGCTGCAGAGCCGGGGGACTGCAACGACTTGAATGCGAGTGTATTTCCTGGTGCGCCCCCGTCGGCGTCCGGTTACGACAACAACTGCAACGGGCTGTGGGACACCGGCGAGCAGAACCCGTGCCCGGGCGATTTCAGCGGCAACGGCGACGTGAGCGTCGAGGACCTGCTGCTCTTCCTTGCGGCCTTCGGATGCACGCTCAACTGCCCGGAAGACATGAACTTGAACGGGCTTGTGGAGACGGGCGACTTGCTGGATTTCCTCGCGGCCTTCGGGCTGCCTTGCCCGGATTGAGGTCCGCCTGCCGCGGGTCTGCGATGACAGCTCGGGTCAGCCTTCGTCGGCCACACGCGGCGCCTCGGCCGTCAGGGCCTGACGACGCACCATCGCGGCATACGGCCCATCCCCCCGGGCCAAATCTTCCGGCCGGCCTTCCTCGATCACCTTTCCTCCGTCCAGCACAACCACCCGATCCGCGTGGCGCAAGGTCGAGACGCGGTGGCTGATCATCAGCACCGCCGACTCCCGCCCGGCCTCGCGCAAGGCCTCGAGCAGCGCCTCCTCGGTTTCCGTATCCACCGCCGAGAGGCAGTCGTCGAAGACGAGCAGGGGAGGGCGGCGCAGGAGGGCGCGGGCGATGGAGATGCGCTGCTTTTGGCCGCCGCTCAGGTTGACTCCGCGTTCGCCGAGGAGGGTGGAATAGCCCTGGGGGAAGCCCTCGATGTTCCGGGCGACCTGGGCTGCTTCGGCGGCTGCATGCACCTCGGCCTCGCTCGCCGCGTCCACCCCGAAGGCGATGTTCGCAGAGATGGAGTCAGAAAAGAGGAAGACGTCCTGCGGCACGTATCCCGTGGCGGCCCGGAAGCGGTCGAGGGGCACGTCACGCAGCGGCACGCCGCCGTAGCGCACCTCGCCGGCCGTGGGGTCGAAGAGCCGCATGGCCAGCGCCGCCACCGTGGACTTGCCGCTTCCGGTCCGCCCGGTGACCGCCAACGTCTCGCCCGGGCCGACGCGGAAGTTCAGCCCTTCGAGCGCCACGATGCCGGTCTCTGGGTAGGTGAAGCCCACGTTGCAGAACTCGAGCACGCCGGGCTCCGGCGCATCGGTCCGCTGGCCTGCATCGACCAGCTCCGGCTCGGCGAGCAGGAAGGCGTTGATGCGTGCCATGGACGCTTCTGCTTTTTGGGTCAGCGAAGTCACCCAACCGACGGACGCGAACGGCCACGTCAACAGGTTGACGTAGAAGACGAACTGGAAGATGTGGCCGAGCTCGAGCGCGCCAGACGCCACGCGCAGGCCTCCGACGTAAATCGTCAGGATGGTGCTTAGGCCGACGAGCAGCACGATGACCGGTCCGAAGAGCGCTTCGGTGCGGACGAGGCCCAGCACACGCCCCTTGTACTCGTTCGCGTCGCGCTCGAAGCGAGCGGCTGCATCGTCCTCACGATGATAGGATTGCAGCACGCGGATTCCTGCGATGTGCTGCTGGATGAAGGTGCTGAGTCGACTTTGCTGGGACTGGACGCGGTCGCTTTGGCGATGGATCGTGGCGCTGATGCGGTAGATCGCGATGGACATGAGCGGCAGCGGCAGCAACGCGAACAGCGTCAGCACCGGATCGATGTACAGCATGGCCGCGATGACCATCACCACGAGCACCGCGAGGTTCAGCGTGTACATCACCGCCGGCCCGAGGTACATCCGAACGTTGCTCACGTCTTCGCTGATGCGGTTCATCAGGTCGCCGGTGTCGTTGCGCTTGTAAAAGGCCGCGTCGAGTCGTTGGTATTGCCCGTAGATGCGCGCTTTGAGGTCAAATTCCATGCGGCGCGACATGACGATCAGGGTTTGGCGCGTGAAGAACAGGAAGAGCCCCTTCACCAGGAAGGCCGCGATGTACAGCGCCGCTTGCCAAACCGCCAACGCGCCCACCCACTCCCGTACCTCCTCCTTGCTCCGCACCACCCGTCCTTCCTGGCCCAGCACCTCCATCGACTGCGTCGGCGCCACCTCCGTCCCGGCCTCCCCGAACACCTCCGCCTCGGTCCCTCCTTCCCGAAGTGGTCCGAAGAACAGCTGCTCCATGTCCCCCAGCGCATTCACACCCTCCCCGATCAGCGCCGGCGAATACACCGTGAACACGTTCGTCAACACGATGAACAACAAGCCCCCGAAGAAGTGCCAGCGGTACTTCAGGAACAGGGGGTTGAGGGTCATCAGGTGGCGCATGGGGAGGGGCTGGGGTTGAGGGACGAGGGACGAGGGTTGGGGGGTGAGGGATGAGGGGTGAGGGGCGAAGGTACGGCAGGGGAAGAGGGGGTTGGGTCGGCGCGGCGCGCCGAGGGACGAAGGTTGGGGACGGGGGCGGCTGAGCCGCGAGGGATGAGGACGGGGTTGGGGCTGATGACTGGCGGGAATTTGTTGTGCCGCACTTCAGGTGTCATTGACTAACTTCGAGAACGTGAAACAGCGCGTCTACATCGATACCTCAGTGGTAGGGGGATACTTTGATGAAGAGTTCAAAGCGGTGACGCTTCAGTTTTTTCATCGGTGGGAGGCTGGAGAGTTGCTTTTTGTCGTTTCGGATTTGTTGGATTTGGAGCTTTTGAATGCTCCAAGCCGGGTGAAAGAACTGCTGAATTCCTTTCCGACGGGTTCGTTTGAACGGATTGAGTTTACCCGAGAGGCAGACCAGTTGGCGATGGATTACATCGGAGCGGGTGTAGTGGGGAGGACCAGTTTGGAAGATTGCCGGCACATCGCACTCGCCAGCATTCACAAGGTGGATGTTTTGGCCAGCTGGAATTTTAAGCACATTGTCAATCTCGACAGAATCAAAGGATACAATTCAGTTAACCTGCGAATGGGCTACGCGATGCTTGAGATTCGCAGTCCGCAAGACCTGATCAACTACAGCGATGAAAAAGGAAGAGAAAACGTTTGACGCGGTTCAGATGATGCGCGAAATCCGCGATCGGATTAGCCTCGAAACACAAAACATGTCATTCGATGAGTTGAAGGCGTACATCGCTGAGCGGCTCTCCGAACGTGAAGGCGACTTGGGAAAGGTTGGATGACGATATAGGTCAGCAGCATTTCGAGACGTCGAGGTCAAGCCGGGGGTATTTTCTGGAGGCGTGTGTTGCGGTGAGTGCTCAGAACCTGAAGTTGTAGCTGATGGAGGGGAGGACGGGGAAGAGGGAGACTTGGTAGGCGGCGATGTCGAGGGTGCCGGTGGCGGGGTCGCCGGAGTTGCCGAAGTAGATGAAGTAGGGGTTGAGGCGGTTGTAGGCGTTGTAGACGCCGAAGGTCCACGAGGAGCGCGGGCTGGGGTGGAGGGTGGCGGCGAGGTCGAGGCGGTGGTAGGGGGCCATGCGGTAGCCGTTGCGCGGGCCGTAGACGTCGGTGACGCGGCCTTCGAAGAGGTAGCGTGCGACGGGGAGGGTGATGGCGTTGCCGGTGGCGTATACCCACGTGAGGCCGAAGTCCCAGCGCGGGGAAGGGGACCATTGCAGGACGAAGCTGGCGTCGTGGCGGCGGTCGTAGCGGGCGGGGAAGGGGTTGCCGCCGTTGAGGGCGTCGAAGGTGCGGTCGGTTTTGCTCCAGGTGTACCCGATCCAGCCGGTCAGGGGTCCGCTGCGGCGCTTGAGGAAGGTTTCCAGGCCGCGCGAAGTGCCGGAGCCTTGGATCAGGTTTTGGTCCACAGGCACCCCGATGTTGTCCTCCGGCCGCACATTCTCCCTGTATTCCACGAGGTTGCGCAGGTCCTTCGCGTACGCTTCGACCGAGAATTCCCACGCGTCGGACGGGCCGAGCAGCGCGAAAAAGCCGGCCGTGAGTTGGTCGCCCCGTTGCGGAGCGAGCAGGTCCGTGCAAGGCAGCCAAAGGTCCGCCGGCAGCGAAGTGGGGGAGAGGCTGGCCAAATGCACGTACTGATAGGTCCGTCCCCACCCCGCCTTCACGCTGGTCCGCTCGCCGGTGCGCAGGCGCGCGCTCAGCCGCGGCTCCCAACCGCCGTACCGGGCGATGACGTCGCCCGCCGCGTAGGGCGTGCCGTACCGCTCGAACGGCCCGATGTGGGCGAAGCCGGAGCGGCGCAGCCCGGCGGCGAGGCGCAGTGCCGGACCGAAGTCGGCGTCGGCGGCGAGGTACGCGGCACCTTCGAGCCCGTGCAAGGGCAGGGCCGTGCCGGTGTCGAAGTCCACCTCGCCGCTGGACGCCTCGAATTCGGTGGGGAGGAAGCGCCTGCGGATGCCCTCGGCCCCGGCCTGAACCGTGAGGCCGGGCCGCAGGTACAGCGTCAGGGCGGAGCGCAGGGTGCCTTCGCGGATTCCGCTGCGCAGGGCGAGCCGGAAGAGGTCTTGGTCGGCCTCGAAGGCGAAGTCGTAGGCCGTGAACGCCGCCGTGGTGCGCAGGAACCAGCGGTCGCCTACCGTGTGCTTCCAAACCAGCGACGCGGTCGAATTGCCCCACGGAATCTTTGCGGCGAAGTCCGCCGTGCCGCTGGCAAACGAAAAGACGTCGCGGCCGGTATATCCGGTGAGTTCGAGGCGGTCGCGGTCGCTGAGCTTCAGGTCCGCCTTGAGGTTGAGGTCGTGGAAGAAGTAGCCCGAGCCGGCGAAGGCACCGTCGCGCAGGAAGGGCCGGATGAGGGCGTCGACGTAGGTGCGGCGGGCGGCGACGAGGAGGCCGGAGCGGCCGGGGACGATGGGGCCTTCGACGAGGGCGCGCGAGCTGATCAGTCCGATGCCGCCTTCGCCGCGGAAGCGGTCGCTTTCTGCCGCGCGCATGGCGATGTCGAGGAAGCCGGATACGCGCCCGCCGAGAGCGGCGGAGGGAATGCCTTTCGTGACGTCGACCGCCTCGACCGCGTCGGCGTTGAAGACGCTGAAGAAGCCGAAGAGGTGGGCCGGGTTGTAGACGGGTGCGCCGTCGAGGAGGAGGAGGTTTTGGTCCGGGCCTCCCCCGCGGATGTAAAAGCCGGAATTGCCCTCGCCGGAGGACTGGATGCCGGGCAGCAGTTGCAGCGATTTGAGGATGTCGACTTCGCCGAGGAGGGCCGGGAGCCGCGCGATTTCTTCCGCCTTGAGCGACGTGCGGCCGAGGGCCGCGCCGCCGAGGGCGGCCTCGCGCTCGGCTTCCACCGTGGCGGCTTGCCCGATTTCCACGGCCAAGGGCTGCAACACGATGCGCTTCGGGAGCTGCAGGTCCTCGCCGGCCGGCCAAACCACAAGCGCGATCCGATACCCCACGGCACTGACCTGCGCCCGGCAGTCGAGTCCGGGTTCGTAGGCGGGCAGCACGAGTCGGAACGTTCCGTCCAGGTCGGTGGCGGCGGTCCCTGCCGGCCAAACCTGCACCACGGCGCCCGGGATCGGGTCGCCGGTGGAGGCGTCCAGGACCACGCCGCTCAGGGTGGGCGTTTGGCCCGCAAGGGCGAGGGGAAGGAGGACCGCCGCGAGGACGGCGGCAAGGGTCCGCAGGGGTCCGCGCATGGCACGGCAAAGGTACTACCTTGCGGGCACCATGGGGCGCATCAAGACCCTGCTTTCCGCCGGCTGTGCCCTGCTTTTAGCGGCCTGTACGCCCGGTACTTCGTTCGACGATCCGCGCGTCTTCCGCTACAACGAGACGGCGGGAATTGCGTCGCTCGATCCCGCCCACGCCCGTTCGCTCGAGCCCATGTGGGTCGTAGATGCCCTCTTCGATGGCCTGCTCGAACTAGGCCCCGACCTCGCCCTGCAGCCTTCCCTCGCCGCCACCTGGGACGTCTCCGACGACCTCCTGACGTACACGTTCCGCCTCCGCGCCGGCGTCCGCTTCGCCGCGGACCCCGCCGTCGCCGGCCTCGAACGCGGCCGCCCCGTCACGGCCGCCGACGTGGTCTACAGCCTCGAACGCCTGCGCGACCCCGCCGTCGCTTCGTCCGGCGGCTGGATCCTCGACGCCCTCGACACCACCGCCGCCGGCCGCGGGCTCACCGCCCTGGACGCCGCCACGGTGCAGTTCCGCCTCGCCGCGCCCTTCCCGCCCTTCCCGGGCCTGCTCGCCACGCCCTATGCCTCGGTGGTGCCGCGAGAGGCCGTGGACCACTACGGCGCGGAGTTCAGGCGGCATCCGGTGGGGACGGGGCCGTTCAAGCTGGCCTGGTGGGAGGAGGACGTCGCGCTGGTGCTGCACCGGAATCCGGATTACTTCGAACGGGACGCCGACGGGGTACAGCTGCCGTACCTCGAGGCGGTGCACATCGACTTCGCCACGGACCCCGGCGCCGAGTTCCAAGGCCTGCTGCAGGGCCGCTACGATTTCGTCAGCGGGCTGCATCCGGCCTACCTCGAGGAAGCGCTGACGGAGTCGGGCGAATTGCGCCCCGAGCTGGTGGACCACATCCGCTACGTCCACACGCCTTTCCTCAAGACGGACTACATCGGCGTGCTCTGCGACCCGTCCTTGCCGGTCGCGCGCAACCACCCGCTGCTCGATGTCCGCGTCCGCCGCGCGCTCTCGCTGGCCCTCGACCGCGCGTCCATCGCCGTGCACCTCCGGCGCGGGGCGGTGGAGCCCACGGACCGCTTTACGCCGCCCGGCTTGCCCGGCATGGCGCGGGAGGGCGGGGTGCGGCGCGATGTGGAGGAGGCGCGGCGGTTGCTGGCGGAGGCGGGGTTTCCGGGCGGCCGCGGCCTGCCGGAGATTGCGCTGGCGACGACGTCGGATTATGCGGACCTCTGCGCCGCGCTCCAACATACTTGGGCGGAGCTCGGGGTACGGGTGGCGGTGGAAGTTTTGACGCCGGCGGTCCACCGCGAGCGGGTGGCGCAGGGCGAGGTGATGCTGTTTCGCAAGTCCTGGCTCGCGGACTATGCGGATGCCGAGAATTTCCTTGCCACGTTCGTGTCCTCCAACGCGGCCCCGGCCGGTCCCAACTACACCCGCTATGCCTCGCCCGCGTACGACGCGCTGCTCGCGTCGGCGATGCGGACGCCGGATGCTGCCGAGCGCACCGGGATGTACCGCACCCTCGATAGCATCGTCGCGGCCGAGCTGCCAGTGATTCCGCTGTTCCACGACCGGGTGGCCCATTTTGTGCGCCACGGCATCACGGGCTGGACGGTGAGCCCGGTCAACCGGCTCGACCTGCGCCGGGTCCGGAAGGAGCGTGTACCTTCGCCCGGCCATGACGGAGTTGCTGAAAATTGACGCGCACACGCACATCCTGCCCCGGGAGCTGCCGCGTTGGACCGAGAAGTTTGGCTACGGCAACTTCATCCACCTCGAGCCCGGACGCCCGGGATTCGCACGGATGATGCAGGGCGATCGGTTCTTCCGTGAAATCGCCTCGAACTGCTGGGATGCCGAAGAGCGCATCGCCGAATACGCCACCCACGGCACGCGGGTGCAAGTGGTTTGCACGATTCCGGTCATGTTCAGCTACAACGCGAAGCCGGCCGATGCCCTCGAGGTAGCCCGCTTCCTGAACGACCACCTCGCCGAACTCGTGGAGCGGCATCCGGAGCAGTACATCGCGCTGTGCACCGTGCCGATGCAAGACACCGACCGCGCGATTGAGGAGCTCGAACGCGCCCGCGCCACCGGCCACCGCGGCGTCCAAATCGGATCGAACATCAACGGCCTCAACCTCGGCGAACCCCGGTTTTTCCCCTTCTTCGAGGCCTGCGCCCGGCTGGGCATGGCGGTCATGGTCCACCCGTGGGAAATGATGGGCCGCGCGGAGATGGAGAAGTACTGGCTCCCTTGGCTGGTCGGCATGCCCGCAGAAACCTCGCGTGCAGCGTGCTCGCTGATCTTCTCGGGCGTCCTCGAACGGCTCCCGTCCCTGCGCCTGATGCTCAGCCACGCGGGCGGCTCCTTCCTGCCCACCCTCGGCCGCATCCAACACGGCTTTGACTGCCGGCCCGACCTCGTGGCGGTGGACAACCCGGTGCCTCCGACGGCCTACTTAGGCCGCTTCTGGATCGACAGCGTCACACACGACCCGCGCCTGCTCCGCTACTGCCTCGATTTGGTCGGCAGCAACCGCATCTGCCTCGGCTCGGATTACCCCTTCCCGCTCGGCGACCTCGGCATCGGGGCGTTTATCGCGGAGATGGGGCTGCCGGAGGAAGACCTGAGGAACATCTATGCGGGGGCGGCGTTGGAGTGGTTGGGGATGGGGGGCGCGCTGCGCGCCAAAGATTGAGGTTGGGAGCGGCGCTGCGCGCCGGGGGTTGAGCGAGGCTTCGCCTCGCGGGATGAGGGGTGAGCGAGGCTGCGCCTCGCGGGATGAGGGGTGAGCGAGGCTGCGCCTCGCGGGATGAGGGACGGGCGAGGCTTCGCCTCGCGGGACGAGGGACGGGCGAGGCTGCGCCTCGCGGGATGAGGGACCGGGAGGGGCAGTGGGAATGATGGGAACGAGGGGGCGCTCATTTGGTAGTCTCCCTCAAGCAACCTCGGCGGGGGGCTGTGCGTTATCTTGAGCCGGGCAGCTGGCGCGCACACCCTCCATGGAGCAGGAACTCATCGACCTCATCGAGGCATGCAAACGGGACGACCGGAAGGCGCAGCATCGGCTGTATGCCCGGTTTAGCCCGTTTCTCTTCGCCGTGGCGGTGCGGTACACGTCCTCGCGGGACGATGCCGAGGACGTGCTGCAAGATGCTTGGGTGAAGGTGTTTCGCCACATCGGTTCGTTTTCGCGGCACCACAGCTTTGAAGGGTGGCTGCGGCGGATCGTGGTGAACACGGCCATCACGCATTACCGCCGGAACACGAAGCACAGCCACCACCTCGATGTGGAGGAGGTGCAGTCGACGCCGGCGGATCTCGAGGCGGCGCGGGAGTCGGAGTTCACGCGGGAGGAACTCAACCGGGCCATCGCGGTGCTGCCGCCGGGCTACGGGCAGGTGTTCCAGATGTACGTCATCGACGGGTTTCGGCACCAAGAAATCGCCGACATGCTCGGCGTGGATGTGAATACGTCTAAGAGCCAACTCAGCCGTGCCCGCGGCTACCTGCAGCGGGTGCTGGCAGGGATGTCACGAATTGCAAGAAAACCAGAGGATCATGGAGTGGAACGTTTGGGATGAACAGGTCCGGGGGATGTATGCAGGCGAGCAGCTTGCGCCCCCCGCAGGGATGGAGGCCGCGGTGTTTCGGCGGCTGGACCGGATGCGCTGGATGCGCCGGATGGCCGGTGGGCTCGTGGTGAGCGCGGTGGCCGTCGGCGGGTATTTTGCGATGCCTGCGACGGACACGCCGGCGGTGCCAATGGAGGTGCAGCGGACAGAAGTGCAGGCCGCGCCGGTCGGTGTGGAGGCTGCAGTTCCGGTAGCCGTTTCTGCGCCTGCGGAAGTGCCCGTGCACACGGCCCCGCCGGT
>Ga0315899_10004900_pt1 | contig 14457 bp, 7 predicted proteins | sample LakEriMetagenome_2_FD_203518 | JGI IMG/M metagenome (GOLD analysis project Ga0315899, IMG submission 203518) | Freshwater fungal communities from buoy surface, Lake Erie, Ohio, United States - Buoy 4 MA112 | ecosystem: Environmental > Aquatic > Freshwater > Lake | place: USA: Lake Erie, Ohio... | reverse complement strand
TCCTCGTTCCAACACTTCATTCCAGAGCTTCTTGGCATCAGGTGCATTTTCAGCTACGAGTACGTTGAATCCGAGCGATTCTAACATCTCCGTTAGGACCATACGGGCACTTTCAGAGTCATCCGCAAGCAATGCAGTCAAGCCATAATTAGGCATCGGCGCGGCCTCATCAGGTGCTTCGGCATGCGAGAAAAATGCATTGAATGTAAACTCCGAACCTTTACCGGATTCACTGGTTGCTGTTAGCTCACCATCCATCATCTCCACTATCCGCGTACAAATGGTCAACCCAAGTCCGGTGCCTCCATACTTGCGGGTGGTCGAAAGGTCAGCCTGTTGAAACGGATTAAACAAATTCTGGAGTTGCGCTTCAGTGATGCCAATCCCTGAATCTCGAATACTGAAATTCACAATGCAGCCGTAAGGCAACGACTTCTGCAACTTCGCCATCACACGAATTTCACCGCGTTCCGTAAACTTTGCCGCATTGTCGGTTAAATTCAGCAACACCTGTCGCAATCGCAGACTATCCCCCAGCACATAGCGTGGTATAGCCGCATCAACATAGGTGATAAACTCAACATCCGATTTGTGTTGTAGCTTAACATTGACTGCATCGGCCACTTCAGACACCACTTCAGCGATTGCCATGGTGTCGTTTTCAAGCGTAAGCTTGCCGGCTTCTATCTTCGAAAAATCCAGAATGTCGTCGATGATGCGAAGCAAGTTCTTGGCCGATACGTCGATTTTACGATGGTAGTCAACCTGCTTTTCACTCAGCGACGTTTTGCCCATCAGATAATTCATTCCAATGATAGCATTCATCGGGGTCCGAATTTCATGCGACATATTCGCCAAAAACTCGCTCTTCGAGCGACTAGAACTTTCGGCCATCTGCCTGAGCACCACCATTTGCTCGTAGCGCTCAGTGGCATCGACAGCCGCTCGATTGGCCTTGTCTATCTTTCTGCTACCATACCATGAATAGAAGGCAATGGCCAGAGGCGCCAAATCGGCTACCCAGCAAGCGGGCGTACTGCGGTGAACCTGCCACAAACCGGCCAGGGTAATTTCAGCCAGCGACCATTCAGCTTCAATGTAAGTAATGAGTGCCGCTATCAGACACCCCAACAGGAAACCCAACACAATGTGAATTTCCTTCTCTGTTTTGAATGCTTTTCTAATTAACGCGCTGTCTTCAAGAGCCATGACCGAGCCTGTGCTTATACCTGCTTAATCATCTGCACGTTGATGAGGAGCTTCACTTCATCGGAAAGCACGATACCACCATCCTCTGTATTGGCATTCCAATGCAGGCCAAAGTCTGCACGCATCACCGACCCTGTTATTTCAAACCCGACGCGTGTGAGACCCCATGGATCAACCACTAATCCGCGATAATTTGCCTGCATCGAAATAGACTTTTTCACGCCGCGTATGGTGATATCACCATGAAGAACATAATCCTTATCACCGGTTTTCTCCAGCTTTCCAGATTCAAAACGCAACATGGGATGGTTTGCTGCATCAAAAAACTCATTGGTGCGCAAGTGCTCATCGCGCTGACTGTTGCGCGTATTAACAGACGCTACCTCTGCTTCAAAATGCAATTCGGCATCCGAAAAATCCGGTGCATCCGAATGCATCGTGCCTGTGCTATTTTCAAATGTTCCGCTAACATTGGTAATCATCATGTGGCGCACTTTGAACGTAACTTCACTGTGCGCAGGATCCATAATCCAGATTTGTTTTGACATGGTATGTGGTGTGTTATGTGAGCTACAAAGATGCGGTTTTTACACTGCTTTCTATGCAATCGTTCGAATAAAAAAACCCCGAAGTTTCCTCCGGGGTTATTTCATAAATCAAACCGTGTTGCACGCTGTCAGTTCAGTTTCACTGACGTTATGCAACGCATGTTTTACTAACCACTGCACATTTCACAAGCATCAGGATTATCGAGTGAGCATGAGATGGCCGCTTGATTGTGGGCAATCTCCTCTGCACTCATTCCTGCTGTCGATGCCATTTCAATGGTCATTTGGGCCGCCTGAGGTTCTACCATGGCAGGCTCAACAGCGTATGCCGCTGCCGTTGCCTTAGCCATAACCGATTCAGCCTGCGCCGGAATAGTTTCTGTTTTGTATTTCTTGTCAACCGTAAACTTGATAGCATCCGTTGCAGCCTTCGTACGCAGGTAGTACATGCCGGTTTTCAAACCGCGTTCCCATGCATAGAAGTGCATTGATGAAAGTTTACCGAAGTTAGGATTCTCCATAAACACGTTGAGCGACTGGCTCTGGCAGATGTAGGCGCCACGGTCTGCTGCCATTTCGATGATCGCCTTCTGTGAAAGTTCCCATGCTGTCTTGTAGAGCGCCTTCAAATTAGACGGAATTTCTTCGATGTTTTGCACGGAACCGTTGGCAGAAATCAGCTTGTTTTTCAAGTCCTCATTCCACAAGCCAAGATTCACTAGATCCTTCAGCAAGTGCTTGTTCACGATGATGTATTCACCGGCCAACACGCGACGTGTGTAGATGTTGCTTGTGTATGGCTCGAAGCACTCGTTGTTTCCAAGAATCTGCGCCGTACTTGCCGTTGGCATCGGAGCCAACAGCAACGAATTACGCATTCCGTGCTCCTTGATTTCCTCCTTCAACACATCCCATTCCCAGCGGCTTGTCGGCTCTACATTCCACATGTCGAACTGCAAGATACCTTGACTCGCCGGAGATCCCGGGAACGTTTCGTAGGCTCCGTCCACTTTCGCCAAATCTTTTGAGGCAGTAGCCGCCGCGTAGTAAATGGTTTCGAAAACTTCCTTATTCATCTGACGTGCATCAGCGCCGTCAAATGGATAACGCATCAAAATGAAAGCATCAGCCAAGCCCTGTACACCAATTCCAATCGGACGGTGACGCATGTTGCTCTTCTTGGTTTCGGGCACGGGATAGTAGTTGCCGTCAATGATCTTATTCAGGTTAATCGTGAGCTGGTAAGCGACATCAAACAATTTATGATGATCAAACGTTCCGTCCTTTACAAACTTAGGCAATGCAATAGAACCCAAATTGCACACTGCGATCTCATCAGCAGCTGTGTACTCCATGATTTCTGTGCAGAGGTTCGAACTCTTGATGGTTCCCAAATTCTTCTGATTGCTCTTGCTGTTTGCAGCATCTTTATAGAGCATGTAGGGAGTACCGGTTTCAATTTGAGACTCGAGAATCTTAAACCACAAATCTTGCGCTTTGATGGTTTGACGACCCTTGCCTTCCGTTTCATACTTCGTATAAAGCGCCTCAAATTCAGGACCCCATGCATCAGATAAGCCCGGACACTCGTTAGGACACATCAATGTCCACTCGCCATCCTCTTTCACGCGCTGCATGAACAAATCGGGAATCCACAATGCGTAGAACAAGTCGCGTGCGCGAGCTTCTTCCTTACCGTGATTCTTCTTCAAATCGAGAAAATCATATACGTCGGCATGCCATGGTTCGAGATAAATAGCGAATGAACCCTTGCGCTTTCCTCCTCCCTGATCCACATAACGCGCTGTGTCATTGAACACTTTCAACATCGGCACAATACCGTTGCTGGTGCCATTGGTACCCTTTATATAAGAACCCTTTGCACGTACGTTGTGAATGCTCAGACCAATACCACCGGCGCTTTGTGAAATCAGCGCGGTTTGCTTGAGTGTGTTGTAGATACCCTCGATGCTATCACTCTGCATTTGCAACAAGAAGCAAGAGCTCATCTGTGGCTTAGGTGTACCCGAATTGAAAAGCGTTGGTGTCGCGTGTGTGAACCAACCCTCGCTCAGCATATTGTAGGTCTTGATTGCCTCAGCAATATCTTCTTTGTGAATACCCACTGCGACACGCATAAACAACTGCTGTGGGCGCTCGGCCACCTTGTTATTGGTCTTCAACAGGTATGAACGCTCAAGCGTTTTAAATCCGAAATAATCGAAGTTGAAATCGCGGTCGTAAATGATTGTGCTGTCCAGTATCGGAGCATTGTCGATGATGATTTTGTAAACATCATCGGCTATCAATCCCGCGTTAGCTCCTGTCTTAGGATCCACATAGTAATAAAGATCCGTCATCACCTGACTGAACGACTTCTTGGTGTTCTTGTGCAGATTGCTCACCGCAATGCGCGAGGCAAGAAGTGCATAATCCGGGTGTGTGGCCGTATTGGTGGCAGCAATCTCTGCCGCGAGGTTATCCAGCTCGCTGGTGGTCACTCCATCATACACCCCTTCAATCACCTTCATGGCTACCTTCACTGAATCCACAATCGGATTCAATCCGTAACACAACTTCCCAATGCGGGCGGTGATTTTATCAAACTTGACTGTCTCTTTGTGACCGTCTCTTTTTACAACGAACATAGTACGTGTTTTTTTTGGTTGTAGTTGGCAGGGACATTCCAATTATACTCGACGGCTCCCTTTCCGTCAAGCACTCACCGAAGTGAGCTTGGTCAATTTCACAAACACTGTGTTCGTGAAACACTCGCTAAATCAGCACTTTGGCAATACGCTCGCCAACGACGAATCAGCAGTGCAATAAACGTGTTTAGGTATCGTATTCTCAAAAAAACGACGGGCGTTGTTTTTAAGAATCCCGCTGTAATTATTCACATCGATAAAATGTGAAAACTTATTTCGTCAGCTCCGTGTTTTTTAATTACGTAGCTTCTTTAGCTCCTTAAAAATCTTCGCTCAACGAGAAGGTCTGCTTGTCTTTATCAGCCATTACACCAGCCTTTTGATATTCGCCTACGCGCTTCTCAAAGAAATTGGTTTTTCCCTGAAGGGAAATCATCTCCATAAAGTCAAACGGATTGCTCTTGTTGTAAATACTGTCGTTGCCCAATTCCATCAACAAGCGATCAGCAACAAACTCAATGTATTGAGCCATCATATCGCTGTTCATACCAATCAACTTAACGGGCAATGCATCAATGATGAACTCTTTTTCGATTTCAACCGCATTGGTAATAATCTCGGCAATGCGCTGCTTAGAAAGCTTATTGATGATGTGATTGTTGTACAACAAACAAGCGAAGTCACAATGCAAACCCTCATCACGACTGATTAACTCATTGGAGAAGGTTAGGCCCGGCATCAAACCGCGCTTCTTCAACCAGAAAATGCTGCAGAATGAGCCACTGAAGAATATTCCTTCCACCGCAGCAAACGCAACCAAGCGCTCCGCGAATGAACCATTCTTAATCCAGCGCAATGCCCAATCCGCTTTCTTGCGCACACAATCCAACGTTTCAACAGCCTTGAACAAGTAATTCTTGTCCTTGGTATCCTTGATATATGTGTCAATCAACAACGAATACGTTTCGCTGTGGATGTTCTCCATCATAATCTGAAAGCCATAGAAAAACTTGGCCTCTGTGTATTGAACCTCACGCACGAAATTCTCAGCCAAATTCTCATTCACGATACCGTCGCTTGCCGCAAAAAACGCCAATACATGCTTAATGAAATGGCGCTCATCGTTGTTGAGCTTCGTATTCCAATCCACCAGATCAGCCTCAAGGTCAATCTCCTCAGCTGTCCAAAAATTCGCCTGGCTCTTCTTATAAAAATGCCAGATATCATGATGTGCGATGGGAAATAATACGAATCGATCCGGATTCTCGCGCAGAATCGGCTCTTCAGTGTGTAAAGTCATTTGGTCTTGTAATGTGAGTTCAGCCACAGATTCCATAATTGGAGGCAAATTGGTCGGTTAACGTTAAACAGGTAATATACTTCAGCAATCTTTCCCTTGGAATCTCAGTCAGTTAGGCTGCCTTACACTCCTCCGGTTGGACGTTGTCAAAGGTTACCCAAAATTGCCGTGAACGCAAAAAGAAACAATTGACAACGGGCCATACTTTTTAACATGACAACTATCACCCATGAAAATCAGGGATTCACGACAAATCCGACTAGGAAAGCGACAGGCTGACAGCCGCCGAACCGGTGGCACCATTTTTAGCCGCCCGAAGCCGCCCGGCGTGCTAAATTTGCCACCCCGGAGTTTCACCTTACCCGGAGATATACTTATTATATATGATTGGAGCCATTAACAAGATCCTGAAAAAACTCGTGGGCGATAAAAGCCAGCAGGACCTGAAAACCATAACCCCCATTGTCGAGAAAATTAAATCGCTTGGGCAGTCACTAACCGGCATAAGCCACGACGATCTGCGCAGCCGTAGCGAGAAACTTAAGCAGACAATTGCACAGCGCATTGCAGCCAAAGAAGAGGAAATCGCTCAGCTGAAAATTCAAGCAGAAGCCTTGCCCGGCACCGAACTGGAACAAAAAGAAGCCATTTTCACACAGGTCGATAAACTCGAAAAAGACATTGACCGCGAACTGGAAGTCGTGCTCGAAGAAATTCTTCCGGAAGCCTTCGCCATCGTTCGCGAAACAGCTCGCCGACTGAAAGAAAATTCAGAATTGCGCATGACGGCAAGCGATTTCGATCGCCAACTCGCTACAATCACAGCCAAAGACTATGTCACCATTGAGGGCAACACCGTCATCTGGAAAAACAACTGGATGGCCGCCGGAAACCGCGTACAGTGGGACATGGTGCACTACGACGTGCAGCTCATTGGTGGTATCGCCCTGCATCGCGGTAAGGTCGCTGAAATGGCTACCGGTGAAGGAAAAACACTCGTTGCTACACTTCCCGTGTTCCTCAACGCGCTAGCCGGTAAAGGTGTTCACTTGGTTACTGTCAACGACTACCTCGCTAAACGCGACTCAGAATGGATGGGTCCTCTCTACGAATTCCATGGTTTGTCCGTAGACTGTATCGACCGCCATCAACCCAATAGCAACGCCCGTCGCAACGCCTACCGTGCGCACATCACCTTCGGCACCAACAACGAATTCGGTTTCGATTACCTGCGCGACAATATGGCCGTAGAAGCCGGACAACTCGTGCAGCGCAAACATCATTTCGCCATCGTCGATGAGGTCGATAGCGTACTCATCGATGAAGCCCGAACGCCGCTGATTATTTCCGGTCCAACACCAAAAGGTGACGACCAAGAATTTGATGCACTCAAGCCGAAAGTGCAACTGTTGATGAACGCGCAAAAGTCAGCGGCCAACGATTTTCTGACGCTCGCCAAGAAAAAACTTCAACCCGAAACTTCATCTCCATCAAAAGAAGAAACAACAGAGGGTTCTATGGCGCTCTACCGCGCCTATCGCGGATTGCCGAAAAACAAGGCCCTCATCAAATTCCTGAGTGAAGAAGGTATCAAGGCACAATTACTCAAGACGGAAGGCCAATACCTGCAAGACAACCAACGGGATATGCCGAAGGTTGATGCGGAGCTCTTCTTCGTGATCGACGAAAAACACAATCAAATCGAACTCACCGAAAAAGGAATTCAACTCATCTCCAAAAACATGGAAGATGATCGTTTCTTCTTGCTGCCGGATCTGGGCTCTGAAATTGCCGAAATCGAAAACAGCGAAAAATCGGACGAAGAAAAACTGAAAGCAAAAGATGATTTGATGCGCGATTACAGCATCAAGAGTGAGCGCATCCATACCATCAATCAGCTGCTGAAGGCCTATGCCCTTTTCGAAAAAGATGTCGATTACGTGTTGATGGATAACAAGGTGAAAATCGTGGATGAGCAAACCGGTCGTATCATGGAAGGCCGCCGCTATTCCGACGGTTTGCATCAGGCCATTGAAGCAAAAGAAAACGTTCGTGTGGAAGCAGCCACGCAAACCTATGCGACCATCACCCTGCAGAATTATTTCCGCATGTACCACAAACTTTCGGGTATGACGGGAACAGCAGAAACCGAAGCAGGCGAATTATGGAGCATCTACAAACTTGATGTCATGGTGATCCCTACCAATCGTGCTATTTCGCGAAAGGACATGGAGGACAAGGTCTACAAAACCAAGCGCGAGAAATACAATGCAGTGATTGAAGAAATCGCTGAACTCAGTGCTGCCGGCCGACCGGTTCTCGTGGGTACAACAACCGTTGAGGTCAGTGAATTGCTTTCGAAAATGCTGCGCCTGCGCGGTATCGAACATCAGGTGCTCAACGCAAAACTCCACCAAAAAGAGGCCGATATCGTGGCTATGGCAGGACGCTCAGGAACCGTTACCATCGCCACCAACATGGCCGGCCGCGGTACCGACATCAAACTCACGCCCGAAGTAAAATCTGCCGGTGGACTCGCCATCATTGGCACCGAACGTCACGACTCACGTCGTGTCGACCGTCAGCTACGCGGTCGCGCAGGACGTCAAGGCGACCCGGGATCATCGCAGTTTTACGTGTCACTGGAAGACGATCTCATGCGCCTTTTTGGAAGTGATCGCATCGCGAAAATGATGGACCGCCTTGGATTGAAAGAGGGCGAAGTGATTCAGCACAGTATGATCACATCCAGCATCGAACGCGCACAGAAAAAAGTGGAAGAAAACAACTTCGGCATCCGCAAACGACTGCTAGAGTATGATGATGTCATGAATGCTCAGCGTGAAGTCATTTATAAGCGCCGTCGTCATGCCTTGTTCGGTGAACGCCTCAAACTTGACATCGACAACATGTTCTACGAACTGGCCGCCGGTGCTGTCGAGATGAATCAACCGATCAAGAACTACGACGGCTACAAACTCGATTTGCTCCGTTATTTCGGCATTGAAACTCCGGTTACTCAGGAAGAATTTGTTACTACAAAAGCTGACGACCTGATTCAACGCACCTATCAGGCGGTTGAACAACGCTACAAGCATCGCGTGGAAGAAATCAAGCGTGAAGCATTTCCGGTTATCAAAAACGTGTTTGAAAACAATACGCAAGGATTTACCAATATTGCCGTGCCATTCAGTGATTCACGTAAAACCGTGCAAGTAGCGGCCAACCTGGAGAAAGCTTACCAATCCGGGTGTTCCGAAATCGTTGATGCGCTCGAGAAAGGCATTACACTGGCCATGATTGATCAAAGCTGGAAAGAACACTTGCGCAACATGGATGATCTGCGCGGCAATGTTCAATTCGCTTCTCACGAACAAAAGGATCCCCTACTGATTTATAAACTTGAGAGTTACAACCTCTTCAAGAACATGGTAGCCAAAGTAAATGGCGAACTCACAGGATTCCTCATGCATGCGCGTCTGCCGCAAGGCCAACAAGAGCAAGTGCGTCAGGCCCCCGCAGCGAAAGCTCCGGAACCTGCCCGTTTGAATACGCAAAAAGCAGAGAGTTTGAATCTGCAACAGCGTGTAGCAGTTTCACAACAACCCGCGCAAGCACCTATGCCTGCTGCCGGTATGACACCACCTGCGAAGGCTGAGCCTGCAAAAGCGGAAGTGCGCATCGGACGTAACGATCCATGCCCTTGTGGAAGCGGCAAGAAGTACAAGTCATGTCACGGACAAGGCGAGTAATTTTAATACGGGTTTGATTGTAAAAATTAGAGACCGGAAAGCTCATTTCCGGTTTCTTCCCATGCCTTCATCACAGCATCAAGTTTCGACTTGAGCTCAGCATAGGCGTCCAGCTTACGTTTAGAAGCATCTGCATCACTATAATCCAAAGCGGCTATCTCGCCATCCATAGCGGCGATTTCCGCCTCTAGACGCTCAATTTCGCGCTCGCTCTTCTGCAGTTGAGTCTCTAGTTTCTTTTTGAGTTTCTCGCGCTCCTTCAGCTCATCGCGCGAGAGTTGGTTGCCCGGAGTTTCTGCAACCACGGCGGGCTTCTTCTCCGCCACAACGGGCTTGGCTTTCTCAAACAAAGCAATTGATTCTGCCTTTTTCTCCTTGAGGAAGTCGAGAACATCTCCTTCCCACATGCGCAACCTATCGGGTTTAATTTCATAAACCATATTGGTGAGGCCATTCAAAAAATCACGGTCGTGACTAACGACGAGCAGTGTTCCATCATAACGCATCAACGCTTGTTTCAGCACCTCCTTTGAGGCCAAATCCAAGTGGTTGGTAGGTTCATCCAGCACCAAAAAGTTATACGGCTGAAGCAGTAGTTTGCACAGGGCTAATCGGGCCTTTTCGCCACCGCTTAACACCCTCACCTTCTTATCCACGTCGTCACCACTAAACAAAAAAGCACCAAGCATCGAGCGAACACTCTTTCGAACGTCGCCCACAGCCTCATCATCGATCGTTTCGAAAACAGTCTTGGTGCCATCCAGCTCATCGGCTTGATTCTGGGCGTAATAACCAATGCTGACACTATATCCCGGTGTGAAATCACCATCATGCTGCTCCTTTCGCATGATCATGCGAATCAGCGAGCTCTTTCCAACACCATTCTTTCCGACCAAAGCAATTTTCTCGCCGCGCGCAATGGTAATATCCACTCCGCTGAACAAGCGATTCTCACCATAAGCCTTACCGAGTGACTTGCCTTCCAGAATGATTTTACCGGCATGCGGAGCCGGTGGAAAACTGATGCGCACCTTGGTGCCATCGATATCGTCGACCTCAATGCGATCGAGCTTCTCTAGTTTACGAATCAAGGTTTGGGCAAAAGCTGCTTTATCCTTTTTCGCACGGAATTTATCAATCAACTTCTGCGTGTCCTCAATATACTTCAGCTGATTCTTCGCCGCCGCTTCCTGACGATCCACCTCATCCTGACGCTGAACAATGTATTTGCTGTATGAAAACTTATAGTCGTATACCTTTCCCTTCGAAATCTCGATTGTACGGATGGTCACGTTATCCAAAAATGTACGGTCGTGCGAAATAAGGACAATGGCTCCCGGGTAGTCCCTTAGAAACTCTTCCAACCATTCAATACTTTCAATATCCAAGTGGTTGGTTGGCTCATCGAGCAACAACAAATCGGGATTTTGCAAGAGAATCTTTCCTAATTCTACGCGCATCTTCCAGCCTCCGCTGAACTCCTGCATTTTGCGCGTCATATCCTCTGATCGAAAGCCCAATCCCTTCAAGACTTTCTCGATTTTTTCCTCAAGATTGCCGCTTCCTAAAAGATCCAATCGATGGGCTGCCTCTTCGAGCTGCTCTAACTTGTGGGAATAGTCATCGCTGGTATAGTCGTGATGATCGGTGATGGCCACTGTTAGTTCCTCCACCTTCACCTTGAGCTGCTGCACTTCTTTGAAAGCAGTTGACGCCTCTTCATATACAGTGGCATCCTCACTATGCTTCATTTCCTGGGCCAGGTAACCGACCGTAGTGCCGCGTGCAAGCGCAATACTACCCTCATTGGGCATTTGCAATCCCGCTAGCGTTTTTAGGAGCGTCGACTTACCGGCGCCATTCTTTCCGACCAAACCAATACGATCGCGAGGACCAATAAAAAATCCAATCCGAGAGAAAAGTTCCCTGGAACCAAAATGAATAGTGAGATTACCTACCGTTACCATGTTCTAAAAAGCGGGTGCAAAAGTACGGCTTCCATGACCTTCATCCGCAAACTACCGTAAACGAAAAGCGCCCCTTCACAAGGGGCGCCTTTCTATGCTTTTTTAATGCTTAATAATGCCACAAATCGTGCTCGAGTGTGAAGAGCTCATTCTTGATGCGCTCACTCTCCATCAGGGCGTCAACACCCTTCCAGGTTGGATCAATGTTTCGGTTGTACACGTTATCTTCTTTAACGATGTAGCCTTGAAACATACGCATCTGAAAGAGCTGATCGAATGTCATCTGCTGCGATCCATTGTGCATATTGAACACGTCGTAGTTGTTGAAGATGTAACGGCACTCAGGGTAATACAGCCAGAACAATTCCTTGCGGGCCTTGAATTCACCTGATTCTGTGTAGCGATTTACGACAGGGGCTATACCGATAATTCGAACATAGCGCTCCGAACGTTGCTTGTCAAAAATCCAGTCTTCCTTGATTTTATACTGAACAACATCACTTGTCTTAATGGACTCCACATTGCGTGTTTCTTCCTTCTCTCCGGTATCGAGATTTTCACGATAGCGGATAACAACAGGGTTCAACATTGAATCCAGTTCTGTTTGACCCAGTGGATAACGAAACTCGTCATCCTCCTGTGTTGGACCTGTACCGTAAGCTGTAATTGACCCTTGGTCGATCAATCCAATGCGAATAACATCAAATAAGCTCTTGCGGTTTTCCAATTCATCCACCGGAAAATACAAGGTCTGATTGATCTTTTGGCGCAAATCGATGATCTGCCACACGCGCTTGGCCCACATCACATCGGCCTCACGCAGGTAGGGATAACCAATCACTTTACGGGTTGGATTATGCTCACGCACGTAAGCACCATCCAAAACAGTTTGTGTTTGTCCCAACACTTGCGTGATTTGGAACGCTACACAGAACAGGAGCAGAAACAGACTTTTACGATTCATGATTTATAGTTTTTACTGCACTTTCAACGTAATCGCGGCCAACTTACGGTCAGAACCGTCGGGCAGCTTACACATAATTTGCTCAATGAAGATCTTCTCACCTTTTTTCATCTTGCGAATAGCAGCGCTTGCATCATCCGAAATACGGTTTCCGTTGGATTTGTATTCCTTCATCACGCCATTGCTCACCAATGTCACCATGAAAGATGAAACCTGAGCCGTAACCGGGAAGTCGAAACCTTCCATTTCAGCACGCACACCGGCAGCTACACTGGCATCCCCTTGAGAGATCGTGCTGTCATAAGGCTTTTTGCCGCCGAATGAAGGCACAGGATCAGGAATACGCTTGATACGGAACTGACGAGCCGGCATCTGCACGCTTTCGCCATTGATGTTCGCAGATACGTTAATGGTTGCTTCCTTGCCTTCTCCGGGCTTAACGTTGTAAGTTCCATCGGGACTTGGAGAAATGCTACCACCTGACATCGTTACTGTCAACGCGCTACGGTCAACACCCGGAACAGACACTTCCACCGGGTTATCCAAACCGCGATAGAATACGTTCATGTTTACCGGAGATACAACCAATGCAGGTTCACCAACGAAGAAAGGCTGCGTAGCGAATGGAATGAATTCCATCTTACCGTCTTTCTCATAACCAATCTGACCGGTGTATCCATGTGGACCAAGGCTAAGACTACCCGTATTCACTTTGAAGCGGCACTTTCCATCAGGATCGGCAGCAATACCTTCACCTCCTGCAGCAAATGTGCTTGGGGTTGGCACTTTATCGCCGTTGTATGCACCACCCATGTAGAGTTTCGTATTGCTGGTCTTGTTATAAGCCGCGAGGTAAACCTCCAACTCATAATCCTTACCTTTCAATACATAGCTCTGCAATGGAACAGCAGCAACCGTCACGTCAGAGAACTTCAAGTCGGTTGCGTTGATAGAAGATGCGAGGAAGCTCATTACTGAGGTCTTAGCATTCAACACATCGGTCTCAATTTTCGACATTGTTGCAACAACTGCAGCCAAAGGTGTATGGAAGAATTTGTTGGTTTCCCAAACTTCCAGCTTACCTTCTGCATCAGGCTCGTCGTTGTAGACGAAGCTGCTGTCGAGAGAAGCCATAATCTCAGAATCCAATGGAATGACTTTACCATCAATGTTGGTCACCGTAATTGACTTCAACTTCTCTTTGAACTCGAGCAATTTCGATTTCAATTCATAAGCAGACCATGCATCCTGACGAGGCGCCTGTGGATTTGGACCAACCAACAGAGTCGTGTTGTTTTGGTTTTCATCCAACTTGGTCACCTTTTCACGGCCCTCTTTGGAACCGAGATCAATGGCCTTTTTCTTATCTTCAGTCATGTAGAACTCGTAGTCCGCTCCGGTGGGGTCACCCTTCATGGAGCAGGCAATTGCACGAGACTTCAGAATTTCGATATAGTCAATCATTTCATCTCCCAGCTTAGAGACTTCTTCAGCCTTGGCTAAAAAGGGAGCTGCCTTATCTGCCTCCTTCGCATTGCGCAAGCCGGCGAGTGTCGCCTGTGCCTTGGTCTGCAATACTTCAGAGGTTTTACCCAAACCTTTATTGATCTGGATAAACGCGTTCAATACGTCTTTCGATATGTTCATCGCGAGAAGAGCGGTGAGTACGAGGTACATCATACCGATCATCTTCTGCCTGGGGGTTTCTTTTCCGCCTGCCATTTTCTATGCTTTAAATAGGGTTGTTCTTGATGTTCTTTTTCAGAGCAGCACGAAACAATTATTGGCGGGCTGTGCCCATAGCGTTAAGCATGTTTGCGTAAACCGTGTTGAGCGATTTCAAGTTACGAGAGAGTTCAGAAATGTTCTCTTTGTATTGCTTGGTATCTTCAACCGAATCAGCAAGATTCTTAACGAGTTCGTTCATGTTACCATACATGCTACGCGTCTTCTCCAATTCCTGAAGTTGTAACTCGTACATGCTGTTCAATGACTGCAAATTCTCAGTCATTTTCTGCAAATGCACAACTGCAGCCTGACCGTTTTTCGCTTGATCAGACAAACCTGTC
>Ga0315899_10004899_pt1 | contig 14458 bp, 13 predicted proteins | sample LakEriMetagenome_2_FD_203518 | JGI IMG/M metagenome (GOLD analysis project Ga0315899, IMG submission 203518) | Freshwater fungal communities from buoy surface, Lake Erie, Ohio, United States - Buoy 4 MA112 | ecosystem: Environmental > Aquatic > Freshwater > Lake | place: USA: Lake Erie, Ohio... | reverse complement strand
CATTTTACATACAGGCGGCCTACAGGGTATTCATCGCATCACAACTCGACAATTTTTTGGTGGGCATTCGTACCGAGCTTGGTTATGGTGAAGAGGATATCGGCAACACCAAATATTTCATCTCTTTATCTTTTGTGGTATTTGCCATCAATTATCATGCGTATTTGAAATACCGCGGCGTGAGAAATGCGATTATGGTATTGGTCAACCTGCTGGTCACACTTACTTATGCGGTACTTGCCACGGGGCGGTCTTATTTCTTCATGATACTGGCGATATATATGGGGTTGAATTATCTGCATCACATGAGAATCACCAAGCGGATTTATCTGACCATGCTTGCCTTTTTTATTCCATTGTTTTTGATATTGGGTATCATATATGGAAAGGGCGGCAGCTCTGAGGAGAAGGCAAAAGATAATATTTGGATGTCTATCAGCACTGCGGGCATTTATGTGGTATCGCCCATCAATGCGCTCGATCAGCAAATTCGCGAGCAAAAGGAAACAAAGGGAACGGGAGCAAATACACTACTTTTTTTCAATAAGATCGGCCAGCAACTCGGATTCCTTAAAAAACAAGAGACGCCGACGCTGGTGCAGGAGTATGCATTTATTCCTTATCCGACCAATGTTTACACTTATTACAGTCCTTACCTGAAAGATTATGGCTACATCTATGCTTGCGTGATGCTGCTGTTATTTGGCATGCTGCATACCTGGATATATTTTAAAGCAATACAAACACAGAAGCTAAGATACAACCTATATTTCGCCATACTGATGTATCCATTGCTCATGAGTTTTTTTCAGGATCAGTATCTCGGACTTTTCTCTACTTGGATTCAGCTGTTTTTTTATATCGAGGTTTTTATTACAGCGGAAATACTGATGTTGTATTATTCCCAAAAAATAACAGTGCCAACTTCAATAACTAAAAATGCCATACATGAAGGTTGACGTTGTTATAATAAACTGGAACAGCGGCACCTTGCTCCATCAATGTGTGGATTCGGTGCTGGCATCGGCAGCTGTTGATAAGATCTCGAGCATCATCATTGTGGACAATCATTCTACAGATGATTCCATTTCAATATTACCTCAACATCATTCCATTCGCATCATATATAACAACTCCAATGTTGGATTTTCAAAGGCCTGCAATCAGGGTTTCAAGGCTGTGCAGTCTGATTATGTTTTATTGTTGAATCCCGATACAATGATGTACTCCGAAACCATTGAAAATAGTATTCTTTATATGGATGCACATCCGGAGACAGGCATCATGGGTTGTCAGTTGCTGGATGAGGCGGGAAGGATAACGCCTAGCTGTGCACGCTTTCCGAGAGCGGTGGATTTTGTAATTCATGGCACCGGACTATCAAGATTATTTCCGAAAGTATTCAGGCCTGCTACACTGATGACGGACTGGAAGCATGATGAGAGCAGGGAAGTGGATCAGGTGATGGGCGCATTCATGTTCATGAGAAAATCAATTTTTGAACATATCGGCTTTTTTGACGAGCGATTTTTTGTGTACTTTGAGGAGCTGGATTTTTCATTACGGTATCATCAAGCTGGAGGGAAGATTTTTTTCAATGCAGGGATCAAAGCCATTCATTCCGGCATGGGCACTACCGACAAAGTGAAGGCGTTTAGGTTGTTCTTGAATCTGCGTAGTCGGTTGCAATATGCCCGAAAACATTTCAGTACGTTTGGTTTTGTTGCTGTTTATCTTTCTACGTTTAGCGTGGAGTTTCTCATGCGGTTTTTTATGTTGTTCTTTTCAGGAAGATTTTCAGAGGTGAAGGATTTATTCAAAGGGTATGGGATGTTGTGGGGTGGGAGGAGGATTGGAGGATAGCCAACGGTTTAAATAGTTTAAATGGTTTAAACCATTTAAATGGTGGTTTTGACATTTTTCACTTTTTTTCTTCTTCAATTCTGATTAATCCATCATCGATCAATGATGTATTGCTTCCAAACAAATGTCATGCTATCTGGTTTTACAAGATTTACACAGATGAAGCGCCTGTTTATTCATTACAGGATATTGTGTACAACAAGAATGCCGTAATGATAGCCTACCATTTAAATGGTGGGCTAACTAATTTTCATTTAATCTTTTTGTTTCTCTTGAAAATCTTTTTTCTGATTTGCATTCGACATGAATGAGAAGCGTTGTCGTTTATACCAGCCCCAAAATTTATATAATTTATGATAGCCCACCATTTAAATGGTGGGCTAACTAATTTTCATTTAATCTTTTTGTTTCTCTTGAAAATCTTTTTTCTGATTTGCATTCGACATGAATGAGATGCGTTGTCGTTTATGTCAGCCCCAAAAATTATTATATTGATATCGCCCACCATTTAAATGGTAGGCTAACGAAAAGAAGTCATAAAAAAAGTAACCAATCAGTGACCTGAAATTTTTCATACTCCCCTCTCCACTGGGAAAGGGGTCTGGGGTGAGGGCAAATCCGATTATTTCATCATCTAAACAACGCGAAAAATTTCTCCTTCATCATTCCCACCGCATATTCCTCTACCATTTTTTTTCTGCCATTGGCACCTAATGTGATGCGCAGCTGTTCGTCAATGATCAACCGCTCCAGCAGCTCCTCCCATTGTTGTTCGCCTTCCGCCCAGTAGCCCGTCACTCCATCTCCTACCACATTCTTATTCGCACCCACAGGACTCACCACCGCAGGAATGCCGAGACTCATATATTGAATGGCTTTGAAACCACATTTGCCTAATTCTATATCAGAACTTTCCAATGGCATGATGCCGATATGCATTTGCAGCAGGTCTTCTATTTCTGTGGAGAGCTGCCACTTTTTGTAAGTGTACTTCACATCAGTCAGCTCGGGGTCTTTGTTGGCAATGATGAGAAATGCAACAGGATATTTTTGCTGCAGTCTGGAGATGACCGATGTTATTTTGTTGAGATTGTGCAGATTGGTATAAGTGCCTGTCCAGCCAATAGTGATGGGTTGGTCCTTGTGATTTTTGATGCGATTGTGGTAGTTGTCGGTATTCACGACAGTTGGAATGACCCTCACATTTTTATTGTATTGACGGGCATAGTTGGCCAGAAATTCGTTGCCTACCGATACTATATGACTATACTTGCAGATGTACCTCACCTTCCAGTTGCATTTTACCAGTGCCGCTCTTGGATTGGCTTCGGAAGAAAGTGGCGTCCAGATGTTGTCGTCGAAATCGTAGATGATTTTCTTGCGGAATATCTTCTTAATGATCCATTCAAATACAGGCGGCCCTACAGGTGCTGCTTCACGGTGGATATAAACAAAATCGTAAACCGGCAAGGTAAACATCAGCAAAAAACGCTTCAGAAAACCCATCATGATGCCCGTTATTTTTCTGAATACAAATCCTTTCTTATGGAAGATGCTCCAGGTTTTGGCTGCAAAAAAGGATCGGGGGTGAAACTGCAGGTTCTCCGATGTGCCCAAATGGATGTATTGTTCTATCCTGAAACGCTGACTGGGAGAAGTTTTGAGGGGTGCCGGTATCAGTAGGAGAATCTTCAAAAAATTATGTTTAAGATATCCCCCAAAAATAATAAACTAATCTTTATTTTTAGGCCCGTTTTTGGCGCTTTAGTCATCAGCAATATTATTTTCCAACATGCAAAGGATTCTCATCACAGGTGGCGCAGGGTTCATAGGTTCACACCTGACCCGATATTTTGTCAACCATTACCCCGACTATCAGATTGTCAATCTTGATCATCTTACTTATGCTGGTAATCTGGAAAACCTGAATGACATTTCCACAGCATCCAATTATCAATTTGTCAAAGGTGATATTTGTAATGCCGATTTGTTGCAAGATTTATTTGAAAAACATCAATTCTCCGCGATTATTCATTGTGCTGCCGAAAGTCATGTGGATCGTTCTATTACAGATCCTTTGGCATTTGTTCAGACCAATGTAATGGGCACGGTGCACCTGCTGCAAACTGCCGTGAAAAATTGGAAAGCAGACTTTACAGGCAAATTGTTTTACCATATCTCTACTGATGAGGTGTATGGTTCGTTGGGAGAAACTGGTTTCTTCACCGAGTCCACGGCCTATGACCCGAGAAGTCCTTACTCCGCATCCAAAGCTTCTTCTGATCATTTTGTAAGAGCTTATCATCACACTTATAAACTTCCCGTAAAAATTTCCAACTGTTCCAACAATTACGGACCTTTTCATTTTCCCGAAAAGCTCATCCCGCTTTGCATTCACAACATCATCCACCGCAAGCCTCTGCCCATTTACGGAAAAGGTGAAAATGTACGCGACTGGTTGTATGTGGAAGATCATGTGAGCGCTATAGATACTATTTTTCACAAGGGTGCAATTGGCGAGACTTACAATATCGGCGGACATAATGAATGGACGAACATCGCTTTGGTTAAAGAGCTTTGCAAACAAATGGATATCAAATTGGGCAGAGCAGCAGGAGAAAGCGAACAGCTGATTACTTATGTAAAGGACAGAGCCGGACATGATTTGCGTTATGCCATTGATGCCTCCAAGCTCAAACAAGATCTGGGATGGGAGCCTTCACTGCAATTTGAAGAAGGATTGTCAAAAACCATTGACTGGTATTTGAGCAATCCAGAATGGCTCGAACATGTCACCAGCGGCGCATACAGGAGTTATTACGAAAATATGTACGGCATTTAGATTGTATCATGCTGACATTCTAATCAAGGTTTAATTTTTTCTCAATGAAAGGCATCATACTCGCAGGCGGTTCCGGAACAAGATTGTATCCCATCACTATGGGCATCAGCAAACAATTGATGCCGATCTACGACAAGCCGATGATTTATTATCCGCTCAGCACGCTCATGCTCGCGGGTATCAGGGAAATACTCATCATCACTACACCAGAAGATCAGGATCAATTCAAAAGACTTCTCGGTGATGGTTCACAATGGGGATGCCGATTTGAATATACCATTCAGGAAAAACCTAACGGTTTGGCACAAGCGTTTGTGCTGGGTGCCGATTTTATTGGCAATGACAGTGTGGCATTGGTATTGGGTGACAATATCTTTTATGGCAGTGGTTTCAGCAAAATGCTGCAAGCTGCAGTGAATCCCGAGGGCGCGGTTATTTTTGCTTATCCGGTCAGCGATCCTGAAAGATATGGCGTGGTGGAGTTTGATTATAATTTCAAGGCACTAAGTATAGAAGAAAAACCAGCACAACCTAAAAGTCATTACGCCGTACCCGGACTTTATTTCTACAACAACGATGTAGTAAAAATTGCTGCGAATATCCAGCCAAGTCCACGAGGCGAATACGAAATCACGGATGTAAACAAGGAATACATGAAGCAAGGCAAGCTTAAAGTAGAAGTGATGAATCGTGGATTTGCATGGCTTGACACCGGAACTTTCGATTCGCTGAACGATGCCAGTGAATATGTTCGCGTCATTGAAAAAAGACAGGGTTTGAAGGTGGGGTGTCCAGAAGAGATTGCCTGGAGAATGGGTTTCATCAGTACGGAACAATTACATCAGTTATCTCAGCAGCTCATCAAAAGTGGGTACGGTGAGTACTTACAAAAAATTGCCAAGTAAATTCACATGGAATTTTACGCACACCCTACAGTTGTGATCGATGAGGATTGCTCTATTGGAGAAGGTACCAGCATCTGGCATTTTTCACACATCATGAATGGCGCCATCATTGGAAAAAATTGCAATCTGGGCCAAAACGTGGTTGTGGGCAGGAAAGTGATACTGGGCAACAACGTTAAGGTACAGAATAATGTAAGTGTATACGAGGGCGTGATCTGTGAAGACGATGTTTTTCTGGGCCCCAGTGCCGTGCTTACCAATGTAATCAATCCCCGCAGCGCTATCAATCGCAAACAGGAGTTTCAAACAACCATTTTAAGAAAAGGCGCCACTATAGGTGCTAATGCCACCATTGTTTGTGGCAATGAAATCGGCGCCTATGCATTTATCGGCGCAGGTGCCGTTGTTACCAAACCTGTCAAAGCATACGCACTCATCACTGGCAATCCCGGCAGACAGACCGGATGGATGAGTGAAGCAGGACAAAAACTGCAGTTTAATGAGGAAGGCAAAGCCATTTGTTCGCAAACCCAACAGGAGTACCAGCTCAAAAACAACAATGTCAGTCGGCTTTCTTGAGCCTTATCGTATTTTTCCGATAACTGACATTGGTAAATTCCACATCACTTTCATGTAAACTTGAGTGTTAGTACGCAGTTTTGTTTACTGCGGCAATAATCAATACATACAGGCGTTTTCCCATTACCCAAAGAAAACTAACATGGATAAAATAATCGCCGTCGTGGTCTCCCGCAATCGTCATGCCCTGCTCGTGGAATGTATTGAGGCCCTCAGAAGACAAACATTGAAGCCTCATACCATACTTGTAGTGAACAATGGTAGTTCAGATTATACGACAGTTTGGCTCGATAAGCAAGAAGACCTTGTGCATTTGTATCAGGAAGATAAGGGATCTGCCGGAGGATACAGTGCAGGTATCGAATGGGCATACAAACACCATTACACTTGGGTATGGAGTATGGATGATGTCAGTTATCCAAAAGCGGATGCGCTCGAACAACTGATGGCTCATGCTTCAGGTCCGCTCGCGTTGCTCAACAGTGCAGTTGTGAACAAAGTAGATAAAAAAAGTTTCGTCTGGAAAATTAAAAACTATATCCAAATCGAAGAAGTGAAAGAGGCAACTATCGAAGGTGTATGTCACCCCTTTAATGGTTCACTGATACATAGAGCGCTGGTAGAAAGAGCAGGACTTCCGCAGTCTGATCTTTACTATTGGGGCGAAGGGTCGGAATATTATTACCGCCTGACTAAACAATTTAAAATCCCATTGATTACCGTTACAAAGAGTATACAATACCATCCACCTCAACAGTTCAATATCCGCGAGGAATGGGATTACATGAAATCATGGAAAATGTATTTCTATGTGCGCAACAGGTACCGTGTGTTGCAGACAAAATATTCAAACCGCGTGGTAGCCTTCATACTTTACATTGGATTTATCATAGCCTTCGGATGCATAGCGTTGACTTCGCAAAGAAGAGACAAGCTCCGCAAGATGAGTTTCGCGCTTTGGCCGATGAAAGATGCTTTGTTCAATCAGTTTACAGCAACCGAAGAAACCATACAATTGAGGATGTCGCAACGTTATCGCAGGTTTGCATTTGCCCGAATCACACATGTTGTAAAACGCTGGATAGTACAGCTTTTTGTGCCACATTATGCAGAAGATTCAGGCACTGTGATTTCCTGATAAAAAATTGAAGATCGGCTCAGATCGAATAATAAAAACATTTCCAGGGATATCAGCTCTCAGCCCGGCACTGCCGGGTTTTTCTTTTCTACAGGCCAAAAGGGTTAGTAATAGGCCGAAAATTGAAGCAGTTATAGTAAATTTGTGCCTAAATCGCAACGCAACATGAAGGTATTGGTAACCGGAGGAGCTGGTTATATCGGATCGGTTTTGGTGAGACAACTTTTGGCTAAAGGATTTCAGGTAAGGGTGCTCGACAGTTTGAAGTTCGGAGGAGAGGCGCTCTATGACGTGATGATACATCCCCATTTCGAGTTTTATCAAGGCGACCTGCGCGATCCGCAGGCCGTGATGAATTCTTTGCAGGGCGTGGATGCCGTAGCCCATTTGGCTGCCATCGTGGGCGACCCGGCTTGTAAGAAATTCAGTGATGAAGCTCATGAGACCAACTGGACGGCAAGTGTGGCGTTATTTGAGGCAGCGGAGAAATTGGGCGTCAAACGTTTTGTATTTGCCAGCACCTGCAGCAATTACGGTAAAATGGCCAACCCCGATTCTTTTGTCACGGAAACCTCCGAGCTGAAGCCTGTTTCTCTATATGCAGAATTGAAGGTCGCTTTTGAAAAATACCTGCTGGAAGACAAAAAAGATTCGCCCATATGCAGCACAGCGCTGCGCTTCAGCACGGTATATGGGCATTCTCCCCGCATTCGCTTCGATCTCACCGTCAACGAATTCACCCGCAATGCAGCCATCAATGGAGAGCAGGAAATATGGGGAGCACAATTCTGGCGTCCATATTGTCATGTGGAAGATCTCGCCCGATCTGTGGTATTGGTATTGGAGACTGAAGCGTCAAAAGTGCGTGCCAATGTATTCAATGTAGGCGCTACCGAAGAAAATTACAGCAAAGGCATGATCATTGACGAAGTTTGCAAAGTAGTGCCCAATGTGAAAGTAAACTTCGTGGAGATGGAGGAAGATCCCCGCGATTACAGAGTCAATTTCGATAAAATAAAAAATGAACTCGGCTATACCATCACCAAGAAAGTGCCGGATGGCGTACATGAAATTTACACATTGATCAAAGCCGGTATCGTCAAAGATGCTTTTGCCTCCAAATTCAGAAATATTTAGTCAATACACAACTCATTATTCAGGCCTCTACATCAAGTTGAGGCTTTTTTTTATAGGTTTGCCAATTAAATCAGCTACATGGTATTATTGAGTGGCCCGAATATGGGCGGAAATGTATGGAAGTACGTGAAAGATTGTCTGGACACGGGATGGGTGAGCAGCGTAGGCGCCTATGTGGACCAGTTTGAAAAAATGACTGCCGAATACACAGGCGCTAAATATGCCGTGGCTACAAGCAGCGGCACCACAGCACTTCACATTGCATTGCTGCTTGCAGGTGTGGAACAGGATGATTATGTGATTACCAACAATGTCACTTTTGTTGCCACATGCAATTCGATCCGTTATGTAGGCGCACAACCGATTTTGATGGATGCCGATAAAGACAACTGGCAAATGGATCTCGATTTGCTGGAGCAGTTTTTACAAGAAGAAACTTTGATCAGAGACGGCAAATGCATTTACAAAAAAGATGGGCGCACCATTCCTGTACTCATGCCCGTCCATGTATTGGGCAACATGTGCGATATGGATAGGCTGATGGCTATTTGCAAGAAACATCATTTGTTGTTGATTGAGGACAGTACAGAAGCGCTAGGCAGTTTTTACAAGAATAAACATGCGGGCACTTTTGGCATCATGGGTACGCTCAGTTACAATGGCAACAAAATCATTACCACAGGCGGCGGCGGCATGATCCTCACCGACGACGAAACAATTGCTAAAAAAGCTAAACATCTTACCACGCAAGCCAAGTCGGATCCTTTCGAATACATGCATGATGAAATAGGCTACAATTACCGTTTGGTGAATGTGGCAGCTGCCATGGGCGTTTCTCAAATGGAATTACTTCCGGATTTTCTTGCCAGAAAAAAAGAAATCATCTCCTTCTATAAAAACGAACTCGAAAATACCGGCGACATCACTTTTCAAAAAGTTCATGCAGATGTCAATCCCAACTGGTGGATGCCGACTATCGCTTCCGTAAATCAACGCACATTGTTGCAAAAACTGAACGAAGCAAAACTGCAGAGCAGACCTTTCTGGATTCCGATGAACCGGTTGCCGATGTTTCGTGAAAATATTTACTACAATCAACACGACCGCTCCGAGCAGTTGTATCACCATTGCCTGAGCATTCCCTGCAGTACCAATATTTCTGCCGAATCACTGGAGGCCGTGGCTCGCGTGCTGAAAAGCTGTTTCTGATACATCCGGAAATTAGCCCGCAATATTTCATTATATTGCAGCCAATTCGAACAGCAGCAGCGTATCAACATGTATCATTTTCTTAAGCGTATCCTTGACATTTTTGTGGCTACCACGGCATTTCTGCTGCTTTCTCCATTAATACTTGTTGTTGTCATTTTGCTTTTATTGACAGGAGAGCATCAGGTGTTTTACAGACAGCGCAGAATTGGTCATCATGGCAAACCCTTTCATATTCTCAAATTCGTGACCATGGTTAAAAACAGTCCGAATATGGGTACCGGAGAAATTACCTTGCGTAACGATCCTAGGGTAACTGTGATGGGAAGGTTTTTGCGCAGAACCAAAATCAACGAGCTGCCACAAATCTTCAACGTGATTGCCGGACAGATGAGTATCGTTGGGCCGAGGCCGCTGATGGAAGTGAGCTATAATCTGTACACGCCTGAACAACAAACAGAAATTTACGCATCCAAGCCAGGCATTACCGGTATCGGGTCACTTATTTTCAGGGACGAGGAAAAACTATTGAGTGCAGCAGAAGATCCCAGAAAAATGTATCATTCTATTTATCCCTACAAAGCGAAGTTGGAACTTTGGTACCGTCAACACGCCAGTATGCGTGTGGATCTGCAGATCATTCTGATCACTTTTTACGAATTGTTCTCCTCCAAGGGAAATCTGACCACAAAGGTTTTCAAAAACCTGCCGCAACGTCCTGATTTCGGAAATTGATTATTTGGATTTGAAAGCGGCAATCGCATCTCTTGTGAAATCGCTGAGTACCAATTTGCCGCTGATGGCTGCCCTTTCTGTCAACAGCGTTCCCCAATTTTCTGTTCCTTTCCAAAAAACGGTTTTCAATTCGGCCATGGCTTCCGGACTTGATTGAGATAATGTAACCGCCAGGCGATTTACTGCTTCGTCTACTTTTTCGATGTCGTCGTATACTTCCGCAAACAAGCCATGTTGGTAGGCCCAAGAGCAGGATCTCCAGCTGGAAGCATCAATAGCCAATGCCGTAAAAGCACTGTTGCCCATTTTGCGTTCTACAGCCGGACCTACTACGAAAGGACCAATACCTACAGCGAGCTCACTCAGTTTGATGTCGGCAGTTTGCAGTGCGATCGCATAATCGGCAGCGGCTGCCAAACCAACACCACCGCCCACACATTTACCCTGAATACGTGCAATCACGAATTTTGGACAGCACCTGATGGCATTGATTACTTTGGCAAAACCACTAAAAAATCCCAGCCCTTCCTGCTCGGAGGAGATTTGTACCAGTTCATCGAAAGAGGCGCCCGCGCAGAAAGCCTTGCTGCCTCCACTTTTCAAAACGATCACCCGAGACTCAGCGAGTTTTCCTGCAGCTTCAATTTCATGTGCAAGTTTTTCCAAAATTGCTGCAGGCAAAGAATTGCTTTGGGGATGAAAGAATTCAATGGTGGTGATATGGTTTGCTGTATTGGTGTTGACGTAAGCTGATGTGTTTGACATATTGAATGATTGCTTATGAAGTAGATAGATTTATTTGTTTTTGCGTTCGACCATAGTGAGGATGGTAGCGATGCCAACGAGCTCGTCGGTATCGTCGAACATTTCCACCAACCATCTCACAATACCTTTAGGAATGTCTGCGCCTCTGGTCATAGGCACCTCAGGATTGGGTTCTTTCATTTCCTGTTCTGTTTTTTCCTTGCAAGTGAAGCGAATGTAAAGTGAATTGCCGGCATACATGGGTTTGGTGAAACGCAGCTCGTCAATACCATAATTCAGCAGTACCGGATTTTTTTCGTAGCTGTCCACAAACAAGCCTGCCGCTGCGCTCATGATGAAATAGCCGTGAGCCACTTGCTCTTCAAACATGGTGCCTGTGAAGTCGGTATCTGTCATGTGTGCGTAAAAGTGATCGCCACTAAGGTCTGCGAATTTTGTGATATCCTCCGAAGTGATTTTTCTTTTTTCTGTAACAATCTGATCGCCGATTTGCAGTTCTTCGAAATATTTTCTGAATGGATGTACAGGTGTTTGAATGCCGTCAGCATTAGGTTGAAATACATTGCTGATGGCGGTGATCATGGTTGGGGAGCCTTGGATAGCTGTTCGTTGCAGGTAATGTTTGATACCGCGCAAGCCACCCATTTCTTCGCCACCGCCTGCTCTGCCCGGTCCTCCGTGCACGAGCAGTGGTAGAGGAGAACCGTGGCCTGTGCTCTCTTTCGCGCATGCCTCGTTGAGTACGAGTATGCGTCCATGATAGGTGGCAGCACCCAATACATAATCTCTGGCTATCGAAGGGTCGTTGGTGATGATGCTGCTGCAGAGACTTCCTTTTCCTTTTTTACTCAATTCGATTGCATCAGCGGTTGTGTCATAAGGCATGATCGTACTTACCGGTCCGAAGGCTTCGATTTCATGTGGTTCATTGAATTCAAATGGTCTTTCATTCAACAAGAGCAAAGGACTTATGAATGCACCTTGCTTCGCATCAGCATCCACTACGGTTACGCTGTCGAGTGAGCCATAAAGCAATGAAGAGGAGGCCAGCAGTTTTTCCACCTGCGCTCTTACTTCATTACGTTGATCCATACCTGCAAGTGCACCCATTCTTACTTTTTCATTTTTCGGATGACCAATTACTGTTTTGGCCAATTCAGCCGACAAAGATTTCCAAACGGCTTCCATTTTGTCTGCAGGTACAAATATTCTTCTCACAGCCGTACATTTCTGTCCGGCTTTTACGGTCATTTCTTTTTTCACTTCTTTGATGAAAAGGTCCCATTCGGCAGCACCGGGCTGCACATCAGTACCCAAAACCATACAATTCAGTGAATCGGCCTCCATATTGAACGGCACACTTTCTGCAAGAATTCGGGGGTGTGATTTGAGCATTAGCCCAGTGTGTGCTGAGCCTGTAAAGGTCACCACATCCTGACTTTCTACATGGTTGAGCAAGTCGCCTGCACTGCCACAGATCAACTGTAATGCACCTTCGGGGAGTATTTTTGAAGCAATGATGTCTTTCACAACTACTTCGGTAAGATATGAAGTAGCGGTTGCAGGCTTGACAACTGCTGGTACACCTGCCAGTAAGTTGACCGCTATTTTTTCGAGCATGCCCCAAACAGGGAAATTATAGGCATTGATGTGGATGGCCACTCCTTCTTTTGGCACCAACAGGTGATGTCCCATGAAAGTTTGTTGTTTGCCTAGTGAAATCGGGTCGCCGTCAAGGGTAAAGGGTGTGTCTGGCAGCTTACGGCGGAGGGAGGCGTTGGAAAACAGATTGCCGATACCGCCTTCGATATCGATCCAGCTGTCGATGCGAGTGGCACCGGTCTGGTAGCTTACCGCATAATATTTGTCTTTGCGTTCAAGCAGGTATAAAGCCAGTGCTCGGAGCATTCTGCCTCTTTCCTGAAAAGTCATTCTTCTCAGAGACGGATTGCCTTTGGTGCGCGCATATTGGAGGATGGCACCAAAATCGAGGCCCTTGGTGGAGGCTGTGGCTATTGGGGCACCATCTAAGGCGCAGTAAAGTTGCTGACCATCGCCTTCTCCTGTGATCCAGGATCCGAGGACGTAATTGCCGAGTTTTTCCATTGTTGTGATTTGCAGCAAAGGTAAATCCCGAAGCCAGTTGGGGCAACAATTTTTTATGCGGGGAGCAGGCTAAATTGACGCAGGTGGTGGCGCAAGTGCTTCTCGTGCAATACCAGCCATTCTTCGAAATTGAGATGACCGAAAGCCGGATGCAGCGCAGTTTTTAAAGGATCGTCTTTAAAATAGTTAAAAAAATCGTCGAGGGCTTTTCTCAAATCCGCCAATGCTGCTTCAAGCGAGTTGAATCGACAGGCACCTGGGGTTTCCGGCATCACGCCTTTGGGGGCTTTGGTATTTTCCCGAAATTGTTTGTCGCTGAAAAGGAATGCACGGTACAAAGGCACTTGATCTTCCGGAACGGCGAGCGGCATGTTGATTTTTCCTGATGAGAGATTGATGAAATCTGCGAGATGTTCTACCATGTGTTGTGGCGACATCAAGCCCCAATTTGCAGGCGTTTGTGATTTAAGACGGGTAAGGCAACTTAATGCTTCCGTCTGAATAAAGTCGATACGTGGATTCATGAAATCAGTGCATTCAGATTCTACTGTCGATCTCTGTGCAGAGGAGAGAGAATATTTCGTCGATGCTGCCTTCACCTTTGATGAGACGGACCTTGTCGAATTTTTCGTAATGCGCAGCAACCGCTGTAGTCTTGTTGTGGTATTCGGTGATTCTGGCTCTGATGACGCTTTCATTAGTGTCGTCGCTTCTGCCGCTGGTTTCGCCTCTTTTCATCAGGCGCTTGACCAATTCTTCTTCGCTTACTTCGAGTGCGAGCATGACGGAGATGGGAGCACCTTTTTCTTCGAGGAGCAGATCAAGTGCCACAGCCTGGGCAGCAGTGCGTGGAAATCCATCAAAAAGAAAACCCCTGACCTGTTGATTGGCATCGATATTGGAACGAATCATTCCAATCACAATTTCATCGGATACCAGCTCTCCGCGATCCATGACTTTTTTGGCTTCCATGCCAAGGGGTGTTTGGCGCGCAATCTCGGAGCGGAGCATATCGCCGGTACTGAGGTGCTTGAGCCCATAACGCAAAATCAGCTTTTCGCTTTGCGTACCCTTGCCACTTCCCGGAGGACCAAAAAGAATCAGATTGAACATAAATTAAGCAAATAAGCAGTAAGAAACTGAAAAAGTAGCGAAGTCTTTCAAACTTGCATCAGGTCA